>Ga0335081_10004963_pt1 | contig 21036 bp, 10 predicted proteins | sample Lox_Sample_35_FD_206713 | JGI IMG/M metagenome (GOLD analysis project Ga0335081, IMG submission 206713) | Soil microbial communities from Loxahatchee National Wildlife Refuge, Florida, United States - Lox_Sample_3.5 | ecosystem: Environmental > Terrestrial > Soil > Wetlands | place: USA... | reverse complement strand
GGGACCGAGGATGAGGGTGCAGTTGGAGTTGACCACGGCGGTGGCCGTGGCCGTGGCATTGGTGACGAACAGCGCTCCGTCGGCGATGCTGACCGTGCCGGTGCCGCCAAACTGACCGAGCTGCAGGGAGTCGAAGACCTCGTTGGTGCCGCCGGCAACAATCAACGCACCGGACGAACCGGCTTGATTGGCGATGAATTCGTCCTGGGCTTGAACCCGGCCGCCGTTGGTGACCATGAGGTAGCTATCCACGCCCGAGTCGGAAACGACGATGGAGCCGCCGACGGTCCAAACTGATCCGGGGCCGGTGACGACGACCGCGTCACTGAGTGAGACGTTCCCGATGAGTGAGCTCCCGCTATAAGCTACGGCGCCGTTGCTGACGATGAATTGAGCGTAGGGGCCAAACCCGCCGACTTGGAGGTCGGTCAGATTCGTCCAAGTCGATCCCGGGTCCGTTACCAGCACGACGTTGCCGTCCGCACCGCTGCTGCGCCCGATCTGTACCAGTGCGCTGCTGAAGAATCGCGCCCCATTGGCGACCGTGATGGCATCGCCGGCGTTGCCCACGGAAATGATCACGTTGTCGTTATTGATCCAGGTGGAATTCGTGTCGGTCACGAGCACCCGGACATTGCCACCGCCGCCCAAGTCGGTGCTGACATCCGCGCCAGCGTCAACGACTTGTCCCCCATTGGTGATCACCAGGCTATTATTTGCGGCATTGTAACCGATGGTGAGAAGGCCGGTCATGTTCCAGGCCGACCCGGCACCGCTGACGAAGGCGACATTGTTGCCGGCTGACGGGAACACGCCGACGAGTCCGTTCGTGCTGAAGACCTGTCCCCCGTTGGAAATGACCAATTGGTTGCCCGCGCCCTGGTAGCCGATGTACAAGTCCACCGCATTGGTCCAAACCGAGCCGGAATCGCGGACGATGGCGATATTGTTGCTGGCGCTGGGGCTGTAGCCGACGTAGCCGGTGCCATTGGATAGAACGCCGCCGGTTTGGATGATCAGCGCGTCCGAGAACGTATTGCTCCCGACGACGTACGTGCCGTTGCCCACCCAGTTGCTGGTGACGGCGCTGATGGTGTTGGTTTGGAAATTGGCGCTGAATTGTCCGTTGGCAGAGAACACCAGCACGAAGTTAAGGATGAGAAGCGCGAGAAACGTAGTTTTCATATTGGGTCTAACCTTTCGAGGAAATCGGAGCGCCGCCGCGGGTCGATTGCCGCACTTGCGGGCTCACCGAGTCGTGGACACGGCTTGGGCTGTTGCTTGTTTGCCGTTTCCTCCTCACGGCTGCGCTCTCGTTGTTCATGGCGTTAACCGGATACGGTAATAACGTGACGGCGAATTGGTCGCGCCTCCCACATCTACGTAATTGGTCGAAGTGTTCGTGGCGTTAGTGACCCCGAAGATGTCGGCAAAGTCGTTGGTGCTGTAGCTGCCGTTGGCCGTTCCGGCCGTCGCCTGTAACGAGTTGGTCGCGCCCAATGGTGTCTGCCAGTCGATGCGAATATCGTTGCCCTGCCTGGCAATCCCGGTGATCTGCAAAGTCACTGGCGATCCGCTGCCAATAACGGTGCCGTGGTTGACGAAGCCGCCGTGGAAGTTGGTCGTACCCTGGGTGATATCGATCGTGCCGTCGTTGACGACCAAGCTGTAGCCTTCCAGCACGCTACCGTTGATCGCCGTCATTAGGCCGTTGTTGGTGACGATGCCGGTGAAGGTAAGCGTCCCACCGCAATCGGCCAGCACCGTGCCGCCAAGATCGACAGTGACGTTGCCGTTGATTGTGCCGCAGCCTGTCAGTGACGCGTTGCTCCGGATTTCCAGATTGTTGGCAAATGAGTGGACGCCGCCCGTCAGGTGATAGGTGGCTACGTCAACGCCATCGCCGACCACAAACATCTGAGTGTTGCTCACGGCGGCGCCGCCGCTGTTGATCACGCCGCCGTTGAAGTTGACCACGTTGGTATTGATGAGCGATCCATTGGTGTTATTGGTCACCACCAATGAATCCACGGTTAGGTTTCCGCCGTTGATTAGGAGCGCGCCCTGGCCGAGTCCTTGTCCGATCGGGCCCTGCCCACCGACGACCAAGCTCCCATTGCCGAACGCATTCTTGGCGATGACACTCCCGCTGTCCAGTCGAAGGACGTTATAGCCCCCCCCCACGCCGATCACTATATTACTGGCCACCACACTGCCTCCGGTCACCTGCAATAGGTTGCTATCGCCGCCGTACCCCACAACGAGGCTGGACTGGTTGCTCCAAACCGAACTCTGACCACTGACCAACACGGTGTTGTTGCTACCGAAATACCCCAAAACCGCGGTGCCATCATAAACCGCGCCGCCGTTGCTGATGATCAAGGAGTTGGCCGCGCCATAATCGCCGACAGTCAGAGAGCCGGTGTTCCTCCAAACCGAGCCGGTGCCGCTGACCAGCACGCTGTTGTTGCTGCTCGAACCGAAGCCTCCCAAATCGCCGATCGAGTCGAACACCGCGCCGCCATTGCTGATGGTAAGCGTGTTGCCTGCGCCAGACCGGCCGACAGCCAGCATGCCGGTGTTGCTCCAAACCGAGCCGACCCAGCTGACGCTCATTGAATTGTTGCTGCTGCCGAGGTTGTAGCCGAGATAGCCGTTGGTGTTGAACACCGTGCCACCGTTGGCTATGGTCAACGTGTTGCCCCGACCGAAATCGCCCACGTAGAGATCAGGCCCGTTGCTCCAAACCGAGCCGGAGCCGGTCACCGTCACCGTGTTGCCGCTGCTCACAGCGTTTGAACCCAATACACTTGGGCCGAAGCCGGGGCCATCGTACAACACGCCGCCATTGGAAATGGTTATCGAGTTGCCAGCACCGGAGGAGCCGACAACCAGGCCGATGAAGTTGCTCCAAACCGAACCCTGACCACTGACCAGAATTGCGTTGTTGCTGCTGGAAGTATTCTGGCCCAATATAGCAGGGGCGCCGACGAGGCTCACCAGGCCGCCGTTGGTGATGGTCAGCGTGTTGTCTGCACCGGAGTAGCCAATAATCAGGCCGATGGTAGGACCGACACCGGAAGGTATCAAGACCGAGCCGGGGCCGGTTACCGTCACCGTATTGCTGCTGCTGAAATTGTTTGAACCCAGCACAATACCGCCGACGACGCTCACCGAGCCGCCATCGGCGATGGTCAGCGAGTTGCCCGCACTCCAGTAGCCGACAGCCAGGTCGTCAGGTCTCCAGGCCGAGCCGGAGCCGGTCACCGTCACCATGTTGCTGCTGCTGGAAGGGTTTAGGCCCAGTAAAGCAGCGGAGTTTATTGCCCACACCACGCCGCCGTTGGAAATTACCAGTTTGTTGCCCGCGCCGGAGTCACCGACAGCCAGGTAGGCGTTGCCGGCGTTGGTCCAAACCGAACCGGGGCCGGTGACCAGCACCGCATTGTTGCTGCTGGAGCTATTCTCGCCCAGATATGCAGAATAGCTGTCGACTGCGCCGCCGTTGGAGACGATCAGCGAGTTGGCCGCGCCAGATTCGCCGACAGTCAGGGTGCCTCCCAAGCTTTTTCCAGCGAATAAAACGGCATTGTTCCAGACCGAGCCGTTGCCGCTGACCACCACCGCATTGTTGCTGCTCGAAGGGGATTCGCCTAGGGTGCCAAGTCCAAACACCACGCCGCCGTTGGAAATTACCAGTTTGTTGCCCGCGCCGAGCCAGCCCACGTAGAAACTAGACCGATTGCTCCACGCCGAGCCGGAATCGCGGATGATGGCAATGTTGTAGCTGGCGCTGGATTCATAGCCGATGTATCCGGTGCCGTTTGACAACACGCCTCCGCTCTGGATGACCAGCGCGTCCTGAAATGTATTACTGCCGACAACATATGTGCCATTGCCGACCCAGTTGCTGGTGACGGCGCTGATCGTGTTGGTTTGGAAGTTGGCGCTGAATTGTCCGTTGGCAGATATCAAGAACACAAGATTCAGCGCGAGAAGCACGAGGAACTTAGTTTTCATATTGGGTCTAGCCTTTCGAGGAAATCGGAGCGCCGCCGCGGGTCGATTGCTGCACTTGCGGGCTCACCGAGTCGTGGACACGGCTTGGGCTGTTGTTTGTTTGCCGTTTGCTCCTCACGGCTGCGCTCCTCTTATTGCTGATGTTTCAAGGCGTTATGGTGAATCGATAGAACCGCTGGGGCGTCATGGGTTCAACGAGATCAAAGGTCGTCAACGGGCCGCCGATGCTCGTTGTCGGATCTCCGCTGTTGATCCAGTTGGTCGGGTTCATCGAATCGGTGTATTGAAGTTGATAGGTTTCACCTGCCACGGACGGGATCGAGAGGGCGGTGTAAGTGTCCCCGAACACGCCGAACAACTCGATTCCAGCAATTTGATTGGCGGGCGGGTTGAGGGCGACAAAGAGTCGGAAGACCGTGCCGTCGCCATAGGGAGAGGAAACGTGGTTCGTCCCGCCCTCGTAGGTCGTGCCGTAGAAATAGCCGTCGCTGCCCTGTGTCAGCTCAAAGTCGGCACCCCCGTCGTAGAGCAGCGTCAAACTGCCCGCCGGGGTGATCTTAAACACCGTGCCATAGCCAACCGTGCCGTAGAAGTTGCCGTCGCTGCCCTGCACCAGCGCCGCACCGGGGTAGAGGCCTTCAAAAATATTAAACTGATGCAGCGTCGTCAAACTGCCCGCCGGGGTGATCTTAAACACCGTGCCAACACCGTTCGTCCCGCCCTGCTCGGTTACGCCGTAGAAATTGCCGTCGCTGCCCTGCACCAGACTGCCTCTGGGATAAAAGCCGTCGGTGGGGCTGCTGCCAAAATAATACAGCGTCGTCAAACTGCCCGCCGGGGTGATCTTAAACACCGTGCCAACACCGTACCCGCCTGCTTCGGTCGTTCCGTAGAATTGCCGTCGCTGCCCTGCACCAGACCGGCTTCGGGGTAATAGCCGTCAAAACCATTAAACTGATACAGCGTCGTCAAACTGCCCGCCCGGGTGATCTTAAACACCGTGCCAAGACTGTTCGTCCCGCCTTGGCTGGTCGTGCCGTAGAAGCAGCCGTCGCTGCCCTGCGCCAGCCCAGCGATCGGATTTGCTCCATCACCGATCTGGGAGCCGAATTGGTACAGCGTGGTCAAGTTGCCCGCCGGGGTGATCTTAAACACCGTGCCAACACCGTTCGTCCCCCCATACCAGGTCGTGCCGCAGAAATTGCCGTCGCTACCTTGCACCAGCGCGGCGACTGGAGCCGAACCATCACTGCCGCTGAACTGGTATAGGTTCGTGAAGCTGCCGCTGGGACTGATCCGGAACACGGTGCCATCGCCCATGCCGTAGTTCAAATTGGTATTCCCGCCCTCGCTGGTCGTGCCGTAGAAATTGCCGTCGCTGCCCTGCACCAGACCGGCTTCGGGTTGTGTGCCGTCGGTGGGAGTGCTGCCGAACTGATGCAGTGTTGTCAGAGTCTGTGCGCTGGCTCGATCAAGTCCCTCCGCCAAAAGCAGGAGGGCAATCGCAACTGTGATGATATAAGACTTCTTCATAACCATTCTCCTTTCATTCCTCGTGCTCAAGCCTGTGCGACGAACAACGATCCCGCGATGAGCGTGCCTGCAAGGTATCTGGTCTTCATGTTGTCTTCTCCTTCGATTGCCGAACGAATCAGCGATTCGTCCATACGGTTTTGGAAAACAGTCGGTCTGGATAAAGAATTGTGATGGTGAATCTCGGCGGAAGGTGGGGCGGTGCAGCAGCACCGGGCTGGGCAGCCCGGCATGCGCTCAAACGGACGCGGACTCTGGTCGCCGGTCCCCGGAGGCCCCCGTGTGACTGTGGGACCGAGCAAGACCATGGGCTGTATCGCAGCGCGAGCGGCGACGATCCCATCCCTACAGACCGTTAAAACGTGGTCATCGGTCACAGCGCTGTTCAATCGGCAAATGCTCTGATCGTAGCCATCGCTCTGCGCCCGACCGTAAAACAACCCGACGCAGGATAGCCTTGTGAGCCGACTCCTCGCCGAAGTGGTTCCACCGATGGTAGCGCCGGTGGCATCGGCTAAAAAGCCCACGCCGTGTGATGAATACAAGTCGCGCTCGCCGTGCGATTTGACACTGTGGCCAATTGGCCGGTAAAGGGCGGTCACAATTACGGTGAGGCAAATGGCCGTGACGAGCCATAACGGCGGCGTGAGCGGAAAGTCCACGTCGAAGCCATACTCGGAAACAGCCGATATGAGAAAACCGATCCACGACCCGACCGTGATGCCGGTCCGCGCTGCGGTCGCCCAAGTGACGCGACGGAGAAAAGCAATGCGTGTGGACACGGCTTGCGCCGCGTCCAAATGAACCGCTTTGCGGTGCGACCCGCCCGATACGTCAAACGTCATAAGTGCCCGCTGCGAATGAAGGGACACGAAGAACTTAACGCAAACGAGACGCCAGCCTCTTTGCCTTCTGAGGGCGCGTAATACAGCAAAAATCGCCCTGAAGGTCAAGCAGATACTGGGTTTCGCGCTGGTCGAGTGGGTGATTGCTTGGCTTCCTTGTTGACAATCGTGAAGCGGGAGCGCAGCCGTCGGGCGGCTCATCAGGCCGTGAACGTTGGCTACTTGCTGGCCATCGTTCATACGGCTGCGCTCCTCACTCAGGTGGTTCATGGGAGCAATCGGATCCGGTAATACCGCGCCGGGAAGTTGGTGGCTCCGCCGACGTCGAGATAATTGGTCGTGCCCAGGGCTGCGCCGGGGACGGGGATCATCGGGCTCAAATCCATGAACCCGTTGGTGTAGTTGCCGCCCGCGGGCGGTGCGTTGGTCTGCACGACGTAGCTGCGACCGCCGACGCTGGTCCAGGTCAGCTTGAGGTCGTTAATCTGCCGGGTCAGGCTGGTGACCCGCAAGAACGAGGCATCGACTACGACGCCAGTGCCGCTGTAGCCGGAATGGAAGTTGGTCGAGCCGGTCTCGATGTCGATGATCCCGTTGTTGACCACGGGGCCATAGGCTTCCAGCACGCTGCCGTTGACGGCGCGCATCAGACCGTTGTTCGTGACGTTGCCGGTAAACGTCAGCACGCCACCGCAGTCGGCCAGTACCATCCCACCCGGATCGACCACGACCGTTCCGCTGATCGTGCCGCAGCCGCTGATCGTGCCTTGGTTGCGAACCTCTAGGCCATCGGCGAATGAGTGGATTCCTCCGAGCAGGTGGTAGGTGGCCGCGTTCGTGCCATCGCCGACAAAGAACGTTATCGCATTCGTCACAGCAGCGGCCCGGCTGTTGAATGTCCCCGCGTTCAGATTCAACCGGCCATTGACGTTCGTGATCGACAGTCCGTCAACCGTTCCAATCCCACCGCTCATCGTCACCGTGCCGTCTTCGACATCGAGCACTGCAGTCTGTGACGCGTTGGTGACGGCCAGTGTCCCGCCGCTCACGGTAACCGAGCCGACGTTGCCGACGGTGGTGCCAATTTGCAGGAGGTTGGAAACCAGAATGCTGCCGCCCGCCTCGGTGAGCTGTCCGCCTAGGCCGCCCAAAACCGCGAGCGAAACGAAGACGTTGCCCGCCTCGACCGTACCGGCATTGAGAGTGAAAAAGCCTACGCTGGCCGTTCCCATGCGAATCGCCCCCGCTACGTTCAGAATACCGCCGTTCATCGTCACAGAGGCGGGTGCTCCACCGGCGGTGGACAGGGTCAGCGTACCCATCGAAGCCACGCCGCCGTTAAGGTGGAGTTTCCCACCCAGAAAACCAGGAACATGCACAGTTGCCAGGCGTAATTCATTGGTGCCGACGTCGAATGCGCCGCTGTCCAAGGTGAGATCTCCATCCAGACGCTCAAACGGGCCGCCATCGACTCGCAGGGCGGAATTGGAGATGGTGATCGCGCCGCCCGCATTGCTCACTGACAGGCTTCCGAGAATATGCAAAGGCGTGTTGGTTCCCGCGTTGCTGAGCGCCAAGGTGTTGGCGTCCACCACTGCAACGCCAGCCAGAATCAGATTGCTGATGGTCATCGTGCCAGGGAAACTGCCGGCGGTCGTGGCGTCGATCGTAACGGTGTTGACGCCGGCATTGGTAATCAGATCAAGGGCATCGCCAACCGATGGCGCCGTACCCTCCGACCAATCGCCGGCCGTCTCCCACTTGCCATTGCCGCCGAGCCAACTGTTGGTGGAAGCACTCTGACCCGTGAGGACGGAAAGTTTGAAGATGGTGCCTAAATAGCCATCGCCTTGAAATACTCCGCCCGGCCCTCCTTGCGGCCCCCCTCCAGAGGTCGTGCCGTAGAAACTGCCGTCGCTGCCCTGCACCAATCCGGCGACTGGGTCAACTTCTCCGTTGGGTTCGGAGTCAAAAGAGAAAAGACTCGTATAGACACCGCTCGGACTGATCCGAAATATGGTGCCAAAGTCGTAAGCGAGGCTGTTAAGGTCGAAGTTTGTCCCGCCTTGACTCGTCGTGCCGTAGAAATTGCCGTCGCTGCCCTGTACCAGCCCGGCTTGTGGATTGTATCCATCGGTGGGGGAGCTGCCAAAGGAGTAAAGATTCGTGTAGGCGCCGCTGGGACTGATCTGAAACACGGTGCCAACGTAGTTCGTGCCGCCGTAATAGGTCGTGCCGTAGAAATTGCCGTCGCTGCCCTGCACCAGCCCGGCTTGTGGACCGTATCCATCGGTGGGGGAGCCACCAAACTGGTAAAGAACTGTTTCGCTGCCGCTGGGACTGATCCGAAACACGGTGCCAACGTAGTTCGTGCCGCCGTAATAGGTCGTGCCGTAGAAATTGCCATCGCTGCCCTGCACCAGCCCGGCTAATGGATAGGCCCCATCGTTAGTGGAACTGCCAAAGAAGTAAAGATTCGTGTAGGCGCCGCTGGGACTGATCCGAAACACGGTGCCGCAATTGTAACAGTTTCCGCCGGTAGAGGTCGTGCCGTAGAAGTTGCTATCGCTACCCTGCACCAGCCCGGCGGCTGGATTCGCCCCACCGGCAGCGTAGCTTAAAGACCCTCCCGACGCATTATCGATACCTTGCGTGCTCGGGCCAAACTGGTAAAGAACTGTTTCGCTGCCGCTGGGACTGATCCGAAACACGGTGCCATTGTCGTTCGTGCCGCCGTAATAGGTCGTGCCGTAGAAATTGCCGTCGCTGCCCTGTACCAGCCCGGCATATGGATTGGCCCCATCGTTGGTGGAACTGCCAAAGGAGTACAGACTCGTATAGACACCGCTGGGATTGATCCGAAACACGGTGCCGTCTCCTACGTCCACCTCGCCGTTGGTCCCGCCTTGCTCGGTTGTCCCATAGAAGTTGCCGTCGCGGCCCTGGACAAGACCGGCGAATGGGTAGTATCCATCGTTGAACGACCCGATCGTGCCAAACGTGTAAAGAGTCGTCTCGGTCTGCGCTCCAGCATTGAACCCTCGACCCGCCACTATCAACAGGATAATAACCAATGGGATGCGAACTATCTTCATAATTTTTCCTTCGTTTGTTTTTATCGACGTCTGGTTTCCTCGAACTATTAATCTGCTATCTCGCCTCCGACTTACGCCCTTCACCGAGTCGTGAACGCGGCTTTGATTGTTGTTTGGTTGCCGTCGTCTCTTCATGGCTGCGTTCCCCCACTGGCCTTCATGGCGCCAGCACGCGGACCCGGTAGTACCGCGACGGTGTGTTGGTCGCCCCGCCGCTATCCATGAGGTTGGTCACCACTCCGAGACCGGTTCCACCGCTGAGGATGTTAGTCTGGCCGGTGCTCAGGAAGTTGTCTAGGTAACTGCCGTTTGACGCGCCGACTGCGAATTCAAGCACGTTGGTGCGCGACGCGAAACCCGGAGACCAAGTATTGTCGCCGTTGGCCCCCAGATATGTCACATTGATGTCATTCCCGGTTTGGGCGATGGTGATGATGTGCACGTAGGCCGCTGAGTTGGTGGGGTTGAAGGCCGCCTGATACTCTTGCAGGTTGCTAAAGCCGTGACCGCTGGGATCCTGATTGGCCAAGGTCGGATCGAGTGGGTTCAATCCATATTGCAGCGCCCAGGAATCGGGAATGCCATCGCCTGTGTAGCTGTTGTTGCCATAGGTCACCACAATGTAGTTATCGATGGCGGCCATCGTGAGCGGGCCTTGGACATGAACACGGCCCGTGTTGGTATCGTAATCCGATGGTGAGGGGATGTAATACGCGCCGTTCGTGACTACCATCACGGGCGTGATGCCCGCGGGGATACGGAGGTAGAGGTCATAATTCAGTGCGCCGACGGTGTGCTTGTTGAGATCGGCGCGGACGTTGGTTGGACTCTCCGTGATGGTGACATCGAACCGCTGGCCTTGGGAATCGAGGTTGTTGAACGTCATGGTACTCCATGCGGACGGCAATTTCGGCGCAAGATAGCAAGTGTTGTAGCCGTTCGTCCCTTCTGGCTTGTAATCGAGGAACATCATCATCTGATCGATCAGCGTCGAATTCGCTTCCCAAACGCTCGGCCACCCGGTCTGGAGCCAGAAGCCGGGATACAATTGGAGCGCAGTGGTCGGGGCGATTTGCTCTGCCGCCAGTCCCATTGGCCCCAACTTATTGATCAGCAGGTCGAGCATATTCTTGTTAGTGTCCACCAAGCTGGTGCCGCCAAAGTAATCCTGCCAGCGGGCATAGTATTCGCCGTACCAAGAGCAGGCGAGGGACCACGGGCTGTGCAGGTACGTGTTCGGCGCCGTGTTCCAGTAATTGTCGGTTGCGCCAGTATCTTTGTGCCCGTACCGGTTGACCAAGCCGACGATGGCCGGGTATCTGACCGCATCGTTTTCCACCAGGTTGTCGTACCATGGCCCGCCGGCGTTGGTGCAGGCGGCACAAGTGCCGGCTGCGAGGCGTCCGCTGATCCACTCGATTACGTTGGTCATGTGAGGGTCCGACGGCGGCAGGACTTCAAAGGGAACCGCGATGCCGAGATGGCTGATGTCGGCCGGTTCCACGCGTGAATTCATGCGCGCGACAATTCCAGTCACAATCAAGCTGGCGCGGTTTTGGAAGGTCGTTGCCCAACTGTTGCTGCCGATGAGCGTGGCGATGTTGGCAGCGTCGCGCAGGCCGCGCACGATGCTGGCGTTGGAGTAAAGATGTTCGCCCTTTGTCTCTTCCCAGACATTCCACGTGCTCATCAGGTTGTTGGCCGCGTCGAAGAACTCGTCCGCCGAGTTGCTGCAACCGGTCTCGCTGCTGGCATTGGCGGACGTGAAAGCAAGGTTCCAGTTATTGGTCAAAAAGGAGCCGTCTCCGGTGGCCAGGTAATGGTAGTACAAGCCCCACGGCACACTGGCGGTCTCATCCACTTGGGCGTTGTTCCAAACCTGGGTCCCGTCCGTCGTGTATTTCTGGGCAAATAAGCCCAGACCCCCATCCACGCAGTCCGCCCCACGGAAAGCCGTGTTGCCAAGCCACCGATAAAACGCGGCCGCTTCATTGGTGTGACCGGTGCGGTCGAGCGTGATGGAGACATAAATGCCGTCGCGCGGCCAGACGAACGGATACGCCCCATTGTGCATCCCCGCGATGATCGAGCCCGTCACGGCATCCAGGTGGAGGGCGGTCACCAGGAGCGCCCGTTTGAACAGCGTGTTGTACGCGGCGCTGGGGAAATTCGCAGTCACTCCGGCGCCGAGCCAGTTCGACCAATAGGTCTCCGTTGCTGCCTGGGCGGTTGCCATGTTGTTGGTATAAAACCAGGTAATCATCGGATGACCCCAAAAGTTGTAGGTCTCGGTGGCACCGGCAAAATCGTCCCAGCAGCCAACGATCATCACGTCCACTTCATTGGTCACCCCGGGGGCAAGCGTAATCCGCTTGCCGAGCCAACCTTCCTGGTTGTCCGTGGCGGTGAGGTCGCGCCAACTGCCATCCGCGGGCGCTCCGGCCCCAGTGACAGTATTGGTCACCAATTTCATCGCGGTGGCGAAATAGATGGAACTGTTCTTGATCCAGTCGAATGCGAACGGCGGGCAATACTGGGTCGTATAACCGTTCGGGAGGCAACCTCCGTTACTGAGGGAGACATCGACGTGGGTATTGTTGTAGGCCACCATCGCATTGTAGTTGGTGCCGCCGACCGTTCTCTCCCAATACATGGTGTTGTTGACGTTCCCGCCGTTGATGTTGAAGTTGGCATCGTAGTAGAAATCAACCGTGTTGGTGGCGACCTGGTTGTTGGTCAGCAGGAAGCGTTTGATATAAACGCCGTAATTGGTGCGAGTGCCGTCGGTCACGATCGGCAGGGCGTTGGTCGCAGGGCAGAAATCGTATTGGATGACCTGGATGCTGTTGCTGGCGGCAACAAAACTGTTGGAGGTCACCACCACATTGACACTGTCGCTGTCCCATTGCTGCGTCACGCTCTGGTAGTCGGTGCCTTTCGTGTTCTTGAGCCAGTACATGTTGTTGGTGCCGTTTGCGCCGATGGCGATACCGCCCATGCCGGCAATCATGTTCATCTGGCCGTCGGCTTCCTGGTCAAGGCTCGGGCAGTTGGGGTATTGCTCGGGTCCGCGATAACCTTCATTGGCGCAACCGACGCCATGGCGGTTGCCCACGCTGGGGTAATAAATGTCGTACAGTGCGCCATTTTGGTCGAGCATCACATTGATATAGCCGTTTCCGATGACGGCTTCTTCCTTCCAGTGATGGATGTTGGAGGCCGGATCGCTCGGGTAGCCGAAGCCTGGCCACGGCATGGCGTAGGTCGTATAGGTGTAGTTGCTGCCGCCGTTGCCGTCCAGATTCAGCGTGAGGGCGTCGGCATTGCTGCCGGTCAACCCGCCAGCAGGCGTAACGGTTGAACTCAGGATGTAATAGATCACCTTGGTGCCGTTGGTGGTCATAGGCGGGATGGTGGCAGTGTAACTGGTGCCGGATCCGGAAGCTTGGGCGAATGAGGACGTGGCAAAACCATTGGTGGTCCAGCGCACAAAGATGTTCTCTTCGGGCGATTTCGCCGCACTCAAGCCTATGCTGATGGTGACGGTATCGTTGGTACGTGGCACCGCCGGCGACTGGCCGGTGCGAACGACGGACACCGGTCGCGCCGAAGTTTTCACCACGGCGAGCACGGCAGCGCCGTTCGTGGGAGGGTTGAGCGTGCGGAACGAGTAGTAAAAGCCGTTGGTTAACGTCACCTGAGCGTTGGAGCCGCTGTTGGAGCCCAAGGAAGTGGTGCCGTCGATGGTCACGGACGCGCCTCCCCAGTTGTAAGTAAACGAGCCATTGGCCGCGAGCTTGAACTGGTACGTGCCGTTGGTCACATCGCCCCCCGACGCCGCAACGAACACGACGTTGGTGAACCAGTCTGCGCCGGCCGGCGTGCCGGGCGGTGAGACTTTGTTCATGAGAAACGGCATCGTAGTATCGCCGGCGTTGAAGCCATCCCAGTCGCCGGCAATGTTCATCGTGCTCCAGGCCAGAGCGTTTGACAGGGATAGCGTGGTAGCGACAAGCGCCAACAGGAAGAAACGCAGGCAACTTCGATTTCTTGCTAAAGCAATTGAACTACAGAACGGGGTCCTTCGCGCGGCGACCCTCATCATCCGAAATTTCCCATTTGACCTGTTGTTCATGGGGTTAAATTGGCTCGTGCAGATCGTGGGGATGTGCGCCGTCGGTGGGAATGCTCTCAAACTGCCAAAGAGTCGCCAATGCTTGCGCGCTTGTCTCAACGTATCCGTCAGCCAGAACCAACAGGACAAGAATCGGGATCTGTTTTAATGCTTTCCTCGCTAACAACGTTGCGATGAGCGCGATTTGTCTCTTCATCTTCGCTTCTCCTTATTTTGAAAAGCCGGGGCGCAGCCGCGGGATTGATCACCGAGTCGTGAACACGGCTTGGGCTGTTGTTTGTTTGCCGTTTGCTCCTCACGGCTGCGCTCCTCTTATTGCTGATGTTTCAAGGCGTTATGGTGAATCGATAGAACCGCTGGGGCATCATCGGTTCAACGAGATCAAAGGTCGACAACGGGCCGCCGATGCTCGTTATCGGATCTCCGCTATTGATCCAGTTGGTCGGGTTCATCGAGTCGCTGTACTGCAATTGATAGGTCTCACCCGCCACGGACGGGATCAAGAGGGCCGTGTAGGTGTCGCCAAAAACGCTGAAGAACTCGATCCCAGCAATCTGATTGGCGGGTGGGGAAAGGGGGACCGAAAGTTGGAACACAACGCCATCTTGGAACACAACGCCCTCGTTGTTCGTCCCGCCCTGCCATGTGGTGCCGTAGAAATAGCCGTCGCTGCCCTGCACCAGCCCCGCAATGGGGTATTTGCCATCGGTAGGGCTGCTGCCAAACTGCCAAAGCGTCGTCAAGGTCCCCGCCGAACTGATCCGAAAAACTGTTCCGGCGCCATAGGGAAGGTTGTTCGTCCCGCCGTACGTGGTCGTGCCATAGAAATAGCCATCGCTGCCCTGCACCAGCCCCGCAAAGGGAGCCGTGCCGTCGGTGGGACTGCCGCCAAACTGCCACAGCGTCGTCAAGGCCCCCGCCGAACTGATCCGAAACACAACGCCGTCATAGTTCGTCCCGCCGAAATAAGTTGTGCCGTAGAAATACCCGTCGCTGCCCTGCACCAGACCGGCAGCGGGCTCTTCGCCGTCGGTGGGGCTGCTGCCAAACTGCCACAGCGTCGTCAGGGTCCCCGCCGAACTGATCCGGTACACAGTTCCGCCGCCCGCAGCGACACCGCCGTTCGTCCCGCCGTTTTCGGTCGTGCCATAGAAATAGCCGTCGCTGCCCTCCACCAGCCCCGCATCGGGCAATACGCCGTCGGTAGGGCCGCTGCCAAACTGATACAGCGTGGTCAGCGTCCCTTGGGTGGTGATCTTGAACACCGTGCCCTCGTTGTTCGTCCCGCCCTGCCATGTGGTGCCGTAGAAATAGCCGTCGCTGCCCTGCACCAGCCCCGCAGTGGGGTATTTGCCATCGGTAGGGCTGCTGCCAAACTGCCAAAGCGTGGTCAGCGTCCCCGCCGAGCTGATCCGAAACACGGTGCCCTCGCCATAGGGAAGGCCATTCGTCCCGCCCTCGTAGGTCGTGCCGTAGAAATAGCCGTCGCTGCCCTGCACCAGACCCGCAGTGGGGTATTTGCCATCGGTAGGGCTGCTGCCAAACTGCCAAAGCGTGGTCAGCGTCCCTTGGGTGGTGATCTTAAGCACCGTGCCCTCGCCATACTCGTAGTTGGGGGGATCATAGTCGTTCGTCCCGCCATATTCGGTCGTGCCGTAAAAATTGCCGTCGCTGCCCTGCACCAGACCGCCATTCGGGTAAGAGCCGTCGGTGCCGTTAAATTGCCACAGTGTTGTCAGCGTCTGTGCGCTGGCTCGATCAAGTCCCTCTGCCAGAAGCAGGAGGGCAACCGCGACTGTGATGATATAAGACTTCTTCATAACCATTCTCCTTTCATTCCTCGTGCTCAAACCTGTGCGACGAACAACGATCCCGCGATGAGCGTGCCTGCAAGGTATCTGGTCTTCATGTTGGATCTCCTTCGATTGCCGAACGAATCAGCGATTCGTCCATACGGTTTTGGAAAACAGTCGGCGTTGATGAAGAATTGTGATGGTGAATCTCGGCGGAAGGTGGGGCGGTGCAGCAGCACCGGGCTGGGCAGCCCGGCATGCGCTCAAACGGACGCGGACTCTGGTCGCCGGTCCCCGGAGGTCCCCGTGTGACTGTGGGACCGAGCAAGACCATGGGCTGTATCGCAGCGCGAGCGGTGACGATCACATCTCTGCAGACCATTGGAACGTGACAATCGCTCACAGTGCCGTTCACTCCGCAAATGCTCCGATCGTAGCCGTCGTTCTGCGCCCGACCGTAAAACAGCGCGACACAGGGTTGTCTCGTCAGCCGGCTCCTCGCTGATGTGGTTCCACCGATGGTAGCACCGGTGGCGTCGGACGAAAGCTCCACGCCATGTGATGAATACAAGCCTTCAGCGCCACGCGGTTTGACACTGTGGCCAGTTGGCTGACAAAGGGCCGCCACAATTACGGTGAGGCAAATGGCTGTGACGAGCCACAACGGCGGCGTGAGCGGAAAGTCCACATCAAAGCCATACTCAGAGACAGCCGATATGAGAAAACCGATCCACGAACCGACCGTGATGCCGGTCCGCACCGCTGTGGCCCAAGTGACGCGACGAAGAAAAGCAATGCCTGCAGACACAGCTTGCGCCGCGTCTGAATGAACCGCTTGTGCGCGCGACCCGCCCGATACGTCAAAACTCATAAAAGTGTCCTGCCACGAACGAAGGGACACGAAGAACTTAACGCAAACGAGACGCCAGCCTCTTTGCCTTCCAAGGGCGCGCAATAGAGCAAGAGTCGCCTTGAAAGTCAAGCAGATTCTTGGTTTGCCGGTCGAATGGGCGGTTGCCTGGTTTCCTTGTTGACAATCGTGAAGCGGGAGCGCAGCCGACGGGCGGCTCATCAGACCGTGAACGTTGGCTACTTGGTCTCCATCGTTCATGCGGCTGCGCTCCTCACCCAGGTGGTTGATGACAGTGGGATGTGGATGCGACAGGATTTGTTGGTCTGGAGGCACGGAGAACCTCTCATGGTGTGATCACCGCCCGATAAAACCGTTGCGAGGGCAACACCCCGACGAGGTCGAACAGTGTGAGGGGGCCGCCGATACTGGTTATCGGGTCGCCTGTATCGAACCAGTCGGGCGGGTCCACTGAATCGCTGTATTGCAATTGATAGGTCTCACCCGCCACGGACGGGATCAAGAGGGCGGCGAAAGTGTCGCCGAACACGCTAAAAAATTCGATTCCAGCAATCTGATTGGCGGGTGGGTTGAGGGGAACCGAAAGTTGGAACACAACGCCATCGTCGTTCGTCCCGCCCGCAGCGGTCGTGCCATAGAAATAGCCGTCGCTGCCCTGCACCAGCCCCGCATCGGGGTATTGGCCGTAGGAGTAGTTGTCAAACTGCCAAAGCGTGGTCAAGGTTCCCGCCGAACTGATCCGATACACAACGCCAGCGTCGGCTGTCCCGCCTCTTTCCGTTGTGCCGTAGAAATCGCCGTCGCTGCCCTGCACCAGCGCCCCGACGGGGCCTATGCCGTCGGTGGGGCTGCTGCCGAACTGCCAAAGCGTGGTCAAGGTCCCCGCCGAACTGATCCGATACACAGTTCCGTCATAGCCAGCGTCGTTCGTCCCGCCAGAGTAGGTCGTGCCGTAGAGATAGCCGTCACAGCCCTGCACCAGCCCCGCCTCGGGTATTTGGCCGTCGGTGGGGCTGCTGCCAAACTGCCAAAGTGTTGTCAGGGTCCCCACCGAACTGATCCGATACACAACGCCGCCATAGTTCGTCCCCCCCACTACGGTCGTGCCGTAGAAATAGCCGTCGCTGCCCTGCACCAGCGCCGCTTCGGGGGCTATGCCGTCGGTGGGGCTGCTGCCGAACTGCCAAAGCGTGGTCAAGGTCCCCGCCGAACTGATCCGATACACAACGCCGGCATTGTTCGTCCCGCCTTCTTCGGTCGTGCCGTAGAAATAGCCGTCGCTGCCTTGCACCAGCCCCGCGTTGGGATACGCGCCGTCGGTGGGGCTGCTGCCGAACTGCCAAAGCGTGGTCAAGGTCCCCGCCGAACTGATCCGATACACAACGCCGCCATAGTTCGTCCCCCCCGCTACGGTCGTGCCGTAGAAATAGCCGTCGCTGCCCTGCACCAGCGCCGCCACGGGTTCTATGCCGTCGGTGGGGCTGCTGCGAAACTGCCAAAGCGTCGTCAAGGTCCCCGCCGAGTTGATCCGATACACGGTGCCGCCGCCGCTGCCATAGCCAGTGTCGTTCGTCCCGCCTTCTTCGGTCGTGCCGTAGAAATCGCCATCGCTGCCCTGCACCAGCGCCGCATCGGGGATTTTGCCGTCGGTGCGGCTGCTGCCAAACTGCCACAGTGTCGTCAATGCTTGCGCGTTTAATCCGCCCGCGGGAGAACCGGTTGGGTCCGTGACCGCCAGGTATTCCTGCAGATTGTTCGTGCCGTCGCCGTCGGGGTCGCAAGCCGCGCAGGATTGCGCGTTGGTGCTCGTGCCCGTGCCGCCGAAGTACTGCCGCCGCCACCAATCAGGAATGCCGTCACCAACGCTGTCGTAGTTTGTCGCCAATTGAACCGCATTGTACGCGTTGACGAATCCCCAACCGTACGTGGTGTCGTACCCGGGCGCCCCCAGATCGACGCAGGACTGATACAAGATCTGTTCGACGTTGGTGGCGCTCAGGAAGGGGTCGACTGACAAAACCAGAGCCGCAACTCCAGCCGCATAGGGAGACGCGAACGACGTGCCATTGGCCCATACGTAATCGCCGCTGGCCCAGCCTTTGGTGCCGGTGCGGTCGGTGGTGTAGATCTCTTGCCCCGGCGCCGAAAGGGCCAGTCCCGTGCCGTAATCGCTGAAGGAGGCGAGGCCGCCGCCTGCGTTGAGGGCGGCAACCGCATTCACATCCGGCAGACTCGCCGGATACGTGATCGTGCTCGAAGCGTTGTTCCCGGCGCAAGAGAAGTGCACCATCCCGTGCCCGCGCGTGCTGGAGTATTCCTGGGCGATGGCACTGGATTGGAACCCATAGACACTGCTGTTGTTCGATATCCGCGCGCCAATGCTCTCCGCCCAAGCCAGAGCGTTCACCGTCCAACTCGACTGGCTCGTCCAACTGTTGTCGCAGGCGCTGTTGGCGATGAAGGTACGCGCGGATGCCGAAACACAACCGGGCGCAATGCCCACCACGCCAAGACTGTTGTTGATGATCGCGGACACGCAACCCGCGACGGCTGTTCCATGATTGTCGCAGGCGTTGACTGGCCCGCCGTCAAACGAGGCGTCGCTGGTGAAATTCGTTCCTGGAATCTGATGGATGTCGGGGTGGTCCGGCTGAACGCCCACGTCGATGATGACCACGATGATCGACGACGAGCCCGTGGTGATGTCCCAGGCTTTCGTGCCATTCATGTCCATGCCGGCTATGCCGTCCAATTCGCCCGTATTCTCGATCCCCCAGAGGTTGGAAAAGTAGGGGTCGTTGGGGACCAAACCGGAGTGCCCCGTGAAAATCATGTCCGGTTCGGCGAATTTGACCTCGGGTCGTTCGGCCAGTTGGTTGGCTAATGCCAGCACGTCCAAGCCGTGCCTCGCCGCGGTGTGGAGGTGGTAAACCCCTTTCATGTTGCCCCAATTGCGATGCAGGATCACGGCGTTGGTGATCCCGCCAAGAATCGCTTCTGCCTGCTGCTCCGTCGTGGTCGGCTCGAACCCGATCAGGATGTCGGGCGTCACAATGACCGGCCCGCCATCGTCCCCGACGAACACCGGTGCAACGAAGTCGAAGGAATTATCACTGGCCAGCCGCGACACCAAATCGCGCGTCGCCGATTCCGTCCGGTTGGTGGCGGGCGTTGTTGTGAGCGACCAGCGGGGCACCGGGACCCTTTGCGTCTCCCCCGGAGCCAGGCCGTTCCTCACAAGAGCTTGATTGAAAGCATCGATCGTTGCTTGGCGGGCCTGCAGGACGGCCACCCGACTCACATCGAGCTTCAGCGGCCGCCGCTCCTTGAAATAGTGGCAGAAAAACGATTCGGGCGCGCCGCGCACGCTGCAGGCTGACAGCGCAAACGCAAACCCAACCACCAATCCACGTGTCCTCATGTTCGATCCTTTCTTGATTGTGGCCGTTGATTCAAACTCGTCGCCATCGGCAAATCACCGGTAGTCATCGCCACCATCCGACAATGCGAGATTGGGAGGAAAACTCCATCAGCCCGGTGGAAGATTCCTTCTGCGAGCCACTTACGAAGGCGGAGGTCGCGATCTCGGGTGGAGATGTTCACTGGCCCTCCTTCGAGCCGGCGGCGGATTGTCCTGGTGAAGCGCCGACCTTCTTCTCGGCTTCGATTTTGTCGAAGTCGGCCAGTTTCTGCTTCCATTCGGCGGCTTGATCGGGACGGTGAGTGGCTTCGTAGAGTTGGACCAACGCCACGAGGGCTTGCTTCTGAAGCGCTCCTTTCAGACGGGGGTTGCAATAGAGGGGAATTTTGTCCAACTGCTGCTTCATGCCCTCGTAGCCGGAGCGTAGCAAGGGCTCGGCTTCGATGTATTTCTTCTGTCCTACGAGAATGCCGCCCAGCAGTCTCCGAGCATCGAACGTGCGCCAGTTCCAGTCGTTGGGAATTTGCTTTTCGCAAAGGGCCAGGCCCTCGCGGGCCAGCGCCTCCGCCTCGTCCAGCTTGCCCTCGGCGTAGAGTGTCGTTGCCAGGTTGTTAAGCGATTCGGCAATCCTCATCGCGTTGCCCGATTCGCTTCTGCGCGCTGCCAATGCCTGGCGATACGTCGTTTCGGCCTCAGCGAATCGGTCCTGCTGGTAGAGCGCATCCGCCAGATCGGTGAGCACCGCGCTAAAGGAATGGTGCGCCTCGCCAAAGGTGCTTTTCACAAACTGCAGATCCTCACGATACACCGCTTCGGCCTCGGCGAGCTTGCCTTCGTAAGCGAGCACCAAGCCCAGGGTTCGGAGATTCCAAGCGTGCAAATTGTTATCATTGAATTGTTTCTCGATCGCCACCGCCTGATGAATCGCCGCTTCCGCCTCAGCCGACCTGCCCTCGGGCGCCAGAACTTTGGCGAGCATCTGCAGCGGCCAGGCGGATGAGTTGCTGTCGCCGGTTCTTTCCCGTATTGCCAGTGACTCGCGAAACAGCGCTTCGGCCTCCGGCAGTTCGCCTTCCTCGGTAAGCACACGGGCCAGTGTGATGAGCGAATCGGCCACCATCGGATGGTCGTTGCCCAGCAGTCTTCTCCGCATCGCCAACGATTCTCGAGACATGCTTTCGGCCTCGGTGAATTTTTCTTCTTCGAGGAGCGCTCTGGCCAGTGCGTCGAGTGACTCGGCCACCATGGGATGGTCGTTGCCCAGCAGTTTTCTCCGCATCGCCAACGTCTCTCGAAACACGCTTTCGGCCTCGGTGAATTTTT
>Ga0335081_10004962_pt1 | contig 21040 bp, 13 predicted proteins | sample Lox_Sample_35_FD_206713 | JGI IMG/M metagenome (GOLD analysis project Ga0335081, IMG submission 206713) | Soil microbial communities from Loxahatchee National Wildlife Refuge, Florida, United States - Lox_Sample_3.5 | ecosystem: Environmental > Terrestrial > Soil > Wetlands | place: USA... | reverse complement strand
TCGCGCCCCGGGTTCCTGGCCTCTTGCGCGGCGGTGGAGACAGCGTCGAATCCGATAAATGCGAAGAACACGATCCCCGCGCCGCCCAGCACGCCGCCCCAGCCGTGCTTGAAAATGCCTTCATGGCCCGGCATGTTGGCGGGAATCATGTAAGGCGTCTGGTTGGCGTGATTGATGAAGCTCCAGCCGACGGCGATGAAGACCAGCACGATGGTCACTTTCAGCACAACAATGATGGCGTTCACCGTGGCCGACTCCTGGGTGCCCTTGATCAGAAGTAGGGTCAGGATCAGCAGGATAAAGATGGCCGGCAGGTCGATGATGCCGTGCACGCCGGTAGGGGAAACCTCGAGCGGCGAATGGCTCCATTGATAAGGGATTCCGCCGCCGGTCAGCTTGTTCAGGTATTCCCCCCAGGCGATCGATACGGTCGCAGCTCCAAGGGCGTATTCCAGCACCAGTGCCCAGCCAATCACCCATGCCACCAGTTCGCCCATGGTCACATACGAATAAGTGTAGGCGCTGCCAGCGATGGGAATCATCGCGGCAAACTCGGCGTAGCAAAGGCCGGCGAACACGCAGCCGATGGCCGCCACCACGAAGGAGAGCGTGACCGCGGGACCGGCCGCCTCTGCCGAAGCAGCCGCCGTCCTCACGAAAAGACCGGCGCCAATGATGGCTCCCACTCCCAGAGCGACCAGCGATTTTGCCGTCAAAGTACGCTTCAGCCCGCCGGCGTGTTCCCCAGCCTGTGCGAGCAGTTTACCCAGTGACTTCCGTCGGAATACGGACATGATTTCATAGAGTGTAGCAGAACCCGGGTGCGCCTCCGTGAACACCCATTGCAATCGTGATATGTTCTTGCTCTAGACCAACTTTCAGCAACAGAGAGGAAAAGGCATGAGCAGCCTGTTTGTCACCAAGCCGATCGATTCCCTGCTGGCCGAAGCGCAGAGCGATCGGGGATTGAAGCGCAGCTTGGGAGCCATGTCATTGGTGACCCTGGGCATCGGCGCCATTATCGGGGCCGGCATCTTCACCCTGACGGGAGTCGCGGCGGCCACGCACGCTGGACCTGCCATGGTCTACTCGTTCATTCTGGCTGCCGTGGGCTGCGCGTTCGCGGGCCTCTGCTACAGCGAATTCTCGACGATGATCCCCATCGCCGGCAGCGCCTATACATACGCCTATGCGACCATGGGCGAGCTTCTGGCCTGGATTATCGGGTGGGCCCTGGTTCTGGAGTACGCGGTAGGCGCGGCCACGGTCTCGGTGAGCTGGGCGGCCACGTTCGATTCCATCATGCAGTCCTTCGGGGTCCAACTGCCGCGTTCCATCGTGGCCTCGCCTTTCGCTCCGCAACCCGGCAGCGTCAACCTGCTGGCCGTAGGCATCATCTGCATCGTTTCTTTCATTTTGATCCGGGGAATTCGCGAGTCGGCCAGCGTCAACGACATTATCGTCGTCACCAAAGTGGCGGTGGTGATCCTATTCATTGGCCTCGGCTACTTCTTCATCAATTACAAGAACTATCACCCGTTCGTGCCGGCCAACACCGGCCAGTTTGGCGCGTTCGGATGGTCGGGGGTACTGGCCGCCGCGGGGCAGATTTTCTTCGCCTACATCGGATTTGACGCTGTCTCCACGGCCGCGCAGGAAGCCAAGAACCCCAAGCGCGATATGCCCATCGGAATCATCGGGTCGCTTGCGATCTGCACGGTTTTATATATCCTCTATTCGCTGGTGCTCACCGGAATCGTGAATTACAAGGACCTGAACGTGGCCGCGCCGCTGGCGCTGGCGGTAGACCAGATGAAGAACTACCCGTGGATCGGCTTCATCATGAAGCTGGGGTCGCTGTGCGGATTGACGTCGGTGATGCTGGTAATGCTGCTGGGCCAAAGCCGTGTGTTCTACTCCATGGCCAACGACGGCCTGCTTCCCAGGCTCTTTTCCGAAGTGCATCCCACGTTCCGGACGCCCTGGAAATCGAACCTGCTTCTGATGGTCTTCGTATCTCTGGGAGCGGCATTCACGCCCATCGCCAGCCTGGGCAACCTCACCAGCATCGGGACGCTGTTCGCCTTCACTGTAGTTTGCATCGGCATTATGATCATGCGCAGGAAGAACCCAGATTTGCCGCGGCCGTTCCGCACGCCGCTCGTTCCGCTGGTTCCTGTCCTGGGCGTGATCGTCAACCTGGGACTGATGTACGGCTTGGGAACGATCACCTGGGTGGCCTTCCTCACCTGGATGACCATTGGCTTGATCATTTATTTCCTCTACAGCCGGCACACCAGCGTGCTGCAGCGAAGGTAGGCCGCGTGACTGAAGAACATTTCGTGACGTTGGACGGGCATGCCGTCCATTACCTCGCAGCCGGTTCCGGTGTGCCCGTTGTGGTGTTCCTCTCTGGGTGGGGCTGCGATGCCTCGCTGTGGCGCGAGCAGGTGCCGGCGCTGGCGCCGCACGCGCGTTTGCTTCTGGTGGATCTGCCGGGCCACGGGCGCAGCGACAAGCCGGATATTCCGTACACCATGAGCTTGTTTGCGCGGGCCGTACAGGCTGTCCTGGACGATGCGCGGGTGGAGAAGGCTGCCGTTGCCGGGCACAGCATGGGCGCAATGGTGGCGTACCAGTTCGCGCGAGACTATCCGGAGAAGGCGGGAGCCGTGATCTGGGTGGATGGCGCGTGCACCATTCCGGTCGAGATCGACAAACAGATCGCCGGGTACCAGGCCCGCGCACGGGATCTGCGAGGGCCGCAGTTCCGAGAAAAGCTTTTAGAGTTTATCGATACGCTTTTCATTCCGGAGACGCCCGACGCCGTGCGGGAGGAAGTGCGCCGCGAGATTCTGGCGACGCCGCAGCATGTGTTGGCAAGCTGCATCGAGAATTTCGCGGATCGAGCCCTGTTCGAGCCCGCAGTTCTGGATGTGCCGGCATTCGCGATCTTCTGCGAGTTCTGGCACCCGGAGCGGTTCGTGGACATTTTCCGGAAGTATCTTCCCAGGATCGAGTACGAGTTCCTGAAGGGGTCGGGGCACTATCCGATGCTCGAGAAGCCGGGCGAGACGAACGCGGCGTTGCTAAGGGTGATCTGGAAGATATGATGTGTGCGCACCTGCAGGGTTGCGCGTCATTCAAGTTTGCCGAACTCCTAGCTGGGATAAGATAGCAATAGAGCATGGTTGAAATTCAACCGATTCGCGTCGAGGTCGAACGAGAGGAAGACGGTCGCGTCCTGGCATCTGTTCCGGACTTGCCTGGCGTAATGGCATATGGTGCCACAGACGACGAGGCCGTCCGGAAGGTCAAGTCCATAGCCCTTCAGGTTCTGGCCGATATGATCGCGAGCGGAGAGGAAGTTCCCGAGCCGCTAAAGGTGCTGTTCGCTGCTTGAGCACCTGGCGCGCAACCAAGGCCAGAAGGGTCTACGGCGCGCTGTTGCGTCTTGGATGGACGCTCAAGAAGCAGATTGGCTCGCATCGAAAACTGCAGCGTCCTGGCTGGTTGAACGTTACTTTCTGCTTCCATGACAGCGAAGAGGTGGGCCCTGCCGCGCTGGCAAGAATTAGCAAAGACACAGGTCGGCGTCCCGAGGATTTGTGATGACTATTCGGCTTCGCCCTTCCGCCGACGGGCGTAACAACGCGATCGCCCATCCCACCGGCCTCACAGCTTGTAGCCTTCCCATCTGGCGACTACCGCGCTCGCCAGGCAGTTGCCTAACACGTTGATCGACGTCCGCGCCATGTCCAGCACTGCATCCACGCCCAGCAGGACCGCCACGCCTTCCATCGGCAGGTGGAATGTAGCCAGCGTGCCCGCCAGGATGACCAGCGCGGCGCGCGGCACACCGGCGACCCCTTTGCTGGTCAGCATGAGCGTGAGCATCATGGCCAGTTGTTCGCCGGTGGAGAGATGCATGCTGCCGGCTTGCGCCACGAAGATCGCTGCCAGGGAAAGATAGAGCGCGCTGCCGACCAGGTTGAAGCTGTAGCCGGTGGGAATCACGAAGCCGACGATATGCTTGGGCACGCCGAATTGCTCCATGTTCTCCAGCGCCAGCGGCAGGGCAGCCTCGCTCGAAGCCGTCGAAAAACCGATGAGGAAAGGCTCGCGCACAGCCCGGTAGAACTTGCCAATGGGAATTCGAAAGATGACCAGCCCGGGCGCCAACACGACGAGCACACATAGGGCCGCCGATGTGTACATCGTCAGGATCACTTTGCCAAGGCCGAACAGGACAGTGACGCCCTTGCTGCCGATAGTCACCGCGATAGCTGCCCCCACGCCGAAAGGCGCCATGTACATCACGTATTTCGTAAAGCGGAACATGACCTCGGCGAGCGATCCACAGAACTTCACCACCGGTTCGGCCTTGGCGCCGATGGCGGAGCAGGCAGCACCGAACAGGAAAGCGAAGACCACGATTTCGAGCGCGTCGTTGCGGGCCAGCGCATCGAAAATGCTGGTCGGGAAGACGGTCTCCAGTTTGAAGCCGCTTTGCCCGCCGGGTAGAGCCGCTTCCGCGGCGGTGCGAGCGATGGGAACGCCTTCGCCCGGCCGCACCAGGTTCACCGCGCCCAGCCCCAGGAACAGCGCCAGCGTCGTGACGACTTCAAAATAGATGATGGCTTTCAGCCCGATTCGGCCCATCTGCTTCAGGTCGCCCGAGCCGGCGATTCCGTAGACCAGCGTGGCGAACAGCAGCGGCGCGATGATGGAGCGAATCAGGCGCAGGAAGATCTGACTGACGGTACCCAGATGCAAGGCGAATCCAGGAGCGCCGATCCCAACCGCCACGCCGGCGGCCATGCCGATAAAGATCCAGGCCGTCAGCGAGAGCTTTCTCACCGCTCCCCCCATTTCAGCTTCTGGCGCAGCACATCGAAGAACATCATCCGCGGGGGGCGGATCAGGTGCAGGGCGTACTTGGTGCTATGACAGACCAGCGTGTCACCCTCCTGGATGGGAGTGCCCACCTGGCCGTCGATGGTGAGATACACGGTCTCGCCGGGGCCTCGCGAGATCACGCGGATGACGCTGGTCTCGGGCACCAGCACAGGCCGGTTGGTCAGCATGTGCGGGCAGATGGGCGTCAGGCAAATGGCCGGCACCGACGGGAAGATGATGGGCCCGCCGGCTGAAAGGGAATACGCCGTAGAGCCGGTGGGCGTGGAAATGATGAGGCCGTCTGCCTTATAGGCGCAGACGAACTGTGAGTCCACGTGAACGTCGAGATCGATCATACGGGCGATCGCGGACTTGGTCAGGACGGCGTCATTGAGAGCATCGTACGTCGCCACCACCTTCTCCGCCCGCACCACCTCGGTGTTCAGCAGCTTCCGCTTCGCCACGCGATGCTCGCCGCGGAAAGCCCGTTCCAGTTCGGGAAACAGTTCATCCACCGTGATGGCGGTGAGGAATCCCAGACCGCCGAGGTTCACGGGAAAGAGCGGGATCTCGCGGCGGCCGATGGCGCGCGCGGCAGAAAGCAGTGTACCGTCACCGCCCAGCACCACTACCAGGTCGCAGCCCTCGGGCACATCCTCGCGGGAAACACCAGTCTGGTTTCCGGCGTATAGCGCTGTGGCTTGGTCCATGCGCGTATCGATACCGCGGGTGTGGAGCCACTCCAGGAGCTTCGGCACCAGAACCTGCGCGGCCTCCGTGTGGGGTTTGGAAATCACTCCGACGGTCTTAATGATGGGCATACAGGAGAAACTCTTTGTTCCCTTCCGCGCCGAGAATGGGGCTATCCATGATATCGGTTCCGAACCCCAATTCCCGCACGGCGTGTGTCACCCGCTGGCAAGCGGCCTCGTGGAGTTCTGGATCGCGGACGATGCCACCTTTGCCGACTTGGCCCTTTCCAACCTCAAACTGCGGCTTGATCAGTATCACCATTTGTCCCAGTGGCCGTAGCAGCGGCACGGCAGCCGGAAGGATCAGGGTAACCGAAATGAAGCTGACATCGCACGAGAAGAAGTCGACCGGCTCGCCGATGTCGGCCGGTTTCAGCTCGCGCGCATTGAGGCCCTCCTGAAGCACCACCCGAGGATCTGTCCGCAAGGACCATGCGAGCTGGCCGGCGCCGACGTCGACCGCATGTACGCGCGCGGCTCCGGCTTGGAGAAGTGCGTCAGTGAAGCCGCCGGTGGAGGCGCCGATGTCAAGGCAGATCTTGCCGCCAACATCGATGGCGAAATGGCGGAGGGCCGCAGCCAGCTTGAGGCCGCCGCGGCTCACGTACGGCAGGCGCACAAGAACTTCGATGGGCGCGTCAGGAGTGACCAACTGGCCCGGCTTGGACGCCTTCTGCCCACCGACGAGAACTTCGCCCGCCATGATCAGAGCCTGAGCCTTCTCGCGGGACTCCGCGAGACCGCGTTCCACGAGAAGGCGGTCGAGGCGGGGTTTCATACGCCTGTCACGGCTGAGGGTGCCGATCGTCTTACTGCACAAGCGCCGAGGTCATCGTTGCGCCGCCCATTGCTGCCAGCACCGTGGAGATCTTCACCGGCACCCGCGATTCCTTGGCAATCCAGAGCGTCGTCTTGTCGTTGCCTCCATCCGCAGACGTGATTTCAACCTTGAAGGCTTCGAACTTGCCGGCAGCCGTGGTCACGGTCTCCGAACCGGCAACGGTCAACTGCAACAGCTTCGGCTTGGCTTTTTGAACATCGAAGTTCCGGTATGTGGTGGTGTAACCGTCGGCAAGTGGGAGACATCCGACGGCGAGGTTCTCAGCGGGGCCATCGGCGAACAAGGGTCCGCCCAAGTCCACATTGACAGGCCGCTCCGGTCCGCCCATGCTCATCTTGCCTGAGACCTTGTCGCCGGCAAAATCCAGGTCTATCGCCGCGGGCCCTTGGTGTGCGGTTCGCTTGCGAACGATAAGCGTGCCCTTCTCGATCGTCGCGACATCCGTCGCTGTGCCTCCCGGCGTCTCCGCTGTTTCCGTCACAATCCACGCGCCGTTATCCTCTTTTATAGTTGTGGATGTCTTCATGCTCATCTGTTGGGCGCCGAGCGATACTTTCACATCGTATTTGTAGGTGCCCGGTTTCAGATCGAACGCTGGTTTCGGCGCGCCCACTGAAGCGGCGTCAACCTTCTTGGTGAGTGTCACGGTCTTGGGGTCCACCGTAATTTCCGCGAGACGTTTGGCAACCTCGGGCGTGGCTCCTTCCTGGTAGCGGCCATCCAGGTGTTTGGCCAGAAACTTCTCGGAGGCCATGAACATCGCCATGTTGTTGACGGGACGCGCAAAGCCATGGCCTTCGTCGGGAGCCATCATGTATTCCACCGGGAAACCGCGGTCCCGCAGAGCAATGACGATCCGCTCGGCTTCCGAGCGGTTGACGCGCGGATCGTTGGCGCCCTGCACCACCAGCAACGGTGTTTTGATCTTTGCGGCGGAGTTGAGCGGCGAACGCTCCTCCATCCACGCCTTGCCTGCGGGGGTGCCCGGGTCGGCCATGCGGGCGTACATCAATTTGCGCCCAGCTTCCCAATACGGAGGGATCGCTTCGAGCAGCGTGATCAGGTTCGATGGGCCGACAATATCTACCGCGGCACGGTACACGTCAGGCGTGAAGGCAACACCCGCCAGGGTGGCGTACCCGCCATACGAGCCGCCCATGATACCGACGCGCTTCGGATCAGCGGTGCCTTGGTCGACGAGGTATTTCACCCCCCAGGTGATGTCGTCCTGCATCTTGCGGCCCCATTCGCCGTTGCCCGCGTTGAGGAACTTCTTTCCGTACCCGGTCGAGCCGCGAAAGTTCGGCATCAGCACTGCATAGCCGCGGTTGGCCAGGAACTGCGCTATAGAGTTATATCCCCAGACGTCGCGTGCCCACGGGCCACCGTGCGGAACCACGACCATTGGCAGCTTCTGCCGCGGCACGCCTTTTGGCAGTGTCAAATAAGCCGGGATGTCGAGACCGTCGGAAGACTTGTAGTGAATCGGCTCCATGCTGGCCAGCCAGTCGCGCTGGAGTTTCTCGCGAATCTTGTATTGCAGCGTCACGGTCTTCGCCTTGCGGTCGAATAAGTAGGTCTCGCCTGGCTCGGTGTCGCTCGTGGCGGAAATCAGCCAGAGTTGTTCGTCGCGCGTGCGGGAGGCTACGCCGATTTCCTTCCCTGGAAACTTCGCCCCCAGCCATTTGAAATCGGCCTCGAACGATTTGTCCTTGAAGTAACGGCGAATCTTGTCATCCAGGTAATTGGTCTGGGCCAACTCGTCGGTCGCCTCGGAAAATACCGCAGCGTCCAGATCCACGCGCTTCAGCGGATCCGATTCGACGGATTGGACCTTGCCGGTCGCCGGGTCGAGAATCGCCAGTTCGGTGAGGTCCGTGGAGTCGCCGCGGTTGGTCTCGATGTACAGGCGCTTACCGTCCTTGTGAAAGCGCAAGGGGTCGCAGGTCTCGAAGACATTACAGGAATAGATCTTCGTCAAAGCGTCCGAGTCGACGCGGAGAATCTCCTGGTCGCCGCTGTCAGTGGTGTGAAACGCCAGCCGCAACTGGCCGCTGAGATCGAAGATCCAACCGGCGATCTTCTCGGTGTTCTTGCGGATCAGGGTCTTCTCGCCGGTCGAGAGCTTTAGCTTATAGAGGTCGTGCCACGCCTTGTCGCGGTCGTTGATGCCGATATACGCCGTATCGGGATCGTTCTTGGGAGTGCTATAAATCTGGACCACCACGCCTTTGAGCCCGGTGAGATCGCGGGATAGCGGCGTTTCAGCGCCCGGTGCGGCGAGAGCGGATGGATCTACGGCATACAGGTTGAAGTTTTCGTCGCCGTCATTGTCTTTGACGTACAGGATGTATTTGGCGTCGCGCGTCCAGAAATAGGCGGGAATGGGCCGCTTGGTTTCCGTGGTCAGCAGCCGGGCCTCCGAAAAGGGCGCGCTCGTTTTCTTCACCCACACGTTCCGGGTATCGTTCCAAGGCTTGAGGAAGGCGATGTACTTGCCGTCTGGCGAAAGTTGTGCGCCGGCGATTTCGGGGTTGCCGAAGAGGATTTCGCGGTCGATAAGCGGCGGCAAGCCCTGGCTGGCAGATGGTTTTGGCTGCGCAGAGAGACCGATTGCCAGGAGACTGCAAAGAAGATTGAGACGCTTCATGAGGCTATTATATGGCCGCGCTGGGTATGTGGATTACGACTTACGATGCACGATCATGTCGGCCAGCTCGTGCAGCCGGGCGGCGCGCCCGCCGAACGGCTCGATCACCTGGTGCGCTCGCACGCATTCCTCCTCCGCCATGCGCCGCGAGGTATCCAATCCGTAGACCGCGGGGAACGTAATCTTGTGCTGTGCGGCGTCTTTGCCGGCGGTCTTGCCCAGCGCTTCGGAGGACTCTTCCACGTCCAGAATGTCGTCGATGATCTGAAAGGCTAGGCCGATATGCTCGCCGTAACAGGAAAGGGCGGTGTATTGTTCGTCTGAAGCTCCGGCATAGATGGCGCCGAGCCGCAGGCTGGCCCGCAACAGCGCGCCGGTTTTGGCGCGGTGAATGGTTTCGAGCAACTGCGCGTTAGGCGGCTTGCCTTCGCCTTCCAGGTCGGCCACCTGGCCGCCGATCATGCCGCCGACCGTGCCGGATGCGATCGAAAGCTCGGCCACCAGGCGGGTTTTCCGATCATCGGCCAACGGGAGCTGAGCCAGCACCTGGAACGCGATCGTCAGCAGCGCGTCACCCGCCAGGATGGCCATCGCGTCGCCGAATACCTTGTGATTGGTCAGCGTACCCCGGCGGTAATCGTCGTTATCGAGGGCTGGCAGGTCGTCATGGATCAGCGAATAAGTGTGGATGAGTTCGAGCGAACAGGCGCATTGAGCGACGCCATCGAGCGGGCCGCCCACAGCGTGTGCAGCTTCCATGCACAAGATCGGACGGATCCGCTTGCCGCCCGCGAACAGGCTGTAGCGCATGGCGCGGTGGATAGTCTCGGGCGGAGTGGTTTCCGGCGGAACCAGCCGGTCGAGTTCGACATCCACCAATTGCCGTTGCTGGGCGAGGTATTCGCGCAGGTTCATGCTTTCTCGGATTTTTCGGGGCGGAACGGTTCGGCGGCGATCTTGCCCTCTTTGCGGATCAGGATTTCCACGCGCGTCTCGGCCTCTTCCAACTGCTTGCGGCACGTGTCGCTGAGTGCGACACCCCGTTCGAAGAGTTGGATGGAGCGTTCCAGCGAGAGGTCGCCGGCTTCCAGTTCCTTGACGACCCTCTCGAGCTCATCGAGCGAGGCTTCGAAGGACTCGGCCGGCCTGGCGTCGGATTGGTCATCCGCCATGGGGCCATTCTAACAGTTGATGTGCAGTAGGCGTAGAAAAAGCGCTGAATCAACCTGCGGTCGGCACCCCAGCCATCGGGATGCACAGCTCCGCCACCGTCGTCTGCGCATGAAACGCCAGGCGCAAGTCCGCCGCCGGGCCATAACAGATCTCCAGCCGGCGCCGGACGTTCTCGAGACCGACACCGATGCCTGGAGTCGTGGCGGGGCCGTCGTCGGCGCTGTTCTCGACTGTGATGTGGAGTTCCTCGCTTTCCAGCGCGGCCTGTATCCGCACGTAGCCGGGGCCCGTCTGCTTCGCCACGCCATGCTTGATGGCGTTTTCCACCAGGGGCTGAATGGAGAGCGCCGGAATGGCCACAGGGAGCGCCCGGTCGTCTACCTGGGTTTCAACCGCGAGCCGATCGCCCAGCCTGCTCTGCTCCACCTCCAGGTAAGCGCGCACGATCTGCATCTCCTCGGCCAGCGTGACAAAAGTCTTGTCGGATTGCAGGAAGTACCGGAAGATTTCGGCCAGGTTCAGCACCATGCGGCGCGCGGGCGATTCGCGCGGTATGGTTCCGTACAGCGTGTTCAACGCGTTGAACAGGAAATGAGGGTTGATCTGCGACTGCAGCGCCCGCAGTTCGGCCTGGCTCACCAGCCGGTTCATCTCCTGCTGGCGCAGAGCTTCCACCTTATCCGCGATTTCCGCGGCGGCCTGAGCAAGGGCGTCCAGGTCCTCTCCAAGATAGCGCTGGCCGCCCTGCCGCCGCCCCAGCAGGATAAGCTTCGAATTGCCTTGCGAAAGCCGGACGGGCATCACGGCCTCGGCCCAATCCCAACGCCTGGTGGCTCCGAGCGACGGCAGGCCCGTGGTGAGCATCGGCGCGTGCAGGGTCGAGTCTGAGTCCACTTCCGCCTGGCTGATCACGGCGAAAGCCTTGGTTCTCACGGCAGCCGCAATGGTGGAAGCAGCCCAATCCAGGTAGAGCTCTTCCGCGGCAAAAACCGGGCAATCCCGCAAGCGCGCCGGCAGGCTGGCCACGCTGCCCTGCCGAAAAACCGCGCGCGTGAGCCACGTCTGCACCTGGTTGCGCAGCCAGGCGAAGAACACGAGGAAGAGGCAGACGCTAATCAGCAGCGCCGCTTCCGGCAGGGGCTCGCGGACGGTGCGCTCCACCAGAACCAGTCGAAATGCGGCCTCAATCACCAGCCATGTCAGCACTGCGGCCAGCAGGGCGTTGGCTAGGAACCGGACGAACGCATCTAACAAGACGAAGCGGTAGTCCTGCAGGAGAACGAAGAGAGCCAACGGAATCCCTGCGTGGTGGACAATCAGCTCGCTGGACCATGCCTGCCCGGCGTGTCCCGCGCCGAAGTGGACGAACGACATGGCAAACAGCGCCAGGCACATGGATGCCGCGATGCGAGCGCTTCCCAGCCGGTGCCGCGGGCCTCCGCGAAATATGGCGATCGCTACTGCGATTCCTGTCAGGAGCAGAAAACCCGCGGTGATGAGCAGGAGTGCCGCCTGGTGCAGAGCCGGGCCGTTGCCGCGAATCTCCCAGAAGTGCATCGCCACGGCCACCGCGCTCAGCGAATAACCGCAGCCCACAAGAGCCGGCTGAGCGCCCCCGACCGAGAGATGCAATAGCACCGCCGGCAGCAGGCTCAGAACCGAGAAGCTGACAGCGATCACCAGGTTCAGCAGCAGCGGCGGAAGACCCGGCCGAACCAGGACTGCGAGCGAGCCCAGGTTCCATACCAGCGACAGAACCGCCGCCAGCGCCGGGAGTCCGCGGCCCTGGACGCCGGACCAGCCGCGGCCGCTGAACAACAGGTAAAGGAAGATGGCAAAGATCAACGCGCCGCCGGCATGGCCGAGGACATTGATGAGCAGAGGCTGATTCAACGGGGGCATCGATTAGTACTTCGTCCCTTTTACCACTGCAGAACCTGCTTGACGTTGCGGGCCTGGCGTTTGCTCACGATGAACTCCAGGCCGTTGCTGAGAGTGAGCAGCCACCGCTGGCTGCTGAGCGGCGTCATCTTTCGCACGTGATTGACATTGACGAGGGCGTTGCGATGCACGCGTTGAAACGCCGAGCCCCGCAGGCGCTCGTCGATGTGGTGCAGCGGTTGCGTGGCCATATAGCGCAGCCGGGCGGTGATGATCCAGACGATTTCGCGCTCGGCTTGAAACGCCAGCACGTCGTCGATGTCAAGCAAGTGGTACTCGGCGCCGGAGCGGCCCACAACCTTGCGGCCGCGGGAGGCGCCAGGCGTTCCCGACACTTCGCTGAGGTGCACCAGGGATTCGGCGACCTCGCGCGTCTTGCCTCGCAGGGCACGGGCTCGGCCGACGGCCTTTTCCAGGCGGTCGAGACTAACCGGCTTCAACAGGTAGTCCAACGCGCCGGCTTCGAAAGCTCGGATGGCGTGCTGGTTGTACGCCGTGACAATGATGACGATCGGCAGGGAACGTTCGGGTAGTCGTTGAATGACCTCGAATCCGCCGAACCCGGGCATTTCCAGGTCGAGGAAAACAAGATCTGGCTTGCTGGTTGCGATTTCGCGGAGTGCTTCCGCCCCGTCCACAGCCTCGCCCACGACCTCCACGTCCGGGAAGGCGCCGAGCTCATCGCGGAGGACCTGGCGCGCCACGGGCTCATCGTCCACGATCAGAGTGCGCAGCCGTGGCTGTGTCATCACCATCGAAGTATCGCAGTTACGGCCCGAATCGGATGGAAAACTCATAAGCGGGCGGACAAGCACAGCGAGCGGGCTGGAAACCACCGCGAGCGGCCGCGTCCCTCTCCTAATGGTACGCGCGTTTGCCGGGCGTGCCGTGCCCGCTCATCGGCTCATCGAGCCCGCCTGTTCCCCGACGCTGGCCGCCTGCCAGAATTGTCTCGTTTCCCCAACCGCCAGTCCGGATACTGGAAAAATGAGATCTGTCCTCGCTGCCTGTGGGGTCTGTCTTCTCCTGTCCTATGGGTTGGCCCATGCCCAATCGAGCAGCGGCACCTCCGGTACAGTCCGCGGCTCCGTCCTGGATCCGTCAGGCGCCGCCATCGTCGGCGCCCAAGTCGACATCCAGAACCCGATCTCGCACTACCGCCGTAACACCGTGACCGATAACCAGGGCCGGTTTCAGTTCGACAACCTCCCGTTCAATCCGTATCACGTGAGCGCCAACGCTCCCAAGTTCCAGATGAGCGACCAGGAAGTTGATGTGAAATCGCCCATACCGGTCGATTTGAAGCTCAACCTGCAGATCGGCGCCGAAACCACCAGCGTCGAAGTCACGGCAGACGCCAAAGACTTGATCGAAGTGGATCCCATCGCCCACACCGACGTAGACCGTGGACTGTTCGACAAACTGCCGCTCGAAAGCCAATCCTCCTCCTTGAGTTCGCTCGTCACGCTTTCCGCGCCGGGAACCAGCGCCGATTCCAACGGCCTCTTCCACGGCTTCGGCGATCACGCGCAGAACTCCTTCTCCGTCGATGGCCAGAAAATCACAGATCAGCAGAGCAAGGTTTTCTCGAACCAGATTCCCCTCGATTCAGTGCAATCCATGGAGGTGATTCAAGGTGCGCCGCCGGCTGAATATGGCGACAAGACCAGCCTGGTCATCGTGGTAACCACGCGTTCCGGCCTGGACGTCACCCAGCCCCACGGCGAAGTGACCGCTGATTACGGCAGCTTTGGAACCGGTGGCGGCGGATTCAACCTGGCGTATGGCGGCAAGCAATTCGGCAACTTCATTTCCGCGAATGGCATGGATACCGGCCGGTTTCTCGACGGGCCGGAATTCGCCGTTCTCCATGACCACGGCAACCAGGGCAACCTGTTCGACCGCGTCGACCTGAAACCCTCCCAGGCGGACACCATCAACGTGAATTTCGGCTTCACCCGTTCCTGGTTCCAGACGCCCAATTCATGGGACGGCCAGAACGCGACGGCCTGGTCCGGCGTGGTAGTGGATAACGGAGGCATCGGTCCCAACGGCCAGATAGTCGGCCCCCAGGATCAGCGCTCCAAGATCCGCACCTTCAATGTTGCACCTACCTGGACACGCTTGGTCAACCCGCACACCCTATTCACGTTCGGCGCTTTCGTACGGCAGGATCAGTTCAACTACTACCCCAGCTCCAATCCCTTCTCCGACCTCACGCCCAACCTCCAGAGCGAAACCGTCGGCCAGAATCGCCGGCTCACGAACATCGGGAGCCACGCGGATCTTTCGTATGTGAACGGCATCCACAACATGAAAATGGGGATCAGCTACGACCACACCTTTCTTACCGAGAGCGACAGTTTTGGCATCGTCAATCCCAATCTCAATGCCGTCTGCCTGAATGCTGACGGCAGCCCCTTCACAGGCCCCGGCCTGACCGATCCTGGCCAATGCACCGGCCTCTTGCAGCCGAACCCCAATTTCGTGCCGCTGCTGGGCTGCGTCGATCTGACCCGCACCGCGCGTCTGCCCGGCTCCGACGGTTGCCCGAATTCCACCAGCGGCCTCTACACCTTTAAAGGCCACGCCGATATCAAGGAGCTCTCGCTCTTCTACCAGGACGCCATTTCGATCCACAACTGGACTTTCAACCTCGGTCTTCGGGGCGACATCTACAACGGTCTCGCTACCGCCAAACAGATTGAGCCGCGGCTCGGTCTCGCATACAACATCAAGCCGACAAACACCGTGCTCCGCGTTTCCTATGCCCGCACCCTGGAAACGCCCTTCAACGAAAACCTCGTGCTCTCCAGCACCGGATGCAACGACCAGATCGTCAACGCGCTGATGTCGACCCTCGGCCCGTGCAACCCGGCGCCGCTCGGTCCCGGTTGGCGCAATGAGTTCCACGCCGGGATACAGCAGGCGATGGGGCGCTACCTGGTGATAGACGGTGAATACATCTGGAAGTACACGCACCGCGCTTATGACTTCAGCATTTTCGGCTCGACGCCGCTCACGTTTCCAGTCGAATGGGCCAGATCGAAAATCCCTGGCTATGCCGCCCGTGTCAGCGTGCCCAACATTCACGGCTTGACCGCTTTTGTCGTCTTCTCCAGCGTGGCGGCGCGCTTCTTCACCCCGCAAATCAGCGGTATTGGCACCACCCCAGGCGGAAGCTCCGTATTCCGCATCGACCACGATGAGAACTTCAACCAGACCACCCACCTCCAATACCAGCCGTGGAAGAACGGGCCGTGGCTCGGCTTCAACTGGCGCTATGACAGTGGAATGGTTGCCGGCAGTGTGCCGTGCGTGGGAGGCAATTGCAACAACGGCCCCAACGGGACGGATTCCATCGTCGACTTCTCCGGCCTTTCGCCCGACCAGCAGTTCCAGGCGGGTTTGTTCTGCGGCGCTCAGCGGGCCACTCCAACCACCCCCATCAACACCACCGGGCTCTGCCCCGGCGCGCAATTCGGTTCCACTCTGATTACCATTCCCGCGCCCGGCACCGAAAACGACGACCACAACCCGCCCCGCATCGCGTCCCGCAACCTCTTCGACCTGGCCGTGGGCCAGGACAACCTTCTCCGAGGCGACCACTACAAGTTGAGCGTGCGCCTGGCTGTGGTCAATCTGACCAACCAGGCCGCTCTTTACAATTTCCTCTCGACCTTCAGCGGCACCCACTACGTCTCACCCCGCACCGTGACCGCGACTATCGGATTCCACTTCTAAGAAAGCGATCAGCGATCAGCTTTCAGCCCGCAGACAGCCAGAGGGGAAGAACCGCCGAGGGAAGAGTTGTGTTTTTCTACAATCAAAGCGACGAGCCGCCCATTTTTTGGGCGAATTTTCAGATAATTATCCCTTTTTGACTTGAAATGGCTTGCCCTTTGTGCCAAACTTCTGACTATATATAAGGTGCTTTTCTCCGAGTTCCGGGTGTTCGGTGATCGCTCGGGAACTGGGGTTTCTTCGAAGGTGCCGCGCGATGATGCATGGCACTTTCACACCGCGAAGCGGTCGCTAGGCTTCATTTAGTACATAGGGGGTCGAAACTATGAAAGCGTTGCTCGCAATGTTGGCGCTATGCGCTACCCTTGCGTTCGCACAAGTAGCAATCACCACCGCGCGGATGGACGGGACTGTTACCGATCCACAAGGTGCCGTTGTCGTCGGCGCCGACGTGGTGGTGCTCAACACCAACACAGGGGCCAGCTTCAAAGCCACAACCGACGATCACGGCTTGTGGATTCTGCCCAGTATGCCCCAGGCCAGGTACCGCGTTACGGTTTCGCTGAAGGGCTTCCGCACCGCGGTGATCGACGACGTGGTCATGGATGCCGGCGTTCCCGTCACGGTCAACGCCAAGCTGGAAGTCGGCGCGGTGTCAGAAACCGTCGAAGTATCCGGCGCGCAGGAATTGGTGCAGACCAACTCTGCCACCGTCAATAGCAGCCTGGAGAAACGCCAGTTGACGGAGCTGCCAACCCTCTCACGCGGCGGCTTGGACCTGCTGATTTCCCTGCCGGGAATCCAGTCGGCCAGCACCGATCGCAATTCCACCATTAACGGTCTTCCCCAGGGCACTCTGAGCGTCACCGTCGATGGATTGAACACGCAAGATCAGGAACTCAAGAGCAGCAACGGCTACTTCACTTACATCCCCATCCAGATGGACTCGGTGGAAGAAGTCGTTCTGAGTACCGCGGCTGCCGGCGCCGATTCCACTGGTGAGGGTGCCGCGCAAGTCAAGTTCGTCACCCGCAGTGGAACCAACGAGTTTCATGGTGGCGCTTTCTGGCAGAACCGCAACACCTGGTTCACTGCCAATGCCTACTTCAACACTATCAATCACCTGCCTCGCAACGTGGTCCAACTGAATCAGTATGGCTTCCACGTGGGTGGCCCGGTCTACATCCCCAAGGTCTTGAACCTCAAGAATAAGCTGTTCTTCTTCACCAACGTGGAATTCCGCGTGTTGCCGCAGTCGGGGCTCGAAACGCGCACCGTCATCACACCGAGTGCGGCCGGCGGCGTCTACACATACGCGGATTCTAAGGGCGTAACCCACACGGCCAATGTACTCACCATGGCCCAGGCAGCCGGTTTTCCCTCTACCCCGGATCCGAGCATCGCCAAGACTTTTAGCCAGATTTTGGCTTTGACTGGTAACGGGACGTTGACAGCCAATGGTCCGATCAACGGGGACTACAACACCGGCAATCTCGCCTACAGCGCGAACGGCTTGGATCGCCGGCATCTGTCGATGACCCGCGTGGATTACAACCTGAACAGCAGGAACCAGATCTCGCTGACTTACAGCTACAACATGTATTACAGCACCCCCGACCTGCTGAACGGCGTGGTTCCCATTTTCCCCGGCACAGGTGACATCTTGGGCACCAACGTCAACGCCGGGCAAACCAGCAACCGCTTCATGGGCACAGTCGCGCTCCGTACCGCCATCACGTCCCATTTGACCAACAGCTTCCAGGGCGGCCTCAATGGTGGAACTGTGGTCTTCTTTAGCGGCACCGAGTCTCCCGCGCTGTATTCGCAATGGAGAGGCTATATCCCGCTTCTCAGCGCGTTCGGCTCGCCGAACGGCCTCTCCGGCGTCACCACTTCAACCGACCCGCAGCGGCGCAATTCGCCCGTCAAACAGTTCAGCGACACCATGTCCTGGTTGAAGGGTCCGCACATGCTCACCTTCGGCGGCGATTTCTCCCAGATCAATCTCTGGCAGGAGACATTCTACACCGAAACCCTCCCACAGATTAGCTTTGGTATCGCCACTGGCGACCCGGTGCATAACGGCTCAACCGACTTGTTCACCGCGTCGAGCATGCCCGGCGCAACGCAGACGCAGATGGACCAGGCGGCGGCTCTGTATGCCGTGCTCACTGGCCGCGTCAACGATATCTACCGGCAGGTGGTCGAAAGTGAAAGCTCGCATCAATACTCCTACAACACTCCGACTGTGGACCGGGACCAGCAGCGGCAGTTCGGCTTGTTCGTGCAAGATCAGTGGCGCGTGGCTCCGAGTTTCACTTTGAATTTTGGGATGCGTTTCGAACAGCAGATGCCGTTTGAAAACCTCAGCGGCATTTACACCGCGGCCACCATGCAAGCGGCCTACGGCATCTCCGGTATCGGCAACATGTATAAGCCGGGCGTATACACCGGCGGCCTGACGCCCAACGGAGGCGCAGCCTGGGCGCCGGCCATTCCGTCTTTCGTGCCGCTTTCGTCCACTACCGAATACGTGACGCCCAAGAACTGGAACCCCAACCTCGGCTTCGCTTGGCAGATTCCGGCGACCAAAGGTCTCCTTGGCCGTCTTTTCGGCGAGCGGGGCGGCAACTCCGTGCTGCGTGCCGGCTACTCGATCGCCACGGTCCGCGAAGGCAGCGGCGTGTTCCAGACGATATATGCCGACAACCCCGGCATATCGATTCCCACCAGCGTGGATCCCAGCACTTACCCGCAGTACTTCGGGGCGCCGGGAAGCGTGCTCTTCAGCCAACCCACGCTCCCTACCTATCCCGCTCCCACTTCGCCGTCGTACCCCATCAGTACCACTCCCTCGAGTTCTTCGTGGGCCTTTGATCCGAACTTGAAGGTAGGCTACGTGGAGAGCTGGAACGTAGGTTTCCAGCGCGAGTTCGGCCACAATAACGTGATTGAAATCCGCTATGTGGGCAATCACGAGGTGCACGGCTGGCGGACCGTGAACCTCAACGAAATCAACACCTTTGAAAGCGGATTCCAGACTGACTTTTACAACGCTTACAACAATCTGTTGATTGCGCGCAATGGCAACATCCTCAACACCAACAGCAACAACTTCAGCAACCAGGGCTTACCGGGACAGAAAGCCATCCCGATCCTGCAGACCGCCCTCGGTACGCTGACTAACAACAGCAGTTACGCCACGTATCTCCGGCAGAACCAGGTGGGCGCTTTGGCGAGGGTAATTTACGCCAACGCCACCTACATGGGACGACTGGTGGCGGCCGGATATCCGGCCAACCTTTTCATCGTGAACCCGTCGGTGGGCAGCAGCGGATCGGAACTCGTCACCAATTGGGGCAAGTCGTTCTATGATTCCGGTGTAGTCGAGTACCGGCGGCGCTTGGCCTCCGGCCTGCAAATCCAGGCCAACTATGTGTTTTCCAAGGCTCTGGCGGATGGGGCCACCGGCAGCAGTTACTCCTACTCGGAACCGACCACCTTCCGCAACCTCGGCCTGGACCTGATTCCGCCCGGCTACGACGTTCGCAATGCCTTCAAGGTCAACTTCATCTACGAGTTGCCGTTCGGACACGGCAAGCCATTCCTTTCCGGCAACACCGTTCTGGACAAAATGTTTGGGGGCTGGCAAGTCGCTGGTATTGACCGCAATCAGTCCGGATCGCCCGTCCAGCTTACTTCGGGGCGTTACGGCATGAACCAGTACGACAACGGAGTAGTCCTCTACAATATGACCACGGCGCAATTGCAAAGCATGATGTCCGTCACCAAGACAACCGGCGCGGCCTCCTCTTCGTCATGGGGCGGTCTCGGCCAGGTCTGGTACCTGCCGCAATCGCTCGTGACCAACACCAAGGCGGAATTTGAAACCAGCGGTCTCAACTGGACCAACCTGAACCCCAGCGCGCCTTACTTCGGCCCGCAGTTGACTCCCGGCCAGTTCGGCTACCGCGTTTTCCTCTATGGCCCGTGGCAGAATCACGTGGACTTCAGCCTGAGCAAGCGCACCACGTTCGCTCGTGAGAAGGCCAACTTGCTGATCCAGGCCAACTGCCTGAACTGCCTCAACCTCACTGACTTCTATCTCGCCAACCTGGGCGGCACGAGTGGAAGCCTCGGCCAAACCACCAGCGCGTATACGGATATCTCGAACACCCAGGATCCGGGCGGCCGGATCATCGAGTTCGTCGTGCGCGTCAACTTCTAACCACTACCCTGTAGATTAAAGCGGGCCCGGCGGCGCAATGCCCCGGGCCCGTTCTGTAAGTGGATTCGCGGCCCGCCGGGGGGTCGCTCAATAGCAGACTGGAACTGCCCGAATGACTTGACCGGGGTGAGGTCAACCTGTTCGCGGCGACGGGGGTGATATGGCCAGTCTACCGCTTGAATCTGAATTGTCGAGCCTGCTCGGCGGCGATGATAAGGCCCGCGTGATGGCTCGCTATTGCGGCTTTGACGGCCTCGGTGGAACCACGCTCCAAGTGGTGGGAGCGGAGTTTGGGATCACCGCGGAGCGCGTTCGCCAGATCCTGGGAGAAGTGGTGAAGCGCATGGCGGACACTCATCTGCCCGCGCCCACGCTCGAAAAGACACTGTCGTTCATCGCCGAGCGTATCCCCGCCTGGGCCGATGAAATCGAACCCAAACTGCTCGCCGCCGGCCTGAGCGCCAGGCCTTTCCGCATCGAGGGCGTAATCCGCGCGGCCGAGCTGTTGGGCCGCAAACCGCTCTTTTCCGTCACCGAAACTCCGAAAGCGCGTCTCGTGCACCGGCTATCGGCCTCGGCGTTGGACGCTGTGGTGCGCGTCGCGCGGCGGGCCATAGAGCGGCATGGGGTCACCACCGTCAACGCCGTGGCCGCGGATCTGCTCGAAGCCGCGCCGGAAGCAGCCGATGGCCGTCTGATCACCACCGTGCTGGCCGGCGCCGAGGAGTTCCGCTGGCTGGACCGCTCCTCGGAGTGGTTCTGGCTGCCCGACGTGCCGCGCAACCCGCTGGTGCGCCGTATCAGGAAGATCC
>Ga0335081_10004959_pt1 | contig 21046 bp, 19 predicted proteins | sample Lox_Sample_35_FD_206713 | JGI IMG/M metagenome (GOLD analysis project Ga0335081, IMG submission 206713) | Soil microbial communities from Loxahatchee National Wildlife Refuge, Florida, United States - Lox_Sample_3.5 | ecosystem: Environmental > Terrestrial > Soil > Wetlands | place: USA... | reverse complement strand
TCTGCGCAATGCCCGCAGTATCAAAAGTAGAACAACTGCTCCAACCAACGCCTGGATTACATCGCCTACGAAGCCGGTCCCGGCGTTAATGTGCAGCACACCGAATAGCCAGCCGCCGATGAAAGCTCCCAGGATGCCGACAATGATTGCGCCGATCAACCCGGACCTTAATCCGCCAACCAGCCAATCGGCCGCGATCCCGGCAATGCCGCCGATCACAATCCAGATTACAACTTGTTCAATAGTCATGGATCACATTCCTTTCTGCTTACCGCTAAGGTGGCAGATCTATTATAAAATAGATCAGCCTGGCTAGTGGGGGGGCCCAAAAGTAATGCTGACGCTTGCCCGAGGTCATGCCAACCGTGAAGATCCCGCCGTCGAACCCGTAACATTTCCCGACCTGATTCGTCCTATTATTTAGAATGAGGCTGCCGATTCACAGCCTCGATATATCGGAGGTGTCCCTATGTTTAAATCTACTGTGTTACTGTTTGTATTGGGGATCGCGCTTGGGTTATGGCTCGGTTTCAATCCACAGGCGCACGGGAAGGTGGTTCAGAACTGGGATCACACAAGAGTATTCTTTGCAGGGCTCGAAACCAACTTTTCCAACACGATTCATACCTGGACAATGCGAACGGAAGTGCAGGCGCAGGATGGTCAAAAGACAGTGTCCAACATCTCAGCCAGGCCGTTTACCACTGCATGGCAGCAATTTGTTTCCGCCGGTGGAACCTTTCTGCAAAGCATACAAAGGATCTGGCTCGGACTGATTGCCAGTGCAAACACGAAATAGCCGCATAAAATAGAGCAGACCTTTATGCGCCTGAGTGTGGTCAAAGGATGCGCACTTAGATGAATATCTGACCGCTCAATGATGAGCGAAGATGTAGGCCGCCGTAAACAGAACCTCGAACCGTTTGTTTCGAGGTTCTGTTCCTGTAGACATGAATTTTTCATCGCTACGGCAGGCGTTCGGTCTTCTGGCCTTGTCGTGATAATCCAACTGCGAGATTTGCAGCGGTGGTTGTCTTTCCGACTCCCCTTTATCGTTGCTGAACACAATTCTTCTCATATCCCTCTTCGATGCAATTATAGTTTTGGGCAGTGTCACATTTACGGCATTATGACACCAAGCATCTACGCTTTGGCACAATCGCATGCAAATGACTTGATCCGATCATGATTTCAGGCTGTGTAAGATTGTCAAGGCATTATTGGTCCAATGTTTGTCACATACCCGGTGGGCGGGTTTAAAACTCCCGGTTTTGGAGCGAACCGCATTCTTGGAGTGGGCGTTGTCTCCCAGTTTAAGTCTCTAAGCGCGGACAAGAGTAGAGTCTTGCTCCCGCCATTTTAAAAAACCTGCCGCCGATCTCACAGTCCCGGCTGTGCATAAATACGTTACTGGTCTCATTGACTGAGTGCGGTTAACTGTATCTGCTTTGCGAGCCGATAAGCCGCCGAAACATCATTGTCGTTCTCAACGAGCACGCGTCCGACCACGAGCACCGAATTGTTCGGCGAGGATATCTGCATCATGCTGCTCGGCACCTGTCCTTTCCAGCCCGGCCCCGTAATTAGATAGACTCCAGCCTTCGTGCCCGTGGTGCGTTTGCCGACGTAGGCAAAATTAGTGTTGGCCGACGGGTCCGTGAACTGCACGCTGTAGTACCGATCATTCATGTCGGGGACGTGCAGGACGAGAGGCCCTTTATTGAGGTCCAACCAGCCGACCGTAAGGAGCGTGTCGCGGTTCACGCCGGTAGTCGCTAAATTCGAGCCCGAGGCGGGCGCGTGCAGGGGATCTGCAAAAAGTGCTTGGGGCTCCGTGTAGAGCGTATTCACCGGGATGGGGCCGTCGCCGAACCCTTTCACGAGGATCGCTCTCTTGTACAAAGAAAGCAGCAAGTGCGGCCAAAAGTAGGTGAAAAGGAACCATGCCGCGACACAGACCCCGCCGAATATGAGCAAGTGTTCGTATTTCATATACATCATCTCACTTCGGCAACCGGCGGCACCGCATACTCGCCATGGAGGATGGCCTCGCCGGGTATGTACACGCGCAGCCAGAGGATGAACCTGCCTGAAGGGGCGGGCAGCCAGTTGGACTCGCGCCCCGCGGGAGCCGCGTTCTGAACGTAAATATCGACCGAACCGTCGGGGTTTTGCACGAGGCCCGATCTGTCGCTCACGCTGTACCGACTGATCGGATTCGCCACGAAGTGATTTCCCGCATCGCCCATCGTAATCGACCAGAACGCATGGTTGGGCGGAAGCCCGCCTGCCGGAAAGTGCATAACGTAGTCGTGCGCTCCGGACAACGCATGGCCCGCTCCGTCGGTGTTCGTCCACCAATACATCGCCTCTTGCGGTACGTTCACCGGGCCGGGAAATAACTGGGCGTGCGCGGCTCGCAGCAACAAGCCGTTGCCGGGCTCGCCTAATCCGAACATGGTGATCCAGCCGTTGACCTTCGAAGCCTTGATCCTCGCGTAAATTTGGGCCGTGACAAACGCCAGTCCCCAGCCGATCAGGAAGCCTTGCAAAACGTCAGCAGGTACCGTTCTAGAACTGGTAAAGAAATTCCCAAAGACGAAGGATCTGATGATGAAATAGCCGCATATCACGCCCACAAGTATCGCCAGATAAGTGGATGCTCTGCTCACGGTTATTATTTTACCGCTCTCTGAAAACGAGTGTCCACATTAAATATCAAGAATGCAGTTAATCAAGAAAGACTAATGGAACCAAATTTTTTCCGTCTGCTCGCCGCCAGATAGGGGAGCGAAGTATGGATTCAGATTTGAGTTGGTATTTCATTCTTTTAAGTCGTTTTTGACCGCCCTAACCGGATTTTCAACCGAGGAGTATGTTATTTCTGACATATTGGACATCGTGATTTCGCAGGGTCATGAACAGAATATACAACCAAACATCCTTCGTTTCCATGGATCGCGATGTCGTAAATTCAGTGTTATGAACAGAAATTGCCTTTGGCTGAGGCAGCGAAAGGCAATTCAGTACGTCGAAGGCTCCTCGCCGAGGATTTGAACCTCGAACCTAGCGGTTAACAGCCGCCCGCTCTGCCGTTGAGCTAGCGAGGAAGGCGAACGAGATTATACGTACAAGGAGAGGATGTGTCAATATTTGATCGCGCTCAATTGATTCAGTTTATCGGTCCGATGCATGGCGGTGATCTGGCGCACCGTGCCGGTCAGGCCGCGCACCACTATCGAATCGGTCCGCGCACCACCGCCCGAGTAACGAACACCCTGCAGCAGTTCGCCGTCCGTGATGCCGGTGGCCGCGAAGAACACATCCTCCGAGGAAACCAGGTCATCCATCGTCAGGATCTTGTCGAAGTCATAGCCGGCTTCCCGCCCGCGGCCCAGTTCCTTCTCATCACGCGCATATAACTTGCCCTGAATCTCCCCGCCCATGGCGCGCAGGGCACAGGCCGCCAGAACCCCTTCCGGCGTGCCGCCGATCCCGATCAACATGTCGACACCCGCATCGGGCCAGGCGGTCATCAGAGCCGCAGCCACATCACCGTCGGGGATGATCCGAATGCGGGCTCCGACTTCTCGAATTTCAGCGATCATGGCATCATGACGCGGACGATCCAAAATGATCGTGGTCAAATCCTCGACATGTTTGTTCTTGGCCTTCGCCACGGCTTTAAGATTCTCGGTGATCGATCTTTCGATGTTGATCCTGCCCTTCGCCTCGGGCCCCACGGCCAGCTTGTTCATGTAAACGAAGGGACCCGGGTTGAACATCGTACCGCGCGGCGCAATGGCAACCGTCGCCAGCGAGTTGGATCGTCCAAAAGCCAAGGGACGCGTCCCGTCGATCGGGTCAACCGCCACATCCACGTCCGGCGCCGAACCGTTGCCGACGTTCTCACCGTTATAAAGCATCGGCGCATTATCCTTCTCGCCCTCGCCGATGACGATGATGCCGTTCATGTCCACGGTTTGAAGGACCAGCCGCATCGCGCTGACCGCGGCCGCATCCGCCGCCTCTTTGTCGCCGCGGCCCATCTGATGCCCCGCCGAAAGTGCGGCAGCCTCGGTCACGCGCACCAGTTCGAGCGCAAGGTTGCGGGTAGGCTCTTTAGGATCCATGATCGCCTCCGAATTCTATTTGAGCAGGAAAAAATGAATCCAGTAGAATCCGATTACGCCGCCCCAGATGAGCGAATCGACCCGGTCGAACGCGCCGCCGTGGCCGGGGAAGAGATTCCCTGAGTCTTTCATCTGGCCAAAGCGTTTGAACAGACTCTCGCCCAGATCGCCAAACAACGTCAGCGTGCTCAGAACAAGCCCAAACAAAATACCCTGCCAGATCGAGACATGCAGTGGACCATACTGGGTATAAGCGAACGCAAAGAATGCCCCGTAGAATGTCCCCATGAACACCCCCGCGAAATATCCCTCCCAGGATTTCTTGGGGCTGAGATGCGGCGTCATGCGATGCCTGCCATAGCGCGCACCGAAACTGTAGGCACCGGCATCGGTCAGCCACACAATGGGCAGTGCAAACATCACCCACCAGGCACCGTAAGGCAGAGACCGCAGGTCGATCATGTAGGAGCCGATCCAGCCCAGATAAACAAAACATCCCACCGTCACCAGGAAATCGAACGCAGCCTGCGCGCGGCCGCGCTCATAGGCGATGAGATGCACCGCCATTGCCAAAAGGATCAGGAAGGCAAAGACGGCCTGCGCGGCGGAAGACCAGAAGGCGCGCGCTGCCAGAATCGCCAGCGTCCCGCCCACGGATAAATAGATGGATGGCTCATATTCGGCTTCGCGAAACATTTGCACGAATTCCCACGAAGCCAACACCATGAAGAAGCCGATCAGGACAAAATATAAAATACCCCCAAAGATGATTGCAGGCACAACGATCACAAGCAGGCCAAGTGCAGTGAGCGTCCGCCTAACCATTGCTCTTGTGTGCCACCGTTTTCGAGACTCCGCCGTAACGGCGATCGCGCTGGGCAAATGCTTCGAGCGCGCGACGGTATTCCTCCTTGTCAAAATCAGGCCAATAGGTGGGAGTAAAATACCACTCCGAATAAGCCGCCTGCCAGATCAGAAAATTGCTGATGCGCAATTCGCCCGATGTGCGGATCACCAGATCGGGATCGGGCACGCCCGCCGTATACATATATTGACTGACCATTTCATCGGTGACCCTGTCAGGTGGAACGCCATCTTTCATCATATGCTGAATGGCCTGGACGATCTCATCGCGTCCCCCATAATTGAACGCCACACTGAGGACCAGACGGTCATTGTTTTTCGTCAGCTCAATGGCATCCAACACCTTGTCCCGCAGGGGGCGCGCCAGACGCTCCAGGCGCCCGATGTGCCGCAATCGAACTCCCTCTTTGCTCAGTTCGGCCAATTCACGATCAATCACCTCCTCGAGAATGTGCAGGAGGCCGTCCACCTCCTCCGTCGGACGTCCCCAATTCTCCGTGGAGAAAGCATAGATCGTCAAGTACTTAACACCAAATTCAACCGAAGCCCGCATGATGCGGCGCAGGTTCTCCGTACCGGCTTTGTGCCCGGCCATGCGCGGCAGTCCGCGTGAGAGCGCCCAGCGTCCGTTGCCATCCATGATGATGGCAACGTGACGGGGGATCTTTTCAAGGGGGGCATCAAGCGATGAATTGGGCATAATCACAGGATGTCAATGCGGACACTACGATCTCCCGCCCGCAATGACAAAAAATCATACTTCCATGATCTCGGCTTCCTTCTTCTGGCCGGTCTCACCAACTTCTTCGATGAACTTGTCGGTCATCTTTTGCAGATCTTCCTCACCGTTCTTCAGATCGTCCTCCGAGATCAATTTCTCTTTCTCGAAATCGCGCATATCGTTGTGCGAATCGCGGCGGATATTGCGGATCGCGACGCGCGCTTCTTCGAGGCGCGTATGCACATGCTTGACCAATTCATGGCGGCGCTCTTCGGTCAGGGGAGGCAGGTTGAGGTGGATGACCTTGCCGTCGCTGTTGGGGGTCAACCCCAGGTCCGAAGCCTGAATTGCCCGTTCGATTTCCTTTAACGTCGTTGAGTCAAAAGGCTTGATCATCAGCGAACGCGCTTCCGGCACGCTGATGGTGGCCAGCTGCATCAGCGGCGTGGGAGTATCGTAATAATTGACTGCCAGTCTTTCGACCAGCGCCGGATTGGCACGGCCGGTCCGGATCGCGGCGAGATCATCGTTCAGATTCTTGATCGCACTCTGCATGCGATGTTCGGCGTCCTTCAGAAGGTCTTTAATCACATCGGCCTCCAAGAATAATAAGTTCGGTATTAAGGATACACTAAAACAGAAAAATCCGCTATGGGAAAAGCGACAGACGAGAGCTCCTGAGAAAGCTTGAGAGACTCTCAGGGAAGACGGGTCCGGACAAATTGCCTTTGCCTGGCCCCGTTCCATCCATGCCTGTCCAAACAGGTCCTAGGCACTGACCTAGGCACTGACCAATGTCCCCGCCTTGCCGCCTTTAAGCGCACTCATCAGCGCCTGCGGATCCCACAGGTTGAGCACCAGGATGGGCAGATTATTCTCCATGCACAGGGTGACGGCCGTGCTGTCCATCACCTCGAGCCGGCGGTTCAAGACCTCGATGTAACTCAATTGCTCGAATCGTTTCGCTCCCGGATTTTTCTTCGGGTCGGCATCGTACACGCCGTCCACTTTTGTGGCTTTGATGACGACATCCGCATCCACTTCGGAGGCGCGCAGCGCCGCGGCAGTGTCGGTGGAAAAGAACGGATTGCCGGTCCCCGCCCCGAAGATCACGACGCGTCCCTTTTCGAGGTGTCGAATGGCACGGCGCCGAATATACGGCTCAGCCACCGCCCTCATTTCAATGGCCGACATCACCCGCGTGAACACACCGAGGCGCTCCAGGGCGTCCATCAAGGCCATGGAATTCATCACCGTGGCCAGCATGCCCATGTAATCGGCGGTCGAGCGGTCCATGCCGTGCTCCAGGCCCTGCTTGCCGCGCCACAGGTTTCCCGCGCCCATCACGACCGCCACCTCCACACCCATGTTATACACGTCTTTGATCCGGCTGGCGATCGCTTCTGCTTCATTCACGTCAATCCCAAATCCATTTGGACCTCCGATCGACTCCCCACTGAGTTTGAGCAGGATGCGTTTGTATTTTAGTTCAGACATTTTCCACTCTTTCTCCGCTCCCGGGAATCGGAGAGCCGGCCACAAAGTCTTGCTTAAGAAGAAGGTCAACCTTAAGGGTTGACCTTCCGTCTTATCCTTGACTGATGTTTTCGCCCAATTCCCAGCGCTGAAATCGGCGAACGATCAGGTTCTCTCCGGTCGCGGCAATCGTCTGCAGGAGGAGCTTCTCAACGGTCATGTCCTCATCGCGGATGTAGGGTTGGCGCAGGAGCACCACCTCGTCTTTAAATTTCTCAAGCCGACCCTCCACAATCTTTCCCATGACCGCCTCAGGCTTGCCTTCTTCTTTCGCGCGCGCCCGGGCGATCTCCGCTTCATGATCCAGCTCGGAGGCAGGAATGTCCGCCGCCTTGATGTATTTTGGAGCGGAGGCTGCGATCTGCAGCGCAATCTCATGCGCCAGGTTGCGGAACGGCTCTGAACGGGCCACAAAATCCGTTTCACAATTGACTTCGACCATCACGCCCACCCGTCCCCCGCCGTGGGAATAAAGCTCCACCACCCCATTGGAGGCTTGGCGGTCGGCGCGCTTGGCGGCAGTCGCCATGCCTTTTTCGCGCAGAAAATCCACCGCCTTTTCAAAATCGCCGTTCGATTCTTGAAGCGCCTTGCGGCAGTCCAATACGCCGGCGCCCGTCGCGGTGCGCAGTTCTTTGATCATCTCAGTGGTAATTTCCATTTTGCTTTCCTCAGACCCGAAGCGGACTATTCCGCCTGCCCCCTTTCAGCGGGTTTCTCTGGCGCTGGGGGCTCGCTCGGCTTTTCTTCGGGCTTATCGCTGTGCGGCGCCGGCTCATCGGGCTTGCGGGTCGCGCTCAACTTGGCCAGGGTAGCCTCACCCAGCAGCGCATCTTCCTGGACGACTTCGTCGGTTTCGACCACCTTCGGCGCCCTGCGTCCCTTGGGCCTTTCGGTCCTGACCTCGGCCACCGGAGCGGGCGCGGCTTCCTCTTCCGTCCCCTCATCCTTGCGCATCGCTTTGCCTTCCAGCACGGCATCCGCAATCTTCGAGACCAACAGTTTAATGGCCCGGATGGCATCGTCATTGGATGGAACCACGTAGTCAACGCCTTCCGGGTTGCAGTTGGTGTCCACCAGTGCCACAACCGGGATGTGGAGCAAATTGGCCTCATGCACCGCCGCGTCCTCGCGGCCGACATCTATCACAAAAACGAGCTCCGGCAAACGCTTCATCTTCCGAACGCCCGATAAGCGGATCAGCAGACGATCAATCTCGCGTTGAATGAGCAGGCCCTCCTTCTTGGTGAGGCGATTGATCTCGCCCGTGTCGCGCAATTGTTCGAGGCGTTCCAATTCCTGGATGCGGGCATGCATCGTGGACCAGTTCGTGAGCATACCGCCCAGCCAGCGTTCCGTCACAAAAGGCATGCCGCAGCGCTCCGCCTCCTCCTTCACCGTCTCCTGCGCCTGGCGTTTTGTGCCGACGAACAAGACGGTCCCGCCGGCCGCGGCCGTATCACGGATCAGGTTATAGGCCTGATTCAACAACTTAACCGTTTGTTGAAGGTCAATGATATGAATGCCGTTGCGTTCCGTAAAGATGTACGGCTTCATTCGCGGATCCCACTTGTTGGTCCGGTGTCCGAAATGGACGCCGCTCTCAAGCAGGGCTTTCATAGATATAACAGCCATGTTTCTCCTTGAATTTCCGTTCTCCAAACACGCAGTTCCTCTGGCGTGGAACGGAATGAGTTTAGCGGGAATACAGACCCGCTCAGGGACGCTTGATGCCCGTCCCGGGCAAGATGTGCTTCTGGACGAAGCGGCGGGATTATACCATAAAAGAGTACGCTATCTTATTCCATTTGAAGTATAATCCAAACCGAAAAGCATCTTTTGGGCAGGTTTAAACGTATGCACCGGGATGAACGCGGATGAGCATGACAGCTTGACAACCACTTATGGTTGTAATGAATTCAGCGATTCAACGGCTGCTCCCTCCTTCCCTCGAGAAGGCCAGGGGCCAGTCGTGCGAGAATCAAAATGTTGAGCCTGACGTGAGCAGCTGCCCGCAGCGGACAAGAAGAGATGGAACCGTGCTTCAAGCCCTGAAGCAGCCCGCCTGGAGGCCCATCCCTGCATTCGGGATCCGTGGTCTGGAAGCCGGACCGTACTGCCGAACTCGGCCACGCACCGAAGCCTGACGAAACTTCGAAAGGATCTCAAGAGATTGCTCTCATGGTTTCAGCCACTTCAATTCAGCACGCAAAAAGCAATACAGCCCCTCAATGGGAAATAAATCCTGAAGTAGCTTTTGAACCGGTTTCGAGGGATCCCTATGAATTATCCTATGCCTGTCTTCTCATTCCACGGTTCAGCACGCATTACTTGATCGGAGACCTGGCAGATGATCTGCATGTCTGGATGAAACAGATCTGCGTCTCGTTTGGTTGGAGGTTGGATTATCTGTCTGTTCAGCCAGATTACCTGCAGTGGATTCTGCGTGTCCTGCCCGCCGCCTCCCCGGCCCATTTCATGAGCGTCACCAGGCGGCAGACCTCTCAGGAAATCCTGGAAAATTTTCCGCGCCTCAAAAATGAGAATCGCTCAAAGGACTTCTGGGCACCGGGCTATCTTGTGATTGTGAGCACAAGTCCTCATCCGCCCAAGATGATCAAGGATTATATTCGGCTGACCCGCCAACAACAGGGGATTATCAGCCGCCGTGACTGAGAAGAAATTGCCCGGATTTTATGAGATAATCATAGAACGTTAATCTCAACAGCACTGGCGCACAATACATCAAGAGACGCTTCCGGTCTTTTCGCTCCTTGCACCTGTAGGTCAAAGATTATATACTGAGCGTCAAGGACACTTAATTCATAATGGCAGACGTCACACTTAGCAGAATAGGCGCACTACTCCGCGGCGTGCTGGAATTGCTCTGGAACAAGCCGGAGGGCATGCCTGCCAGCGAAATCTTGGCCTACCTGCCGGAACTGACGCCCCTGACCGAGTACGAAAAGGCCTATTCCCCCTCCACAAACATCCCGCGCTACGAAAGAATAGTCCGAATGGCCACCCTGCCGCTGGTCAAGGCCGGATGGCTCGCCAAGAGCAGCAAAGGACGCTGGTCTCTTACAGAAGAAGGGCGGCAGGCCTGCCGGAAATTCCCCAACGTACAGGAATTCTATAAGGAGGCCATCAAACTGCTGGATGAGGCCAGGCAAAATGCCCCTTCCTATATAATGGCAGCCGAAGAGGCGGAAGAGAAAGCCTGGGAGCAAATTCAAAAATACCTGCAGGTAATCCGCCGAACTGAGATCCAGGACCTGGTTGCGGATCTTTTGACAGCCATGGGATACCATATCGGCTGGATGGCCCCGCCCGAAAAATCCCGCGGCCAGATCGATCTTGTTGTGTATGTGGATCCGATCGGGGTCAAGGGACCTCGAATCCTGGTCCAGATCAGGCACAAAGGGCAGGCGCTGACCACGGAAGGTCTCAAAAACTTTCAGTCCGCACTGGGTTCGAGCGACTACGGCTTGCTCTTCTCCAGCGGCGGCTTCACCGGTGATGTCAAGGATGAGATCCGGAATGAGGCTTTTCAGAAGCTCACAATCTGGGATCTGGAGAACTTCTTTGACCTCTGGATAAGATATTATGATCATCTGAGCCAGGAGGCCCGCCAACGGCTGCCGCTCAAAGCCATTTACTTTCTTTATTTTTCCGGTGAGGTCTAGCCCATCACCCCCGCCGCACGCAGTCAGCCAGAACCTCCGCACAGGTCAACCAGAAGGCATACAGAGTGCTGAAGAACGGTAAAACCTTCGACGAGAACATACGGACCCTATCCGGGGAACTTGAATTGGCGGTCCGATGGAAAAGACCCAGCCTCCTGCTGGCAATCTGCCCGTCCAAACTCAGCCAAAATAAAGCCGAGATCGTATTGGAAAGACTGATGCAAAAGCTCGGGCAGGCCGTTGTGCGGGTCAACATCAATGAGAAGCAGCCGGATGCGGCACACGCCATTCTGGCACAGGGCCGCGCCGATAGATCCATCTTCTTCGTGTCTAATCTTGATCAGGGAGGCGGCGCCGACGGGAAAGATGCTTATCGAACCCTGAACATATACCGGGAGTTGTTTGTGGAACAGGGCCTGCGATGCGTGTTCTGGCTTTCGCTGAACGAGGCCTCCAATTTGCCGAAGTTCGCTCCGGACTTCTGGGCCTTTCGCCATCGGGTCATTGAGTTCGCCAGTTCGCATGGATCGACCCGGACAAGTCTGCCGGCCGATGTTTTGACCTGGCCGCTGCGCGATTTCAACGATTCACCGCAGGATCTCAGGGAAAAAATCCGGGGGCGCGAGGAATTGCTGGGCCAATTGCCGGACCGAACTGAATCCGCGCTGGCCAGGGCCGAACTTCTGAGCGAGCTGGGGTACCTGTATTGGAGGCTCGGCGAGAACGAAAAGGCCATGCAAAGCCTGACGGGGGGGATGGCAATGGCCGAGAATAAGGAGCTGGCACAGGTCCGGTCCTGGCTCCTGAACGGCCTGGCCATCCTGGCCTATGAGCGGCATGAGTATCAGGAAGCGTTTGAGATCTATTCCAAAATACTCAAGGGGGGATCCCAGGACGGGTTCTTATGGATGAACCTGGCCGTCACCACGAGCGCGCTGGGAAGAAATAATGAAGCAGTGGTTCACGGCCGCAGGGCCCTGCGGTTGGTTTCCACGGATGCCCGGCTTTGGAATACAATGGGGCATCTTCACATCTGGATGGGAAAACTGGACGAGGCGAGCTCCTTTTTCAAAAAGGCCATCGAACTGGCGCCAACGGTTCCGGCCCATCATCTGGCGCTGGCTGCATGCTGCAGTTCGTTGGGACTGTTGGATGAATCACAGTCAGAAATTTCTTTGGCCCGCAGGCATTCAGAGGGCCCGGGTCCATATTTGGATATCTGCCAGGAGGCGATCTTAGGGAATCCGGAAACGGCGTTCCATTCGTTGAAAGCCGCCGTTCGGAACGGACAAATGACCAGGACCGACGTGAAACGCGACCCGGTCCTGAACGAGATCCTGGACCACGTGCTGATCGAGACCTCCCTTTAACTGATATGGACCGACCTGCCATTTTTGCCCGACGAGCCTTCGAATGAAGACAGAAGATTGATGAACCATGGACCCTCAAACGACGATCTTGATCCTGGATCTGGGGCTGGCCTTTGCGATCGCCTTGATCGCCTACCGCAGATCCACCGTGCCCGGCGCGGTCAGTTTAATCATCTTCTCCGCGTTCCTGGCGGTCTGGTCGTGCTCCTTTCTGGTGTTCGCCCTCTTTTCAGGTCCCGGGCTCGACCGCATTTGCACGGCAGCGATCTACCTGAGCAGTGCCATCGTCGCCTCCGCCCAGTTCACTTTCTCTCTCTCCTATACGAACCGGTCCAACTGGATATCCCGTCCAATGATCGGTTTGCTGGGAATCATCCCGCTGCTGACCCAGGTGCTCTTTTGGGTGGAGCCATGGCGTTCCATATTCTTTGTGAACTCCGGCGCCTCTGCATTTCACCTGACCTTCACGGGCCGGTGGGACAGAATTTGGTCAATTTATCTTTACCTGTTGGTGGGTGCGGGAACTCTCCTGCTGATTGACGACTTTATTCGAAGGCCGCGCCCCCTGGCACGCTACTGGGTAATCATTTTGGGTTGTTTCGCGCCCTTCCTGGTCCTGCTGACCAGAATTATGGATCTGGGGAGCCCATTCCCTCTTGATACATCCCTGGCCGCCTTCACGATCGCCGGACTGGGCCTGAGCTATGGGATCTTGAACCATGACCTGATTGCCTCCCTGCCGCTGACGCCCGAAGTCGTGATCAAACACATGGACGACGGCTGGATCGTTTTGGACATGCAGAATGTGATCGTCGATATCAATCCTGCGGCCGAACGAATCATCGGCCTGTCCCGTGAAAAAGCCTATGGACAACCCATCAGTTCCGTATTAAATGATCTGCCCAATCTGGGCAAGACCTTCGACGGGGTTCAGGAACTGGAAATGAAGAGGAGCATCCGGTCCCAGGAAATATGGCGGTATCTGAATATCCGCATTTCCTCGCTGAACGATCAGCGCAACCTGCCCTTCGGCCGCCTCATCGTGTGGCGCGATATTACGGAACAAAGGCTGGCAGAAGATGCCCGCCAGCGGGCCCGGACCGAGATGTTCGTCCTGTTGAACGCGATCTCCAGCGCCGCCAGCCATGCCATCAACCTGGACGAGTTCCTATCGGAATCCATTTATCAGATCATCATTCCGTTCCGCAGCCAGGTGGTGGGGATCTTCCTCATGGATGAAAGGCAGAAAACGAGGGGCGAGCACGGCCTGTTTTTGGCATCGCATTTCGGAATCCCCGAAGAGGCGATCGATGTCATCTCGCACATCGATATCTCCTCCCCCCTGGCAGAGCTGGCGCTGAAGAACCGGCAGGCGGTGCTGGTGGAGGATGTGAAAAATGATCCCCGCATTCCGCCGTCCCTGCAGCAGTCCGATCTCGAATGTCTGCTCTTTTCACAGCTGACCGTGCAGTTGACCGATGAAACCCGGAAAGTGGGTTTCATGTTCTTGGGAAGGCGCGAAAAGCCCGTGTTCAGCCAGGACGAGATCGTGCGCTTGACGACCCTGTCCGATCAGATCGCGATCCTGGTTGACAGCGACCGCAGACGCAAGCTGGCCATCGCTTTTTCAGAGCGCCAGCGGATCCTAAGAGACCTTCATGACTCGGTCAGCCAAAAATTGTATGGCCTCGTGACCCTGACCGAGGCCGCCCAGGCCGCCCTCGAAGCGGGGTCGGAAATCAATCCGTCCCAGGTCTTGTCCCGGATCGGGGATAACGCCCGACAGGCGGTCAAGGAAATGCGCCTTTTCCTCTATCAGATGCAGCCGATCGAGGTGGAGAAGGAAGGATTGATCTCCGTCCTGCATCATCGCCTGGCCGCGGTGGAAGGCCGGGCCGATATCAAAGCCAGGCTGCTGACCGATGAAAGCATTTCCCTTTCCAAGGACAAGGAGATCGCCCTGTACTTCATTGCACAGGAGGCGCTGAACAATGTGCTGCGGCACGCCCATGCGACCTCCGTCCTGGTGACCGTCAAGCAGGGCAAGCGCAACATCATCCTGAGGGTCCAGGATGACGGCATCGGCTTCGAGCCCAAAAAGGTCGACCGGGGCGGGATGGGACTGCGCAACATGTATGAAAGAGCGCTGCAGATCAATGGCAAGCTCAAGGTTGTGTCGAAGCCCGGTCAGGGCACAACCATCGTCATCACCGTTGGGAAGGACCAACCGGTCAAACAAATTGAACGCAGGCGATAGAAGCTATGACAAAGATACGAATTCTGGTAGTGGATGATGAAAGCGTAGTGCGAGAGGGCGTGGTCGCGATCCTCTCGCTCCAATCGGACATGGACGTGGTCGGGGAGGCTCACAACGGGATTGACGCCGTAAAACTGGCGCACAAGACCAAACCCGATGTCATCCTGCTCGACATGGTCATGCCCGAGCAGGACGGACTGGCGACCATCCCCAAGCTGAAAGAAATGCTGCCCGACAGCAAGATCCTGGTCTTGACGAGCTTTGCAGAGAGCGATCGTGTTTACCAGGCGGTCAAATCCGGAGCGCTGGGCTACCTGCTCAAGGATGCCACCCGGGCCCAGCTGTTGCAGGCCATCCGGGACGTCGCGAAGGGTCAAGCCTCGATCCACCCCTCGATCGCGCTCAAAGTGATCCATGAGATCGACCATCCCTCCGAACTGCTCTACACGGCCAATCCCCTGACCCCGCGCGAGCATGAAACCCTGCGATTGATCGCGCGCGGATTGAGCAACCAGGAAATCGCAGCGACGCTGGTGGTTCACGAACGAACCGTGGCAAAATACGTCAGCAATATCCTGGAGAAACTTCAGCTTGCCAATCGGACGCAGGCGGCCCTGTATGCCATCCGGGAGGGTCTGACCGAGCCCAAGAACAAGGACAAAAAATCGACTTAAGCGCCCTCGAGCTCGGCGGATAAAACCTGCCCTGCCAGACCCCTCCGGAAAAGTCAGAGTCCGGGGGGTCTTTTGTTCCTTCCGGCCCCCCGTTCCCCTCCCCAGGACAAAAGTCATATGGTTTTCATTATTCTGCTGCCTCCAACAACATATTTCGGGCGGATAACGTTGACAATTTGACCACTCATTTTTGACCATAAAATCGTTCGTTCCCGGTCCGCAGTGAAACTGCAAATCACCACTTTCTGCGGTTTTCAACACAATGTGAGCTCCATATAATGCAGCCATATCTCAAACAGGACTCTTCGTTAAGGAGATCAAATTGTTTTTGGGCAAGCACTTCTCCAGGCTAGATAAGAACAACCGCCTTTCGACGCCGCCCCGCTTCCGAGAGGAATTATCGAGCAGCATCTACATTACCCAGGGCTTTGATCGGAATTTGCTTGTCCTGACCCGGACCGCTTTCCAGGAAATATATCGGAGAGTGGTGTCCCTGAACATGGCCGATCCGCTGACCCGGGTTCTGCTCAGATTGATTTTGGGAACCGCACATGAAGTGCGGATGGACAAGAATGGTTATCTCACCATACCAGACGAACTGAAGGAATTTGCCAACCTGCACGGCAATATCCTGGTGGTCGGCCAGGGTGATTATTTTGAGGTCTGGTCCACAGAGCTGTGGGATAACCAGGAAGCGCAATTGAAGGACGCGGATACAAATTCCAGCAGGTTTTCCAGACTTACCGTGGCAACACGGTAAGGGACAATTCATTCCAAGGACGATGGGACCGGCTATGTTAACAAAATCAAAACCAACAAACCATTCCGCAGAGGGGATTAAGAAGATCCGTATTCTTGTGGTCGAAGATCAGAACGTGGTCAGGGAGGGCATCGTGGCCATCCTCTCCTTCCAGCCGGACATTGAGGTGGTGGCCGAGGCCCAGGACGGAATCCAGGCGGTCGAAATGGCGCAGAAGACCAGACCAGATGTGATCCTGCTCGACATGGTCATGCCGCGGCAGGATGGCTTGACCACCATACCACAGCTGAAAACGGCCGTGCCCAAGGCCCGGATACTGGTCCTGACCAGTTTCGCGGAAAGCAACCGGGTCTACCAGGCCATCAAGGCGGGGGCGCTCGGTTACATGCTGAAGGACACGACCCGCACCCAGCTTTTACAGTCCATCCGCGACGTGGCGTCGGGCCAGGCTTCGATCCATCCCTCGATCGCCATGAAGGTAATTCACGAGTTCGACCAGCCGTCCGAGGCCTCTTACAGCTCGGAAACCCTGACCCGCCGCGAACTGGAGGCGCTGCGCCTGATCGCCCGCGGCCTCAGCAATCAGGAGATCGCCAATGCCCTGGTCGTCAATGAGCGGACGATCGCCAAATACGTGAGCAACATCCTCAACAAACTGCATGTCGCCAACCGCACCCAGGCGGCGCTGTATGCCATCCGCGAGGGCCTTGCCCTGACCGCCATGGAATAGAAGGAATCCGGCAGGCGCATGCGCAATAAGTGCCTGGTCACAAATGACCGCGAAAGTCCGGCAAAGGCGGTCAATATCTGCAATCGGAATATGCATCATTATCTGATTTTGAATTATTTTGGAATTCATATAATTAACCGCACAAGGAATGACTTCTGTCATCTGCATGTCGGACAAAGGATGTTATGAACGGCTTTGACTATATTGTCGCAACCGATTTTGACCGGGCCTGGCTGAACTTCGAACTAGACCTGCCTTTAAAGCCGGATAAGAACGGCAGGCCCAATCCGTTCTATATTGACCGGCCCGGAAATCCCATTGACGAGCTGACGGATGCGTTATTGGCCCCGTTCTACCGGCCTCCAAAATTCTTTTTTTCCGGCCACCGAGGCTGCGGGAAATCCACGGAGCTGCTGCACCTGCTGGGCAATCCGGAGATTCAAAAGAAGTACTGGCCCATCAATTTCAGCATCCGGGAAGAAGCCGATGTGATCGACCTGGACTTTCGGGATGTCCTGCTGGCCATCGGCGGCCGATTGTTCCGGGAATATCGCCGAAGAGGCGGCGACCTGCCCGATCAGCTTCTCAAGGAACTATATGGCTGGCAGGGCAGGATTGAAAAAGAGGTCTCCACCATCCTGGAGGGCCGGCGTCCCGATATGGAACTGGATACCTCCGTCAACGCGTTCTTCGTCAATGCCGGACTGAAAATGAAGCTGGAACCTGCGACCCGCGTGCAGCTGAGACAGGTGGTGGAAACCGATATCACCGGATTGATCGCCGTCATCAACCACATTGCCACGAGCATCTATGCCAAGGAGCACCTCATCCCTCTGATCCTGATCGATGACATGGACAAGCCCAATCTGGACAAAGCGCGGGCAATCTTTCACGATCGCCGGGAGATCATGATGCAGCCCAACTGTGCGATCGTGTACACGGTATCGAGCGCCCTGTTCTACAGCAAGGAATTCGATGCGATCCGCGACCAGGCTTTCTTCCTGCCGAACATTTATCTGCACCCGCCGATGGAACCGGAGACCCACCACGAGGAAGGCTACCAGACGCTGAGGAAATTCGTGCACATGCGGATGACCCCCGATCTGATCGATGCCGCGGCGCTGGAACAGGCCGTAACCTACAGTGGAGGCGTCTTCCGGGAGCTGGCACGGATTATCCGCACCGCGATCGGCCGCGCCAGAAGACGGAAGGCCGCCAGGCTGGACGGCACGGACATTGAGTGGGCCGCGACCGAAATCCGCAATGAGTACCGGCGCATCCTGGATAAGGAAGACATCAAGCTGCTGAGAAAAGTTGGAGAAAACAACCACCTCGAATATAACGACCGGATGAGGCCCCTCCTGCAGCTCCTGGCCCTGCTGGAATACAGGGATGGAGAGAACTGGTGCGATATCCATCCAGTCCTGAGGAAATTGGTATATGACTAACCCCAGCAGCAATCCTGTTGATCCGGTCGCACCCTTCGAGGAACGCATGGAGATCCTCGGCAGGGAATTGCAAATGGCCATTAAATGGCAGAGGCCGTGCATATTGCTTGCCGTGTATAACTCGGAGTATGCGCGCAGCGACGCCCAGACCGAACTTGAAAAATACCTGCGGGGCCTGAATCAAAAGCCGGGCCACATCCGGATTGACGATCAGGGCCCGATCAACATTTCCAGTTTCCTGAGGGCGTTCAAGGATCCGGCTCACACGGTTTTCTTTGTGGATGGCCTGGGCAACGGGAACGGCGAAGGGGGCAATCTGTATGCCCTCCTGAATTCTCACAGAGATTTCTTCACGGAAATGCGGATCCGGGTGATCTTCTGGCTGACCCGGAATGAGGCCATGGATTTCGCCCATCAGGCACCGGAGTTCTGGACGCAGCGTCATTATTTGATCGAATTGGTGGAGGCCCTGAAGACCGAGCAGGCCCTGCAGCGGAACATCGAGTCGGTCTGGCTTGAATTTGAAGATTTTATAGAGTCCACAGAAGAGACGGACGCCGCACCCTCCCTGTGCGATTCGCTCTTGAACAGCCTCCCGCAGGAGAATGAATCTGTTTCCAGGCGCGCCAACTGGTTATTGAATTTTGGAATCCTGTACTGGCGGAAGGGCGACTATGAAAAGGCCGACCGGCTGCTGCACGAGGCGTTGAAAAGCGCCGGCCGGACCCAGGACAATCGGTTTGAAGCGGAGTGCTTCAATGCGATCGCCCTTGTGAAAACCAGCCTCGGAAGCCTCCAGGCGGCGGCCGAGGCGTACAAGCAGGCCATCCAGCTGGCCCCCGAGCAATTCGTGGGGTGGAACAATCTTGGGAATCTTTGCCTCAGGACCTTCCACAACGATGAAGCCATGATTGCCTTTCAAAAGGCCATTGCACGCAATCCCAAGGATCCAATTGGATGGAATGGGTTGGGCAACGTATATTTCAAGATGGGCTATGGGGAAGACGCGATCAGCGCCTATCGAAAGGCCATTTCATTCATGCCCACTTTTGCCCAGCCCTGGAACGGTCTGGGGGATGTTTACTCTGCGGCCGGACGCGCCGACGGGGCGATCCAGGCGTATCGCAGGGCCATTGAATTGAACAGAGAGTATGTCACTCCCTGGATTCGACTGGGTGTTCTTTTCCTCAGGCAGGAACGATACCGGGAGGCGATCAAGGCCTATCAGAGCGCTTTAAGCCTGGATCCCAAGAACGGCGCCATCTGGAACGAACTTGGAGCCATTTATCTGAAATCCAAATCCTATGAGGAAGCCGCCGAAGTATTCTCCAAGGCGATCCAGCTGAACGGCGAGGATGGCTGGGCCCATCACAACCTGGGCCTGGCCTGTACCCTCCAGGAAAAATACAGCGAGGCGGTGTCCCTCTTCTTAAAAAGCGTGGATCTTTTCCAGGAAGAAAAGGACAAGGCCGCCTCCTGGAATCAGCTCGCGAATGTGTATCGATTGCTGAACGACTATGACAACGCGATCGCCGCCTACCAGATCGCTGACGGGCTCGATCCCAAAACCCGCACCCTCAGCAAGAACGCGGCCGACCAAGGGGCGCCCCCGGCAGCCTGCCCCAAACAGGTTGCAGAGCCGGCTGTGGCCAAGTGCGAATCGTCCAGCCCGCGGTCCGAGGCGCAGGACACGTTAAAGGATGATCCAGGGCCGGATCCCGAGAATGGATCTCCCGCCCGCGAGCCGGAACAGAAAGCTGGGGAGGCGCCGCTATGGATCTTCAGCCTTGCAAATGAAAAAGAGCAGCAGGCTGCTCCCACAGGGAACAAAAAAGTGGAAGGCACTCCAGGCAAACCGGGGGAACCCTGCACGCCTGGGCCGGAACAGCCCGATGCCAAAGGAGCCAAGATGTCAAACCTAGACCATGCCAACGAAACGGATTCGCAGAATCCCGCCTCGAAAGGGAATCTGGAATCGAAGAACGCGGCAGAGATCAAAACCGCCAGCGCAGACGCCTGGAATGCCAGGGGAAACACCCATTTCAATCGAGGAGAGATCGAGCAGGCCATCCAGGCCTATAACAAGGCGATTCAGCTTGACCCGTCCTTCGGATGGCCCTACAGCAATCTGGCATTGACCTATCTGACACAAGGTCAGTACGCGGAGGCGATCCTGCTCTATGAAAGAAGCCTCGAATTGCTGAGCTCGGATAAGGACAAGGCCGTATCCTGGAATGGATTGGGCAACATATATCGCTGCATTAACGACTATGAAAACGCGGTGGCGGCATATCAAAAAGCCGCCGAACTGGATCCGGACACTGCGGGTATGCGCGACGGGACGAATAACCTCCCGGGCGAGCAGACCATGAACAGCTCTCAGACCTGGAACGATCTCGGAGAAGCGTACTTCAAGGTGGGAACCTACGATCGGGCCCTGGACGCATTTACCAAGGCCATCGAATTGGAGCCCGGCAACGGCTGGCCTTACGCCAACCTTGCGCGTATTCTGGTGTCGAAGAACCGGTATGAAGAGGCCATCGCCCTTTATCAGAAAAGCATCGGCCTGCTGCAGAACGACAAGGACAAGGCTGCAGTTTGGAACCGCCTTGGCAACGCCTACCGAAAATTGAATGATTACGATAATGCCATCAAAGCGTATCAAAAAGCCGTGATCTTGGCGGACGAAGGCGTTAACCTGCTTACCCGAACGCGTTTCAGCCTGCTGAGCAATTGTAATGTCGACTAGCAGCTACGGGCATCCTTATTACCACGGAGGTAGAAAAATGAACGACTACGAGTTTTGGAATGAATTGGGCAAGATATTCAAGGCGGTGGTTGCCTACCAGGAAAAGGCGGTCGAATTT
>Ga0335081_10004958_pt1 | contig 21047 bp, 16 predicted proteins | sample Lox_Sample_35_FD_206713 | JGI IMG/M metagenome (GOLD analysis project Ga0335081, IMG submission 206713) | Soil microbial communities from Loxahatchee National Wildlife Refuge, Florida, United States - Lox_Sample_3.5 | ecosystem: Environmental > Terrestrial > Soil > Wetlands | place: USA... | reverse complement strand
CCGATGGCAGCAAAGTTTGGTTCGCTCCTCCCCCGGATTGCGGAACGCGGCCAGGATGCAGCCCGGCGCAGTCCGCGGCACTGACATCCCTACCTGGAATTGTCTTTTCGGGAACGCTCGGCGGACGTCTTCGAGCCCACTCGACAGAAGATGGCAAGGTGCTGTGGGAGTACGATACGGCGCACGACTTTCAAACCGTAAACGGCGTGAAGGCCAAGGGCGGCGCAATCGACGGGCCCGGTGCGGTGGTGATCAAAGGAATGGTGTTCGTGAATTCAGGCTACTCGCGGTTTGGCGGATTGCCTGGCAATGTCCTTCTCGCATTCGCACCCGAACAGTAAAGCCGCCATATAATCGAATCCATACGCGGAAACGAGCCCTCGCGTTCATTTTGCTTGCTTGCGTTTCCGGCCGCGCGCGCCCGGAAGTCGAACAGCAGATTCCATGGATTGTGGGTGTCCCGGCGTCTCCCGCTGCTTACGTCACTGGTTGGGGGGACACGGTCGTGATCGACCGCTCCGCTGACGACTTTCAGGACGAATATTCGAGCGTGCCGGTGATCGTGATTGCTTTTCCGCGGCCACGCTGATGTTCCTATGCGGACTCGGATGCTCGATCGCCGCCGCTGCTGTTCGCCAAGAATTATCGACGAACGGAGGTGTGTAGAGCATCTGGCGTTTACGTCGTGTCCAGGTTCGGCTTGGGACGGCGAGGGAATTGCTCCACGCCTTGCTGCCCCGCACGACTGGAAGACCAGAAAATATCCGATTGGAACCGGATCGTAACCTTTCCGGCGATCGCCAGTAACAATTAGGAGCTTTTCAGCGAACAATTCGAATGACGATCTCGTTTATGGAAGCTGAGGGTCTCTCATGAGTACACTGTTCCAGGACCTTCGTTACGCATTCCGCGTTCTCTCGAAAAATCCCTCCTTCACGTGCCTGTCGCTCGTCGTCCTGGCGCTGGGGATCGGCGCTAATACCGCTCTGTTCAGCGTGATGGACGCACTGTTATTCCGCATGTTGCCGGTCAAGAATCCCCAACAGTTGGTGCGCCTCCGATCACAGATCTCCTTCCCTGCTTTTCAGAAGATCAAAGTTCGCAACCATGTTTTCTCCGGAGCTTTCGCTTATACGTACATGGCGGTACTCCCGGCCAGCGTCCGAATTGACAAAGAACCGGAACAAAGTTCCGCCATTTTTGTCAGCGGCGATTATTATGCAGTGCTTGGCGTAGCTCCCGAGATCGGCCGTCTGATCACTCCCGATGATGACCGAATCCCAGGCAGCGGTGGATCGCAAGGCCCGGTAGCCGTTATCAGCGATCAGTACTGGGAGCGGCGCTTCCACCGCGACGCCGCGATATTAGGTCGAAGCATCAGCGTAAACGGCACGCCGGTGACGATTGGTGGGGTCTCGCCCGCTTATTTTGAGGGTGTCGATTCCACTATCTTTCCTGACATCACGCTGCCCATGATGTTACAGCCCCGCATTGCGCCCAGCGCCAGCACGGAGCTATGGGCGCATGGCGACCAGGGCTCGATCATCAGCTACGACCTGACTGACGAGTACGGCCCATCGGTGATCGCGCGGCTCAAGCCTGGCGTATCTGTTTCGCAAGCACAGTCGGACATCAACGTCCTGTATCAACAGATTCTCGCTGATCGGATTGGCAGCCACATCGACGAACGAAAGCGGCGCGAGAACCTGGAGAAGAAGCTCCAGCTCATCCCAGCCGGCAACAGCTTTGAGACCCTGGAGGCTCCCATCCGTGCAGTGCTGCTTGTAATCATGATCGCCGTACCGGGCTTGGTCCTTCTGATTGCGTGCGCTAATGTGGCGAACTTGCTGCTGGCGCGTGCGGCGGCGCGAGAGCGGGAAGTTGCCGTTCGCTTAACGATGGGCGCCGGACGCGGTAGGCTGATCCGCCAGTTCCTCACCGAGAGCTTCTTGCTCGGCGTGGCGGGGGCATCCTTCGGATTGCTGTTTGCCGCCGCAGGGCGCAGGCTGATCCTCAATTGGCTGACAGCGAATATCTCGGGCCCGTTTCACATCGCTGCTCAAACCGATGCCCGGGTTCTCGGATTTACAGCCGCGATCGCTCTAACGGCAGTCATGCTCTTCGGCTTCGCTCCAGCTTGGCGGGCAGCCCACGCGGAGCCGGCTTCTACGCTCAAGGAAGGCGGCCGGACAGGCGGCGGAAGAGGCTGGCAGAAGGGCAAGCTGCTGGTGGCTGCCCAGGTCGCTCTTTCTTTGCTGCTGCTGATCAACGCCGGCCTTCTGGTTCGCACCATTCGCAATCTGCGCCTTTTCGATCCTGGCTTCGCGCGGGACCATCTGTATTCCGCATGGATGACGTTTCAGGGCGGCCGTCCCGCGAACGGCGAGATGGTGAAACAGATCTCAAGACTAGTACAGAATTTGCCCGGCGCCCGCGCCACTGCTTTTACCTTTAACTATCCTCTAGATGGCTTTTCCGGCTCGCGATTCAAGATCTCGGTAGACGGGCGGACGCCGTTTACCGGCGATGATGCTTATGTCAATCGGTTGCTGGTCGGTCCCGGGGTGCTTGAGATGTTAGGCCTGCCGCTGTTGTCCGGACGCGCGATCACCGAGCGCGACGATGAGAATGCCCCCAAAGTATGCCTGGTCAGCGCCAGCGTCGCGCGCTTGTTCTTTCAGAACGAAGATCCCATCGGCAAGCGCTTCAAATTCGAGCGCCCCGGAGCCGAATCTGCACCCCAGATCATCGGAGTTGTAAGCGACGTCAGATCTCCCGATACCAAAGACAGGATCCTTCACGCCGTCTATTGCCCGGTAATGCAGGACTTACCACTGGGCGACGGCACGGTTCTAGTCCGCACCGCGGGCGATCCCACGCTTGCGCTCACCCAAGTTCGGCGGCGATTCCAAGAATATGATCGCAACCTGTTTTTGGACATAGAGAGCGTGGAAGCAAGGGTCAACGACGGCATCATACTGCAGCGATTTATGGCGGCTATCGCCTCGGTCTTCGGGACGTTGGCTCTGCTGCTGGCGTGCGCCGGCCTTTACGGAGTGATGGCTTATTCGGTGTCCCGGCGGACGAACGAAATTGGTATCCGCATGGCTTTGGGCGCCGAGCGACAAAACGTCATTGGAATGGTCTTGCTTGAGACCATGAAAATGGTTGGCATTGGCATGGTGGCTGGCCTGGCCGCGGCGCTAGCCACCATGCGGCTCGTATCGGCCGCCTTGTTCGGAATCAAGCCCACCGATCCCATGACCATTGGAGTCGCCGCTGCGGCCATGCTTGCTGTCGCACTTTTAGCGGGCTATGCACCCGCCCGGCGGGCGGCCAGCGTAGACCCCGTGATCGCGCTGCGGCACGAGTAACGAGCCCGGCAAACAGCGATTCGGGAATCTGCCGGCCGGATACGTGGCTGTTTGAAAATGCTGAAATTCCCGCCGTGGTTCTGCGCGATCTCACGCATCGGCCTGGTTGGCACCGCGTTATTGGCGCTTTGCCCAATCCAATCTTCGCGCGCATCGCTTCTGCTTGCAAGAGATAACGTGGTGGACCTTCACGTGTCGATGGTTTCCGGCATGTTGACGATCAGACGCATCTTGTTTCCCGTTGACTTCTCAGCTCAATCGCACGCAGCCGCGCCGTTTGCTGGCGCCCTTGCCAGCCGCTTTGATGCGCAGCTGATCATTTTGAGTGTGGTGCCCATACCCGCGCTCCGCGGATTCGAACAACCCACCGAGTCGGCTCTAATTGACGCCGAGGCGTTGAAGCATGACCTCGAGCCACGTTTGGATGGCGCCTTTCGAAAGGAGTTCGCGACCCTGGAGGTCGAACGTGTCGTGGAACTCGGTGACGCGGCCCAGGCAATCGCCCGGTACGCAGACACGCAAAGCGTGGATCTAATCATGATGCCGACCCGCGGAGAGGGACCAGCCCGACGTCTGTTACTTGGCTCGGTAACCGCCAAGGTGTTGCATGACGCTCAGTGCCCGGTGTGGACTCGCGTCCACACCGACGAGTCGCCACTGGCCCAGCGGCGCGTCCTGCAAACAGTGCGCTGCGCAATTGGGCGAACACCCGAGAGCACGCTGGTCATGCAATGGGCAGCTGAATTTGCTGAAAAGCTCGGAGCGGCATTGAAACTCGTCCATGTGATTCCCGCGATCGACGGTTGGTCGCCCAGTTTGACAGAACTGACGGCCGTTAAGGACGAGGCGCGCCGCACGATCGAGAGCTTGCAGAGGCACGCCGGTGTGACAGCATCGTCAATGATCGTTTATCGGCAAGATCGGGCCCGGAGTTTGTGAACAGGCAAAGGCGCACAAGGCAGACTTCGTTATTACTGGTCGGGGCAGAGTTCACGATACACCTGGCCGATTGGGTAAACAGGCGTACGACATCATCCGCCACGCACCGTGCCCGGTAATCAGCATGTGACAGAACGAGAATAACCGAAAAACCCGGCTTCATCTGTGCCGACACCAGGCACTAACCAGCAGCGGACATAACCGACCATCGGAAATTGCGCTCCCCGTACCGCTTGCAACATGTGCGTTGGCGATGGCTTAACCCGCCGCTTGACGCCACGTCATTTCGACGCGGATCGGAATCTCGTTCTTCACGGCGATCGCCAACAGCGACGGCGGCTCGATCTTGAAGCCCGATAGCGTCGCCGGGATCGTTCCAGAAAGCTGCATCTGATTCCCCTGGCCGGTCACCTCGAATGGAACCTGCCTGAAGTGCGCAGTCTGGCGCTTCGTGCTCTCTCAATCTGGCAGGGGTGAGAACAGAATCTTCGGTCCCCCCGGCCAGCGCTTTTGAGGAACCAGCAACCGTCGAATTTGCTCCCGCGCCGCCGCCCGCTTCCGTTCCACCTCTTCCAGCGCCTTCCGCTTGGCTTCGGTGCGGATATGTGCATAGCGCGACAGCATCTGCCGGGACACATGACCTGCGATTTCCATGATGGTCTCATCGTCAAGGCTCTCTTTTGCACAAGTCCTTCGTACATTCTGGGAGCATCCGGGCATTCAATTCTAAACAGAGTTAGTTAGAAGTCCTACTTACTACGAGCGGACTCATTCGAGCGGTCCGTCGGTGTGGAAGGTGGCTCCCCGGTCCGACCAGACGAACCCGTCTCCGGAGAGGTTTTTACCGCCCCTATATATAAAGAAGGCTTTCGGTATTTACTCCCTCTTCCGTGAGGTTTACCTCATAGGCTCCGCGAAACGCGCGTTCTATCCTAAACCCTCTCTGCTCAACTAGATACACCACTTTCACTGACCGCGCGCGCGGTCCAGTTTAGGTCAGGAACAGCCGCTCGGAAAGCGGAACCGAGGGCGCGGGAAAGGAACGCTGGGGGGAGCCTCAGGGACGGCCCTGGTACACGAAGCGTTGCGACTTTCTGGCAGAAAAACCGGAACCCGGATTCGTTCGCGCAACGACGCACGCGAACCACGCGGTGGGCGCTTCGACTCGGTGAGTGCGTCGATGAGTTCCTTCAGGTTTCCTTGCGTAAGGCTGCACGCCTAGCGGTCGACCCTGTATTTCTCAAACGCACCTCGATTCAGATTCCGAAGGGCGGCATCCGTCGGCTCCGCCTTGAAGGCGCGGGTCGACAGGCACCCTTCGGAAAAGAGGAAAACGCAGTGGAAATCAACATGGTCAGACTGGAGCGGTTGAACCCGTATCACCGCACGCTCCGCAAGAATAACCGTGCGGTGAAAAGGATGATGGAGTCGATTCGCGAGTACGGTTTCAAAATCCCGATTCTCGCGCGCAGTGACGGTGAGGTAGTGGATGGCCATCTTCGCCTGAAGGCGGCCAAGCGGCTTGGGTTGACCGAGGTTCCGGTGATTTGGTGCGATGAATGGACTCCGGCCCAAGTACAGGCTTTCCGTTTAATGGTGAATCGCTCGGCGAACTGGGCGGAGTGGGACGAGAGCCTGCTAGCGGTCGAATTCGCAGAGTTGAGTGCGGTTGATTTCGATCTTGATCTGACCGGGTTCGACCCGTGCGAAGTGGACCGGCTTCTTGCAATCGATTCCGGACAACATGATCGCGAACAGGAACTACAAACAGTCGCGGTCAGTAAGCCGGGAGACGCGTGGCTTTGTGACCTCCATCGAGTGCTGGTCGGCGACTGCACGTCGGCCGTAGAAGTGAACCGTGCTTGCTCGGGGTTTAAGCCGGTACTCATGATCACCGATCCTCCTTACGGCGTTTCATACGATCCTCAATGGCGCGAACGTGCGGGCCTGGGCGATCAGCGCCAGACGGGCACCGTTCCTAATGACGATCAAGCCGATTGGAGAGAAGCGTTCCAGCTTTTTTCGGGAAACGTGGCGTACGTTTGGCACGCCGGGGTACATGCCTCGACGGTTGCGGCCAGCCTTCAGGCGGCTGGATTTCGCATTCGAGCGCAGATCATTTGGTACAAACAGCATTTTGCACTCAGCCGGGGAGATTTTCACTGGGCCGACGAACCCTGCTGGTACGCCGTTCGCGAAGGGAAGTCCTCGAACTGGTCGGGAGACCGAACCCAATCGACCGTTTGGGAAGTCCCCAATCTGAATCCCTTCGGTGGCGGTGCCGCAGAGGCGGCAACCGGGCATGGAACGCAGAAGCCTATCGAGCTGATGCGAAGAGCGATCCTCAACAACTCGAAACGCGGCGAAATTGTTTACGATCCTTTTTTGGGCTCTGGAACAACGCTGATTGCGGCGCAGATGACGGATCGAATCTGCCACGGGCTGGAGATCGAACCGCAGTATGTAGACATGACCGTCCGGCGCTGGCAGGAACTCACCGGCGAGAAAGCACGCCTTGAGACCGATGGGCGTACGTTCGATGAGATAGCCGGCGAGCGCAACCCAGCAGGTCTAAGCGAGTGAGGCCCTTCGGCAGGCACGTTGTGTTTCTTCCCGGGGGCTTCGATTCAGATTGCGTGAACGGAAAACGCGATTTGCGACAGGTCCCGTGCCCCCGTCTGAGACAGGCACCCTGTATTCGTTCCGGCGGCTTCGATTCAGATTGCGTGAACGGGAAACGCGTCTTATCGAAGCCGCCTTCGGCTTGTCCGAGTCGAATCGACTGAATCTGGGATGATCGCGATTTCGCTCACAGAAAGTGATCCAATCATGAAATTTCTTGAAATAACCGAGCAAGGTTGCTCGAAAGGCGGCGTATGCCTCGCCCAAAACTAAATCCCACACCGGAGCAGCAACAAATGGTGAGGACCATGGCGGCCATGGGAGGCACGCAGCAGGAGATCGCCCGGCGAATCGGAATCAAATCTGAGAAAACGCTCCGCAAGTACTTTCGCTACGACATCGATCAAGGCGCGTCCGAAGCGAACCTCACTATAGCGCAGGCGCTCTTTAAGAAGGCAAAAGCAGGGGACATTCTCGCCATCATGTTTTGGCTGAAGTGTCGCGCCAATTGGCGTGACAGGAATAGTCCGGCAACAGCTGTCGGGTCGTCGCCGCCCTTTATTGTAGCTTCGGAACCGGGAGGTCCGGATGATGATAAAACTTAAGCGTCCTCAGTGGAAGGTGTTTCGCAGCGACCAGCGCTTTCGAGTGTTGGTCGCGGGGCGACGGTTCGGTAAGACGTATCTGGCGATGGTGGAACTGATCAGGGCGGCCTGGGGTCCGGGCCGCCTTGCCTGGTACGTTGCGCCCACATACAAACAGGCCAAGCGGATCGCCTGGAAGGCACTAAAAAAGATGACTCATGGGCATTGGGCCTCGCCGCCCAATGAAACCGACCTTCGAATTGAGCTCGTCTCGGGCGGCACGATATGTCTGCGTGGTGCGGACAACTACGATTCGCTGCGCGGCGATGGGCTCGATTTCGTCGTGCTTGATGAATTCGCGTGTATGGCGCCACAAGCATGGAACGAGGTCTTACGTCCGGCGCTCGCCGACCGAATGGGTAAGGCTCTGTTTATCGGCACCCCGCAAGGCTTCAATCATTTTCACGAGCTGTATGAGAGCGCCCAGTCGCAACCCGATTGGAAGGCGTTCCAGTTCACCACGGCGCAGGGTGGCAACGTTCCGCCGGAGGAACTTGAAAGCGCGGCAAAGCAACTCAACGGCCGGATCTATCGGCAGGAGTTCGAGGCGAGCTTCGAGACTCTGGGCGTCGGCCGGGCGTATTACGCTTTCGACCGCACCCACAACGTGGCGAATCTCGGGATCAGTCGTGAGTTCCCGCTGTACTGGTCGCTCGACTTCAATATGAACCCGCTTTGTTCTGTCCTGGCACAGGTCCACAATGGCGCGATTTACGTTTTGGAGGAAATGATTCTTCCGGATTCCAACACGCCCGCGGCTTGCGAAGAATTCCTGAGCCGCACCGCGAAATGGCGGAGGGTCAGCCCGTTAACGATCTGCGTGCACGGCGACGCCACGGCGGAGCAGCGCCGGACCTCCGCGTCACGCACCGACTGGCAGATTGTGAAGGAGTTCTTCGGGCGTTACCGGGATCAGTTCACCGTGAGTTTCCGAGTTCCCAGCGCCAATCCGCCAGTGAAGGACCGCGTGAACTGCGTCAACGCGAAGCTTTGCAATCACGCCGCTCAGCATCTGCTCAAGGTGAATGTCAGTTGTAAAGATCTGATCAAGGATTTCGAGCAGGTCTGTTGGAAAACCGATCCTCATGGCAATCCCCTCTAAAGGAGCAATCGAAAATGAAGAAAGATCGCCGCGGATTCAATCTCCGTTCGAAACCAAGTGGCGACGGATGCTTGGAATGCCTAGCGTCACCGACAGGTTGGTGGTTTCATCTGCGTCGGTGTGCGGAGTGTGGGCACATCGGATGTTGTGACAGTTCTCCGAATCGGCATGCGTCAAAGCATGCGGCGGCGACGGGGCATCCGATCATAACCAGCTTTGAGCCGGATGAGGACTGGTTCTTCGATTACGAGAAGCAGCGGACGATCAAGGGTGTGGAGTTGCTTCCGCCGCGTTCGCATCCCGAAGGGCAGCCCGCGCCTGGACCAGCTGGAAGGGTGCCAGCTAACTGGGAGTCGCTCCTGAATTAGCTATCCGTTGTTGGGTTGCCAGCAGATGAAAGGCTGCCTTTTACCGTAGGCGTCTCCGGTCTGGTAAGGCGAGCGATCAAGACCTTCGGGCCTCTTGCCGGCGTTTTCCACGTCGCATCGGGATCCGTTTCTCACGTTGCCGAACGTCGATTTTTCGGTCTACGTCCTGGCGCAGCAGGCGAAATGACTTCTTGGTCCTTCGCGATTCTGGCTCGGGATGGTGCGATCTCGGACCCTCCTATCGGTATCGAAAGCTAAAGCGTTCCACGGCCAATCGCGTTCCGCCCGGATCACTGAACGGCGCTGGCCAGGTTGCCGATACCCTTGAAGTTAGAGACGCAGTCTGGCACCGGGTTATCCTCCGCGTTCACACATCCGCACCGAGTCGTGGCAACACTTGGCAACCCCGAAGAACCGTTGGAAAAGTCTACCTGCGGTGCCAGCCAGTCGACATTAGATATCTGGGCACCACGGCCGACCGCACAAGCGTTCACGCTAAGCCGCTCAAAATAGCAGCAATTTCCAGCATTTCGCACCGGCCGGCCAGACCTGGCCCGAGGCGTGCACCCACAGCTGGCATATGCGCTCTGCTGCGCATTCGCACATCTGGCAGGAGGAAAGTCATGATTGGCAGAATGTTTTTGCCCTCGCGCGGCTTACAAATCGTCTCAGCAGCCGCACTTGGCATAGCGCTAGCGGTCCTGGGGGCCGGGGCCTTCGCCGCGCCGGACAAGTACGCAGTGCGTGTGCCAAACGGGCTCGCATTGTCCGACTTCAGGGGGTACGAGAAGTGGCAGGTTGTCGCCGTGAGTCAGACCGAAGAGCTGCTCAAGGTGGAGGTCGCCAATCCCACGATGATCGACGCCTACCGGCACTTTTCATTTGACATAGCTAACGAATCGCTGTAAGGTCGTCCGGCGGAAGGCGTCCAAAGCTTGTAGTGCGCCTCCCGAAGGAAACACAACAAGGAAACACAACAAGGAACAGATCATGCACTTTCCTTTCGATGTCTGCGGGCAACTCCCGGATTCCCAGGGCTGCGAAATCGTCCGAGTCCACCAGCACCGTGTCGGGAAGCAGCGTGGCGGGAAGAGCGGATTCACTTCCAATGACGACCACGGTTTTTCGCGTGCCGTTCGGGCGCTGCCAGAAAGCGAATCCGGTGGCGATCTTCTCCACGGAGCGGACGCCTCGGACGCCGCGCACGATACCCGAGTAATCCGAGCGCAAAGGCGGCGCGAAATCGAAAGCCTGCACGCCGCGGGGCATCACCCACAGGTCGGCATCGATCGAAACGATCACGTGCGACGCGGCCCGCTCGAATCCCGCGAGCAGGCTTCCCTGGAACATCATCAGGAACGCCGAAAAGGCAATGCCTGAGATGGTCAGCAAGAAGCGCAAGCGGTCATGGACGATGTTGCGAAGGGCTAGACGCATTTGGCCACCGCCGTACGTTTGATATTGGTGCACGCCGCTATCAGCTCGGCGTCGCCGACCTGCGCTCCGGAGTCGATGACGGAGTTGTGTCCGATGGAGGCTCGCCTGCCGATTCGCGCTCCGTGGCCGATACCGGAGCACGGTCCGATGAAAGCCGATTCTTCGATCGTGGCGCTGATTCCGACGACGCTTCCAACTCCGATTTCGGCGTTGCTTTCGACCTTCACGCCGGGACCGATCATCGAGAGGTGGCCGATCAGGGCCTTTTCGCCGAGCGTGATAGGGCCGACGAGAATGAACCCGTTCTTGAAGATGATGTTGGTTCCAAGCGTCGCGCGATTAGAGACGTAGGCGCCATCTGCGAAACGCAGCACGGGAAGATCGCGAATCCACGTATCGGGATAGATGGTGAAGTTCATCGAGCCGCGGTAACCGAACAGGCGGAAAGTGATTCGCTTCAGAAGGGGGATCGAAAGGCACAGGAAATAGACGGGCTTATTGTAGTAGACCGCCGTCCAGCACAAGCCATACATGCGCCGGTGGAAGTACATCCGGGTGCGGACGTCGCACCGGAATTTTCCCGGCCGTACGGCGAACTGGTGGGGCAGGCTGAGGACGCCGGCAACCAGCAAGAATGCAACGGCCCAGGCGGGAACCGCGAAGACCGCGCCGGCAAAGTTCCGGGCTAACACAAACGCCACTGCGCTCGGCAGCCCGAAGATCGCCAGGAGATAGGCGGGGCAGAGCCACCGGAATAGCCAACCTCGCCAGCGGGGCCGCTTTTGATCGATGCTTTCCATGTGAATTCCCTCCTGCCGTGACGAGCGTGATTTCTCCAAGGAAGGGGTAACGGAAGCGTGCGGCGCGCCGGGAAATTTGATAGCCTCTACGCCATGGCCGATACGGCGTCCAACAAAAACGAACATTACAGCGATCTCACCGCGGAGGAGTACGAATTGCTTCTGTTCCGCGGTGAACTGGCCGAGGCTGGCCGTCCTGGCAGCGTAGAGTTCGTGCTGCCGCTCATCGATAAGCGTCTTCAGGAGATTCGGGCCGAACGGGAGCGTCTTGGATTGCCGCCATCGGATTTCGGAAAGTACGGGGATGCGATGCGGGAAAGTGAAGAAACTCTCGAAGAAATGAGTGCCCAATTCAAGAAAGACGCCCCGGATCTACCCTGATCGCGGCATGAGCCAGGCGAAGCTGCGGGAAGATCCACCGCTACCGGATCGCCATGTAAATCGAGCTGCTCGCAGCGCCGGCTGAAATCGTGACGGGGACCTGGCCCGTTGGCACTCCCGGCGGGATCGTCAGGTTGATTTGATACAGACCCGCTTCGCCCGGTGTCAGTCCCGCGAATGCCGCCGCCGCGGTTACGCCTCCGAACGCGATTTCGTCGGCGCAATAGCCTACAGGATGGCGGTGGGGTCGACCGAAGGCGATTGAATAAACGCACGCCCCCATTGCCCCTTTTCCGGGCGGACCGCGCATATCCGGGTGACAGGTAGTCAACTTCACCTCAGGAGAAACGAAATGATTAGGTTAGGATTCGCACTACTGATCGCTGCCGGCGCTTGCTTGGCCGCCGACCAGGCCATTCCCCAGATGCGGAAGGGTACCGGCAGTGTTAAGGTCGACGCGGGATTGCTGGGATCGAAATCCAGGAAGCTTTCCAAAGCGTTTTCCGGAACGCCGCAAATGCCCGTCCAGACGAAAACGAATGGACCGAAAAGCGCCGTTTCGATGCCGGCGCCGAATCGTCCGGACGGATCGACGCAGAACTCGGTGACGATCAGTTCAGGCAGCCGGAGAGCGCAACTGGTGGATGTCAACTCTACCGGCGCGGCTGCCCGGAAGGCCGCCGCCCTAAAGGCGCAGGATTCCACCGTCACGGCCAGTTCGCTCGCGCAGATGATCTCGCCGGTGTACGGCTCAACGCTCGCGGCGGAAGAAACCTTCGCGTGGACCGCGGCGAGCGGCGCGGACCGGTACGCGTTGTGGATCGGAAGCTGCCAGGATTGCGTTGATCTGTTGGATGAAGACGAAGCGATCAATCTTTCGCGGACGGTGGATATGCCGCTCGACGGGCGGCGCATCTACGTGTCATTATTCACGCGCTTGAATGGGAACTGGTATTGGATCGATTACCAGTTCAACGCGTCGCCGGGCAACCAGCCGGTGGCGGCGCAGTTGATCACGCCGTCCAATGGATCGACGCTGACCAGTCCACAGACACTCGTGTGGCAAGCGGGCAACCTGGTTGCCGATTATTGGATCTGGATGGGCACGTGCTTCGAATGCAACGATGTGTTGAACCAGGATCAGGGACAGAACCTTTCGACGACGCTGAACATGCCTGAAAACGGCGGCGTGACGTACATGACGCTGTTCTCTTATATCGGCGGCAACTGGTATTGGTACGATTACGCATTTCGCAATCCGTCGTCCGCGCCGGAGCAGCTTGTGACCGTAAACATCACGAATCAACTTGCCTACGCGCTGGATATCCACGTCAACGGCGCGAACGTCGGGTCGGTTCCCGCGTTCAGCACGGCCGGAACGACGCTGCCGCTTTCGAGCCTGCTGCTCGCCTTCGAAGTCGACCAGCCGCGCGTTGGATCGCAGATTTTGGGCGACGCATTCGCCGGATACTGGAACGCGATTTCTTATCCGAGCGGCACGTACAACTTTGTCGTCAACAACGTAGTGGGCAACGACGTTTACTTCGCGCCATTGATTTCGAACCAGACTCCGCAAGCGCTGGAAGCCGGCGTGAACGTGGGCCTGGTCGCGCAGAATCTGTGCGACTGCGACGTGAACGCGTTCACGAAAAACGTGCTGATCGGGTATTACCTGCTGTACAGCAACAGCAACGTGGAGCTGTTTTATCCCGCGGCGAACTACACCGGTCCGTTCGTGTTCTGGGGCCAGGATCAGTTCGGAACGATGGATTCGAGCGGTCCGCTGTATCAGTACGTTGCTGTGAATAGCGGACTTCTACAGTTGATCGCAACGAATCTCCCATAGTTGGAACGGGCGGCGATTCGGGAGGGCAGCGGAGATCTCTCCGCTGCCTTTTTTTTGTCACGAAGAGGGCCGCTCGACTTTACTGCCGGGAAAGGGAGTTCAGTTTTCGTTCCATCCGTTTTCGTTCGCTTCCGGAGCTGTAGAGCCGCGCGGCTTCGCGATATGCTCGCGATGCCTCCGCGGTCAGGCCGAGCTTCGCAGCCGCGTCGCCGAACTGTTCGGCGATTTGAGCGTCCGCGGGAGAGAGACTTTGTGCTTGTTTCAATTGGTCGTATGCGTCCTGCGCGCGATTCGCATTCATGTACAGACCTGCCAAAGCCTGCCTGGCCGCGACATGCGCGGGCGCTACGCTTATCGCGCCCTCGTATTCGCGGATTGCCGCGGGCTGATCGCCATTTTTCTCGAAGTAGGCCGCGAGCGCGAGCCGGGAAGCGGGTTCCGCCGGTTGAGCGGCGATGTTCGCCCGCCAGAGGTCAACGGCGCGCGAAGACGGTCCGCCGCGGCTCAGCAGGTTCGCAAGGTTGTAGCGGGCCGCAACGGATTCGGGATCGTCCTGTAAAGCTTGTTCATAATCCTCCTGCGCAAGTTTGTATTTGCGCCGCGCGGAGGCGATCGAGCCAAGTCCATTCAGAATATCGGCGCGCTCGCGCCAGGGCGTAACAGGCGGGACGAGTCCGGATCGCCGATTCTCTTCCGCGTGACGAAGGGCCAGGCGGTAGAGCTGATCCGCGTCATCGAGGCGGCTCCTGCGTTGATTCAACAAGGCGAGATTGTAGGGCAGATAAGAATACTGCGGAGCAAGGCGCATCGCCAGGCGATAGCTATCGGCGGCGGCTTCGAAATTACCCTGCTCGGACCAGGCGAGGGCAAGGTTATGCATCGGATAGGCCCATGCGGGCGCAAAACGCAGAGCGTCATGGAACGCCGCTACCGCGCGCGAATAGTATTCCGGATGCCGGCGGACCTGTTCGAGATACGCGATGCCCAGCGCATTGTAGGCATAGGCGTGATCGGAGTCCAGCAGAATCGAGCGTTCGAGCAGGCGCTCGGCTTCCTGATAGTGACTTTCCTCGCGGTCGAAAATCAAGGCTCGACCTTTGCAAAACCACATGCGGCTCTCATCGAAGGCGGCCGCATCCGGGAGCCGGAGCGCTTCCTCGAAATATCGTGCGCCGAGATCAAAAGCCGCTTTGGTTTGAGGAATCTGTTCGCCGTGGAGATACTGAATCAGGACCTGTTGGCCATGTTCTTCGAGCGCCACACGGAGGATTTCCCCGTTGCGGTTTTTCACCGTTTCGCTCACGGCGGGATCGGTTTGCAGGCGCTGGTAGGCATCGACCGCGGCCAACGGATCCGACTGCGCCAGGCGAGCAAAATCTGAAGCGGCCTGTGGACTCCCGCCTTGACCTGCATCCGATCCGACCGCGCTCGAACCTCTGCGCCGGCGCGTTACCGATTCGGGAAGAGGCGTCGCTTTGGGGAGAACAATTCCTGGATTCCGGGTGACATCGTCGAGGACGGCCATCTGATCGTCATTAACGAACTTGTCCGGCACCTGTGTGTTGTTCGTCAGATCCCCCACACCGTTCACGACATACCGGAACAAATCGGCAAATGTGATCGCTTTCGAATTTCGAAACGCCGCGCCGCCGTTGAGTCCTTCCAGGACTGTGTAGGTAAATGCTCCATGTTGACCGAATTCATCGGCTTCGAACGCGAACTTATTGGCTTCCGCGGCCAGCATGACTCCGACGTTCCCCTGGCGATTGACGAAAACCTGTTTGACGGCTGGTTCCAGGCCGCGCTCGCTGGCCGTGTCGCGGATGTAACCGGCGTGGCAGATATCCGCATAAACCAGGACGCGGCCGAACTGCAAAGTCTGTTCCGCGATAAGCGCGCGAAATTCGGCCATGGGATATCCGGTCGATTTGACATCCTGGCCATATACGTCCGCGGTAACAATATAGGGATCGCGACTCACGACTGCGCCGCTCGCCGGATCTTTTTCCGTGATCAGGAAATCGGCATGACCGGCGACGAATAAAATCAACGTATTTTGTTTTCCAGCGGCGCGATTCACGAAATTCCTGACCGCGGAATCGATTCCGTCGCGCGTGGCTTGCGCGTTGGTCAGCAGCTTGATTTGCTCTGGCGGCACTGAGCCGCCCTTAGGGCTGCGCAGGAACCTCGCGAAAGCCTCCGCGTCCGCGTGGGCGTACTGAAGGCTGCGGAACGGCGATTCCTTTGGATAATCGGAGATCCCGATCAGCAGCGCGTACGTCTTGCCTTGGATATCGGGAGCCGCGGGAAGAGTGCGTGACAACGTGACGCCGCGTGTCCATACGGCGCCCGGATACTGCTGGGCGATTGTCCGATATTCCTCGGCAGCTTTGGCGCGATTGCCTTCGGCAGAGAGGGCCATGGCACTGTGAGTCGCCGCGAGAAGATCCACTTTTGAAGCGGAGGTTTGCTCGACCGGAACGAAACCGGCTCCCAGTCCGGCGGGATCAGGCGTGGTTGCCTGCGGCAGTTCGCAGAAAACCAGCTTTTTGACGGCAGTGAAAACTCCCGGTGTTCCGGGCAAAGTCGAGCGGGGAATGATCAGTTCATGCCCGGGAAGTAAGGTTTGTTCCGTGCCGGAGGGACAAAAAGCGAATCGCAGAGTGCCGTTAGCCGATCGCAAACGGTATCCAGGCTTCAATTCCATTCCGGGTTGGGCCGCAATTTGGGTTTCGAGCCCCGGCAGTTGCACGAAAGATGATTCCGCCGCGAGAATCATGCCGACCGGAGCGTCATCCGCCGCACGAAGGGTGACGGACGCGACGATCAACGCACATGCGATGCGTGCGCGCATATCAAAACACCGCCCGCACGGTGAGCTGGATGGTTCGCGTGGCGGGAGTCAACGGTACCACGGCTGGAAACCCGGCGGTCTGCGGAGGAGTGCCGAAAAGCGCGACGCCGTAGTCGCTCGATCCCGGAATATTGCGGGGAGGGTTGAGATTGGGGTGGTTTAGGAAATTAAAGGCATCGGCGCGGAAAACGAGCGAGCCTTTTTCACCTAGCCAGGAAAGATAAAAAGCGCGGCTCAGCGAGGTATCCAGGTTGATAAGTCCCGGGCCGGTGAAGGCATTGCGGCCGGAGGCCGGTAACGGGCAAGTGTCGTCGGCGCAAAATTCGGAAGCATCGAAAAAACGTTCTCCGCCGGCGACAGGTTCGGGCGCGAGCCCCGGGTGAGGAGTCAATGGCCGGGCGTGAGCGTTAATCACTTCAGGCGTGGACGGCGAAATCGCCGTAAATATGCTGTACGGAAATCCTGAGCGTATCGCGCCCAATTCCGAAAATGCGAATCCACCGAGGATGCGGTGAACGGAGCGGTTGCCGGAATTCGGAATTTGCCACCGCGAGTAAAAGACGAGTGTCTGGCGCTGGTCGAAGTCAGCGCTGGCTCGGTCTCCCCGGCTGTCGTTGGGATAGGAAAACGCCGCGCCATTGGGAGCGACGGGAGAACTTTGGGGCGCTGGTCCGATATTGACAAAATCCAGGTTGAAGTAATTGCCGGCGAGCGCATCGCTTTGAATGTCGATCGCGTGGCTCCACGTGTAGGCTGCCTGGAGAAAACCATGACTCATGCGCCAGCGCGTGACCAGGCTTAAGGAGTAGTAATCCGATAAACCCTGGTTGCTCAAATACTGCATCGCAGGCATGGAACTGTTTAATACGGAATTCCGGTTAATAACGTCATTGGTGATCAGCCGGCGCCCGAGCGATCCGGCGCCGTTGAGCTCGACGAACCAGTTCGTAATCGGCTCACTCTGGATGCCGAGAAAAAGATCCTGAGCGTACGCGTCATGCAGGTGCGGCTGAATTACCGAAAGATTGGGGAAATCGCTCACAAATGCGTTGCTCGAGTAAAATTGAAGCGCGGCGGCCACGGGAAGATAAGTTGGAACACTCACGGGCGAGGCGAACACGAAGCTGTTGTTCGTCGCGTTCAGCCATTGATTATCGAACAGCCGGTCGTAAAATAGCCCGAAGCCACCACGCACAACGGTGCGCGATGCCGGCCAGAGGTTGTAAGCGAAAGCGGTTCTTGGGGCCAGCGCGGGTCCACCGGAACTGAATAGCGTGGACGAAGCAGCGGAGGGAGATTCGAGCGTCGCGCCGGCCACGCGCTGGTCAAAAGTCGCGCCGGATCCGAACTGAACCCTCCAATCTCTTAATCCGCCGTCGTATGCCGGAGCGCCAAAATAATCGAATCGTATTCCAAGCTCCACGGAAAAACGCGGAGTCACTCTGAACGTGTCCTGTGCGAACGAATAATATTGCGCAGTTCGATAAAAACGCGCGAGGTCAGGTTGTGTGGGACTTGCATCGCCGCGAGCGAGCGATGCGGCGAACTGAATTGCGGGAATCTGTTGACCGGTTCCCCCCGGGCATCCGGGGAGACTCAAACCAAAGCGTTCAATATTGCAAAACAGATATTCTCCGCCGAGCCCGAACCCAAGAAAAGCGTCTGTGCGGGTCCACATTCCACCCGCGCCGAGCTTCAGGATGTGTCTTCCGCGAATCACCGTCACATCATCATAGGCTTGAAGATACCGGCTGCCATCGTCGAAGGCATAGGCGGCAGGACTCCCGGGCAGCAATGGAATTTGACCCGTATTTCCGCCGGTAACGATGAGGGTGGGAACCTGCGGGTTCGCCCGAGACCAGGAAAGGCGTTCATCGTTCCATCCGGCTGCAAACTGATTTGTAGTCAGCGCGCCGAATGCTCGCGTCCAGTTCGAAGCGATGTTATAAACCGGTTGCGCCAGCCCGGAAATGTAGTCGTGATAGGGAGACCAGATGAAATCCGGCTGTGCGAGATTCGACCCCAGCACCCGCAGCGTGACATGCTGCGAACCATCCGCCGGCGAGTAATCCAGTCGCTCGATCCCGAGCCATTGATTCACGGACACTGGTTGCGAAAGAGTCACGCTGCCCACCAGCGCCGGACTATTCGGCACGGGGTAATTCGTCAGCAAAGGACACGCGTAGGAGCCGCTTCCCGGGCATCCGAGCAACTGGAGAAAGCCCGTGCTGGGAAGATTGTAAGATTGCGGCTCCATTTGAGAGCGGCTCCGGAAATACTGGATCGATGTGCCTGAAAACAAGCGCCGCTTCCAGATCGGCCCTCCGACAAAGGCCCCCTGACGATCCTGATGGGATGGCGTGCGCGAAAGACCGGCGAGATTCGCCTGAAAGTCGTTGGCGTTAAGAATCGTATTTTCCAGATCAAAGTACGCCAGACCATGCCATTGCTCCCCGCCGGACCGCGTGACGGTGTTGGCGAGATAACCCGCGGCACCGCCGTATTCCGCGGAGAAGTTATTCGTCGAGATCCGGTATTCCTGCGTGGCTTCCGGCGGGATACTCACCACGGCACCGCTGATCAGGTTGAAATTCGCCTCAATCCCGTCGAGCAGAAAATTCGAGGACGAAGGGCGCTGTCCGTTCGCGCTGATGCCGAGGCTGCGGCTGGTGGCTGCATCCGCGGTTACTCCGGGCTCGGCGAGCAGAATCGCATAAATGTTATTGCCATTCAGTGGAAGCTCCGAGATATCGCTCGGGCTCACTGCGTCGGAAATGCTCGCTTCCAGTGTGCCCGATGTTCCTGTATTGGGAACAAATGCTGTCCAATGATTCGGATCGACATCGGGGCCGTGGAAATTCAGGATCGTCCCTGACTGCGGAATGACCACGCTCGACTGCATCTCGGATTCCCACAGGTCGCGAAGAGGCCGCAGTGAGAAGTTGAGCTCGAGCGAACCGGCGACCGCGAGCCTGATCTCGTCCTGCTGTTTCGATTGATAGCCCGATTGCGACACGCGAACACTGTACTCGCCGGGCGGAAGCAGCGGCAGCGAGTAGAGGCCGTCGAGATCGGATTTGGCGGCGCGAATTGTGTGCGTGCCCGCGCTCTCGCAGATCACCGTCGCTCCGGCGATGGCCTGGCGGCTCAATGTGTCCGAGACTCGGCCGGAAATCAACCCTTGCGTGCTTTGCGACATCGCAGCCGCGCCGAGCGCCAAGGCAACCAACGGAACCACTCGCGTGCGCGCCACAAGCATCTCTCTACTGGATCGCCATGTAAATCGAGCTCGAGCTGCTCGCCGCGCCGGCTGAGATCGTGACGGGGACCTGGCCCGTTGGCACTCCCGGCGGGATCGTCAGGTTGATTTGATACAGACCCGCTTCGCCCGGTGTCAGCCCCGCGAATGCCGCCGCCGCGGTTACGCCTCCGAACGTTACACTCACCGGAAGCGTCGTTTGCGCGGGCGGCGTCGAGGGCGCGATCGACCCTCCCACCACCGCCGGATTCACTGCGCCCAGTCCGATACAGTAAATCACGATATTGTTTCCGGCCGTCGCCGGCGCGTTCTGATCCGCCAGCGTCTCCTGGCCCTGATCCCCGATCACGTAAATGTGCCCCTGCCCCGATCCCGTCCCGTTGGTCGAAAGAATCGAAGGCGCCGCGCTGAAAACCGCCGTCTTCACCGGAACCGAGATCGCGCTGGCGCGCTGCACCACCAACTCCTCGGTCGTGTTCAGCGCGACATCATACGGAATCAGCACGTTGATCAATGTGTCCGATGCATACAGCAGCGGCAGCAGCTCATTTCCGAGCAACACCTGCGTCGAGCCGATCTGATTGTCGAGCGGCAAGGTTCCGCCCACCGCGCTATCCGCGAGGCCCGATCCGAAAATCGAAACGAGCAGGCCCTGCGCGGGCGGGCTTGCAAAATCGCCCGAACTGACCACGCCGCCCGCCGAAATCACGGGCACCGTGGGGTTCGACGAAGCACCTCCGGTGATCTGCACCGTCCCGGTGAGCGGCGATTGCTGCGCGTCGGCTCGCGCCGAGAGTCCCGGTGCGTTATTCTGCGGAACCCAGGTGCCGGCCCAACGGCCATCTCCGGTCGAGATGAGGCCGATGGGCGGATCGCCGTCGCTAAAGCTCACGATCACCGAGCCGGTGTTGATCGCGTTGGCGCAATCGTCCACCACCTCGACGATGATCGAGATGGGCCACGCGGCCAGAACGCTGAATCCCGATCCGATGCTGGTGAAGATCGGCAGAAGTTTGGTGGGCGTACACGTGGAGGTCGCCAATCGATGCACGGACGCGTTCGATGAAGACGCGCCCGGCGAGAGCACCAGCAGCAGTTGCACGATCTGCGTCGAGCCATCGCCGAAAGTGAGCGTGATGGTCCCTTTATAGGCGCCCGCGGTGAGGCCGGCGATGGTCGGCGTAATTTTTAGCGTCGCGCTTTGCGCAGCCGGGATGGTCGCCGCGGAGGGAGTGACGTTGAAAAACAGCGGCGTGTTCGATCCGGCGGCAGTAAAGCTGATCGGCAATGAAGTCAGGTTCGAAATGGTGAACGTTTGAGGAGCAAGCGTCGATCCGGGACTGCCGGTCAACACAATGCCGCTGGGGGAAACTTGCGGAGGGGCGGATGTTCCGGCTGGAACGATGTTCAACACGATTGCG
>Ga0335081_10004956_pt1 | contig 21059 bp, 17 predicted proteins | sample Lox_Sample_35_FD_206713 | JGI IMG/M metagenome (GOLD analysis project Ga0335081, IMG submission 206713) | Soil microbial communities from Loxahatchee National Wildlife Refuge, Florida, United States - Lox_Sample_3.5 | ecosystem: Environmental > Terrestrial > Soil > Wetlands | place: USA... | reverse complement strand
CAACGGATGTAGAATGTCGGCCGGAGGAAACCATGTTCACCGCCACCGCCGATTTGATTCTGCCCTCAACCACCACCGGTTCGTTCCCGCGCCCGCGCTGGTTTGACGTCAGCATGTGGGGCCGCCCGCTCGACACCTGCCTGCTCGACGTGCGCTTTCGAGAGAAGCTCCAGGACGCCCTGGCCGTAGTGATCGGCGACCAGGAGCGCGCCGGGCTCGACATCCTGACCCACGGCGACTTCCACGTGGATGAAGACCTGGCGGGCCGCGCGTGGCATCACTATCCGCTCCAGCGCTGGGCCGGCCTCGAAGGGGACTATTTGCAGCCGGAAGAAACCACGGCGCCGTGGCTCCACTACCCGCCGGGCACGCTGCTGAACGAGATTTACACCGGCTGGCGCTGGCCGCACGTAGTGGACAAGATCGAGCACCGGTCGCTCGACTATCCGAAGCTGTGGCGCCTGGCGCAGGGCAAGACGCGCAAGCCCGTGAAGTTCGGCACCTGTTGCTCGCAGGTGATGGCGCTCTTCCTCGATATTCACACGCCCAAGTATGAGGACAAGCGCGAAGTGATTTGGGATATGGCTGTGGCGATGAATCAGGAGCTCCTCGCCTTGCGCGATGCCGGCTGCCGGTGCATCCAGATCGAGGAGCCCACCTTCCACTTCATGGCCAACACCTTCGGCAAAGACCACGAGCAGGTGAAGTTCATGATCGACGCCTTCAATCGCGAGGTGCAGGGGCTCGACGACGTGGAGCTGTGGATCCACACCTGTTGGGGAAACCCAAACATGCAACGCGTGATGGAGGACACAAGCTACGCCAACTCCATCGAGATTTACCTGGAGCGCTGCCGCGGCGACGTGTGGACGCTGGAGATGAAGGATCGCAACCAGATGGATTTGGAACTGTTCGAGCCGTTCTTTTCCCAGGGGCACGATCCCAAGAAGAAGGTCTGCATCGGCGCCGTCAGCCATCGCTCGCTTCAAGCCGACCGGCCGGAAGACGTAGCCGCCGAGATTCGGAAGGCGCTGAAGGTGATTCCGCCCGAACGCCTGATTGTGTCGAGCGACTGCGGGTTCGGCCGCCAGGGCTGCAATCGCGAAATTGCGTTCTACAAGGCGAGCGCGATCGCGCAGGGCTGCAACATCGTGCGGCGCGAGCTCGGGCTCAAGACGACGTACGTACCGGCCGCCGATCCGGCACTGCAGATCGACGTGGTGCCGGGCCGGCGATCTTGAAGCACGGCCTGTGCGGGGCATCGTTGCGGTTGACCGCAATCGCGGGCGAAACGGAACCGGAAACCGAGGGGTTGCGTCTGCGCGAGGAAGGCCCTCCCGTGAGGTTCCGGGTCTGCAGAATCGAGAGGATGAATACAGAATGAGCTACGGCGCCCCCAGGGGAATTCAGCCGCGCGCGAAACTGTCGAACAGATTGTCCTCCAGCTTCGATGCGCCTCGGCGCCAGCGCGGCCAGGGCTACTTCTGGCAGGGCCGCGTGCGCATCCGGCATGGCTCCAGTTTCAAGGTGGAGGCCAACGTCAGGGGTTCGCAGACCTACGAAGTGAGCCTGGACTTCGAAGACGGCGTGCCCATCGGGCAGTGCGACTGCCCGTACTTCGACTCCGGCGGCCCGTGCAAGCATCTTTGGGCCACCATCCTGGCGGCCGAAGAGAGGGGTTACCTTACCGAGGCCGCTTCCGCTCGCAAACTGATTCTCGATTGTGATGGCGGCGACCCTTACGACGAATTTGACGAGCCTGACGAGGAAGACCTGAGCCCGGTGCCGCCTTCCCACTTCCCGCTTCGGCCGCGTGGCGTGAAGCTTCCCGCCTGGCGCCAACAGCTTGCCGGTTTCTTCGGTTCTGGCGCTCAGGCGGAATCGACAACCGCCGCGTGGCCGGCCAAGCGGCAGATTCACTATGTGGTGGACACGGCGACCAGTGTGGCGGCAGGCGGCCTTGCGCTTTCGTTTATCGTGCGAGACCAAAAGGTGAACGGAGACTGGAACCGCCCGAAGCCCCTGAACCTGAAGCGCAGCGATCTGGATCGCCTGCCTCTGCGGGAGGATCGCGAGATCCTCGCGGCGGCGGCCGGCGGCATCCAGTTCTACGGCTGGGGCTATCCGGGCGGAAACACTCCGCTCCCTTCTTCATGCTTGCTGCTGCATCCCTTATCGGGACAAGTGATGCAACAGGCGGCCCGCACCGGGCGATGCTACTTGCGAATCGAGAGGGAGTCGGACGATATGACGCCCCTGGTGTGGGACGACGGCGGCGCCTGGCGTTTCGGGCTCGAAGTGCGCCGGCGCAGCCCACGCGCATGGGAGGTGGCCGGTGTGCTCCGGCGCGGCGATGAGCGCATGGACCTGGCGGTGCCGGCTCTGCTCACGGGTGGAGGGTTGGTCTTCACAGGCGGCCGCGTGGCGCCCCTGGCGGAGAACACACCCTTCGAGTGGATCGTTCATCTCCGCGCAGGGGGCTCGGTTGTGGCGCCCGAGCGGGATGGGAACGAACTGCTGGCGGCGCTGCTGTCCTCGCCTGGACTTCCGGCCTTGGAGGTGCCCGAGGAACTTCGTTTTGAGGAAGTGTCGCTGGTACCGCGCCCGTGCTTGCGAATTCGCGATCCCGGGCGCCGTGGGATGGGGAAGCTGCGGGCGGAACTGATCTTCGATTACGACGGCCGGCTCGTGCCCGCACAGGACCGCCTCCCCGGCTTCTTCGACACAGCCGGACGACGGTTTCTACGCCGGGATTCAGTGGTGGAGAAAACGGCCGTAGAGTTCGTAAGCGCGTTGGGCCTCAAGTTCGTCAACGCGACTTATTGGGAGCCGGAGCCGGCCTGGGAAATCGCGCCCAGCAAGGCGCCACGCATCGTGCGCTCGCTGGTGGAAGCCGGCTGGCACGTAGAGGCCGAGGGGAAGGCGATCCGGCGTCCCGGCGCGTTCCACCTTGAGGTTTCGACCGGCGTGGACTGGTTCGAGCTGCATGGCAAGGTGGAGTACGGCGAGGCGCAGGCGAAACTTCCCGAGCTCCTCGAGGCTGTGCGGCTTGGCGAGAACATGGTGCGGTTGGACGACGGCACCTTTGGCGTGGTTCCGGAGGAGTGGATGCGCCGGATCGGCATGCTGGCCGGACTGGGGACGCCGGAGAAGGGGCATCTGCGCTTTCGCCGCAGCCAGGCGGGCCTGCTGGACGCGCTGCTGGCTGCCCAACCCGAGGCGCGCTGCGACGAATCCTTTACCCGCGTCCGCGAGGAACTGCGGCACTTTCAGGGCATCGAAGCCGCCCGGCAGCCTGCGAGCTTCGTGGGCCACTTGCGCGATTACCAGCGCGAGGGCCTGGGCTGGATGGAGTTTCTCCGCCGCTTTTCTTTCGGCGGCTGCCTGGCCGACGACATGGGCGTGGGGAAGACCGCGCAGACGCTGGCGCTGCTCGAAACGCGCCGCGAGCTCAAAGCCTCGGGCGAGGCGCTGGGGCCGTCCCTGGTGGTGGTTCCGCGGTCGCTCGTGTTCAACTGGAAGCAGGAGGCGGCCCGCTTCACGCCGCAACTGCGCGTGCTCGATTACACGGGCTTGGCGCGGAGCGCCAGCGATCTCGCCTCCTGCGACGTGGTGCTTACGACGTACGGCACGCTGCGCCGCGATGTACTGCGCCTCAAGGATGTGGAGTTCGATTACGTGGTGCTCGACGAGGCTCAGGCGATCAAGAACGCGGCGACCGAGGCTGCCAAAGCTGTCCGTCTTATTCGCGGCGGCCATCGGCTGGCGCTGAGCGGCACTCCCGTGGAAAACCACCTGGGCGAGCTGTGGTCTCTCTTCGAGTTTCTGAATCCGGGCATGCTGGGCCGGGCCAGCGTGTTCAAACTGGCCGGCGGAGGGGGCCGCAATCCCGATCAGGAAACCCGCCAGCTTCTGGCTCATGCGCTCCGGCCGTTCATTCTGCGCCGCACCAAAGACCAGGTGGCTCCGGAACTCCCGGCCAAGAGCGAGCAGACCGTCTACTGCGAATTGGAATCAGCCCAACGGAGGCTCTACGACGAGCTGCGCCGGCACTACCGCGACGCGTTGCTCAAGCGGATCGAGGTTGAGGGACTGGCAAAGTCCAAAATCCAGGTTCTGGAAGCGTTGCTGCGCCTGCGCCAGGCCGCCTGCCATCCGGGACTCATCGACGCCCGGCGCACCGGCGAGAGCAGCGCCAAGCTCGGTGTGCTGCTCGAGCAAGTGCGCGAGGTCCTCGATGAGGGACACAAGGCTTTGGTGTTTTCGCAATTCACCAGCCTGCTTACAATCGTGCGCGATCGGCTGGACGCCGAAGGCATCGCCTACGAGTACCTTGACGGCGCGACGCGCGACCGGCAGGCTCGGGTGGAACACTTCCAAAACGAGGCGGATTGCCGACTTTTCCTGGTGAGCCTCAAGGCGGGCGGGCTGGGTCTGAACCTCACGGCCGCCGAGTATGTGTTCCTGCTCGACCCCTGGTGGAACCCGGCGGTGGAAGCGCAGGCGGTGGACCGGGCGCACCGCATCGGACAGACGCGCCGCGTTTTCGCCTATAGACTCATCGCGCGCGACACCGTCGAAGAAAAGGTGCTGGAGCTTCAGAAAACCAAGCGCGATCTGGCAGCGGCCATCATCAGCGCCGACAACAGCCTGATCCGCAACCTGGGCCGGGACGACCTCGAACTGCTGCTCTCGTAGGTGGCCTGCAGGAGGAAGGAGAGTCGGATGGTGAGCCGTGAGGGAATCGAACCCCCAACCTACTGATTAAGAGTCAGTTGCTCTACCAATTGAGCTAACGGCCCACGGAAGGACTTATTTTAGCACATCTTCGGAAGCCCGATCGAAGCGCGCTCTATGTCGATGATTGAGCCACTGCACGGAGCAATGCTTCGTTGAGTTCTTCCGTTGTCGCGGCCGGCGGCTGACAGGACAGGCCGGAACAAACAAGTGCCAGCGCGCGGCCGCCCAGCGGCAGATTGGGAAGGGTGGCCGCAAGCCCGGCCGGAAGGTCTCCGCTCGCCACCGTCTCCGGCGAGAACACGTGGACGCGCTTGCCGGCGACGCGAGCCTCGTAAGCCGCACGCAAGAGCAGGCGGCGTTCGGGATCCTCGGCGCGCCCCACGATCACGATGGCGAGGGGCGGACGCAAATGATGAGCGAGTGCCAAACCGTAGGTGGCCGCATGAAGCCCATATTCGGCCGCTTTGGAAGCAAAAAGGGCGAGAGTCCGCTCCGCCTTTTCGCGGAGGTCCGGACGATCGGCGAGAGAGGCCAGGCGGTCCAGCACGGCGGCCGCCACCGAATTGCCCGCCGGCGTCGGCGAGTCCTGGATCGGCTTGCGCCGGATGCTGAGCGAGCCCTGCCGGTCGGCGGCGTCGAGGGCCGTATCGAAAAAGCCGCCTGCGGTATCGTCCCAGAATCGCCGCACGGTGAGATCAGCCAGCGCCAGCGCGCGCTCGAAGTAATGCCGCTCACCCGTTACATCAAAGGCGTCGAGCAGGGCCGATGCCATCAGCACCTGGTCCTCGAGCAGGTCAAAATTCGACGCGGCGAGTGCGGACTCGTCATCCGTTCTCGAGACGCCGCCGTCCTTCGTCGCCGCCGAAAGGACGTGCGCCACGCCGCGCGCGGGGTCCCACCCTCGCTCGAGAAAAAGATCGAGGGCCATGAGCGCGCGATCTCGCGCGCCTTCCAGTTCCAGAACCTTGTGGGCCTCGAGCAGCGCGGAAGCCAGCATGGCGTTCCAGCTCGCGTAAAGCGAGGAGTCGACGAAGGGCGTGGGGCGCTGGGAGCGCGCGGCCAGCATCTTGGCCTTCGCTTGGGCCAGGATCGTCTCCACCGCGGCGGCGTCCAGCCCCACGCGCGCCGCCACAGCCTCCACGGGTTGGTCGATGAACAGCACGTTTTTGGCGGGGTTGTGGTGCATCTCGCCGGTGGGCCCCACGTCGTAGCGCAGCGCCGCCACCCGCGCCTCCCGCTCATCGAGCACCGCCCGCAACTCGTCGAGGGTCCAGGTGAAATAGTCGCCGTCATCCTCCAGACTGTAATCGGCGTCCTGGCTGGCGAAGAATCCGCCGCCTGGGCGCGAAAGAACGCCTTCCACAAAACTCAGGATGCCGAGCGCGATTTCGCGAAAGAACTCATGGCCGGTGAGCTGGAAGGCGTGCAGAACATTCGCCAACAGGCCGGCGTTGTCGTACGACATTTTTTCGAAGTGGGGCACGCCCCAGTGCTCGTCCACCGAATAACGATGGAAGCCCCCGCCGATCTGGTCGTAAACGCCGCCGCGGCCCATGGCGTCGAGTGTGGAAGTCACCCTGTCGAGCGCGCTCCGTTCGCCCTGCTCGAGGTACCTGTCCAGCAGCAATTCGATCGCGGCCGGGTGCGGAAACTTGGGCGCACTCCCGAAGCCGCCATGTTGGGAATCGTAGAGCTCCTCGATGCCGCCGACAATCGCCTCCAGCACAGCGCTGTCGGCGCGGCCGGACGCCGGGTAGGCCTCCGCTCTGCCCAGAGCCTCGGCGATCTGGGCCGCAGAGGAGTGAATCTCCGCGCGATGAGTGCGGTAGTTCTGTGCGATCGTCTGAAGCACGCGCATCATGCCGGGACGGCCGTACCGGTCGTCGGGGGGGAAGTAGGTCCCGCCGTAAAAGGTCTTGCCATCCGGGGTGAGGAAGGCCGTCAGCGGCCAGCCCCCCTGGCCCGTCAAGGCGCTCACCGCCATCTGGTAGCGGGCATCGATGTCGGGCCGTTCGTCGCGGTCCACTTTCACCGCCACGTAATGCTCGTTGATGGCGCGTGCGATGGCCGCATTTTCGTAACTCTCGCGGTCGAGAACGTGGCACCAGTGGCACCAGACGGCCCCGATATCAAGCAGGATGGGCTTATCCTCGCGCTCAGCGCGTTCAAACGCAGCCGAGCCCCACTCCAGCCACTGCACCGGCTGGTGCGCGGCGCTGCGCAAGTAGGGGCTGGCTGCACCCGCCAGACCATTCGGTTTATCGGGCGATGGAGTGTTCGCGGGATCGAGCGATTTGGCTGCGCCTTCTGGCACTACAGCACCACCTCGGTTGAACTCGAATTGTCGGCGTCATGGGCTGGCCGCCTGGTGAAGCGGGCTGCAAGCGAGGTCAGCACGCTTTCCAGCACGCATTCAGTGCACGCTCTCGGGCCCGGACGGTTCGTCGAGTTCGGCGTCATCGAGCGGCTTGCGTCCGGCGAAGCCTTCGTCGAGCCCGTGCCAATAACCAATGCGCTCTTCGCCGAGCTTCCAACAGAGGTAAATCTCGTGCCCTCCGCGCATGCTCGGGAAGTCCACCAGACCTTCGTCCAGGTCCTTGATCACGCAGCCTGCCTCCTGGATGTGGCCGATCGCCTGGCTGATGTTCTCCTTCGCTTGCTCGCGCAGAGTGCGCTTCTCGGAGAGTTCGCGATGGGGGGGGATCCAGCCGCCCATGATCATGATCTTGGCGGCAGCCTGGGCAAGGTCGCGGTCCAGCAGGTCCATCTTCTGCTTCTGTTCGCGCGCCTCGGTGAGGGCGGTTGCAATCATGGGCAGCAGTTCTTCGGCTTCGTGGCGGTCAAAGTATCGTTCGGACATTTTTCTGCTTTCCGGGCTTACAGACTAACCTCCGCGGGTGTGCATCTCGAGATGCGGGTCTTGCCGCAGCGCCTCCACCGGAACCAGCGGACCGCGCCCGCGCAACGCCAGGCGTTCCTCCGCCCCGCGGTCCCTTCGGCCCTGCCAGGCATTCACGATCAAGGCCCGCAACGCCTCGTCCGGGTCGCCGCGCCGCACCGCCGCCTTCAGGTCCACCCCGCGCCGGGCGTAGAGGCAGAGCAGGAACAGGCCGTCCGGCGTTACGCGCGCCCGGTCGCAATGGGCGCAAAAGGGCTCGGTGGTCGAGGCGATGACGCCGAAGGTGGCGCCGTCGGCCAGCGTGAAGCGATCTGCCGGCGCCGGGCCGCTCCCGTTGCGGCCGAAGGGCTCTATGGCGCCGTAGTGAGCGGCCAGCCGCTGCAGCATCTCCCGGCACCCAACCACCTGCTCGATCGACCACTGGGTGGCGCCGCCCACGTCCATGTACTCGATGAAGCGTACTTCTGCGCCTACGCGCCGGCCGAACTCGATGAGGTCCACCAGCTCATCGTCATTAAATCCGCGGATGATCACGGAGTTAATCTTCAATCTGCTGAACCCGGCATCGCGAACGGCGCCCAACCCCTCGAGCACTTGCTCCAGCGCGCCACGGCGCGCAAGCTGGCGGAAGCGGTCCGGCCGCAGCGTATCGAGACTCACCGTGATCCTGTCGAGGCCCGCCTCGCGCAAGGTGCGAGCCTGGGCACTGAGCAGCAGGCCGTTGGTGGTGAGCGCAAGATCGCGCAGGCGCGGCGCAGCGAGTGGCTCGGAGGCCGGGCCCTTTTCGCCAGGGGGATTGCCGCGGAAACGGCCGCCGGCCTCATTGAGCATCGCTACCAGGCGCGACAGGTCGCGGCGCAACAGCGGCTCGCCGCCCGTCAGGCGCAGCCGGTCCACGCCGAGACTCATGAACACTCCGGCGAGCCGGGCGATCTCTTCAAAGGTCAAAATTTCGTCGCGCTCGAGCCAGACGTATTCCTCCTCGGGCATGCAATACCGGCAGCGCAGGTTGCAGCGGTCGGTCACCGAAACGCGCAAGCTTCCGAGGGAACGCCCGAAGGCGTCGAGCGCAGCGGCGGGGATACCTGACTGAAGGCTCATTGCGTGTCCGAGGTCAATTCATTGGCCGCCGCATCAGTGGCGCAGGTGTTGATTCCAAGCCACAGCATGGCTTTGTTTCGGGAAATGCTCCTCAAGCCCGGCCCCTAACGCCCGGCCGATGAACCGATAGGAAACCGCCATAAACTCCGCTCACTTCCCCCCCCGGCTCTTTGCACAGTAGCCCAAGCGCGAAGCCGTGTCAACTTCAGAGGCTAGTTGATAGGCTACATCCCGACTTCGCCTTCGCCGAAGCGCGCCGCAACGAGCGACGGCGAGGGCCGCCTCAGCGCCCGAGAAACCGGAGCACACTCCCCAGCGCCCCGAGCAGCAGGATAACACCCAGGCCGAGCCACAGCGCCGGCGTCCGGGCCGGCCCGCGCGGCCCGGGAATGAGGCCGCGTTCTTCGAGCGTTCGCGCCCGCCGGCGAAGCAGTTCCAGCTCCAGGCTCTCCTGCCCCCGGGCCATGGCCCAGCGATGGTTGGCCGCGAAGGCCGGCTTCAGCAGAAAAGACAGGTTACGAAGCAGTGGCTTGTCCGCTGTCAGCTTCCAGTCGAACGTCACCTCCACAACGCCGCCACGCTGCTCCAGGGACCAGCTGCCTCGTCCGCCGAAATCACCGGTGGCGCGAATTTCCAGGCGGCGCGGACGCTGCACGTCAACCGCGCAGGACTCCCAGCGCAGCGTGTAGGGCAGCCAACCCCGGGTAAGGAATCGAATTCGCCGCCCAAGTCCCTGCCCGTCACCCGGCTCGAGCTCGGTAGTCTCGAGATACACCGAAGGCCACCAGCGCGGGTAATCGAGCGGGTGGCTGATCAGCTCGTACACTTCTTCCGCGCTCCCCTTGACCCGCCAGTGCGTCACGAAGTGGTAGTCGTTCGTCATGAAAGGCTCTCCGCTTCAATTTCCGCGCTGCGGCGGCCTGAAATATACTGGTGCGGGGACCTGTTGCCGGCGAGCATGGCCGGATTATAGCGCGGCCAGAGTCCCGAACGAGCGGCTTGCCGCGGCCGGTTCCTCAGCGTGCCGGGAACACCCATGCAACGAAAAGTGTTTTGGCTCACCTTGACCGCTCTCAGCCTGATTGCCGATTTCGCCCTGCCCCTGATGTGGGGGCTGCTCGCCACCATCCCCATCGCGGTCCTGAGCTGGTGGATCGCCTACCGCAGCGGCTGGTTCTGAAATAGATCGAGAAGCCGCTGACCCCACCCATCGCTTGCAACGCTTGCGGGTGTGTAATTCTTACGAGATCGGGGCACCAAAGCGGCAATTGCGCCGGCCGGTCCCTTTCTGCCCTGCCGGACGCATACGCCTTCGCAGTCAACAGCTTAGATCGCCTGCGCTTCGCAATGGCACGCCGATTGCGGCGTCCCATCATGCGGTTCGGCGCAGCGCGGACTCCCGCTGATCGCGGATCTCCGCGAACTGCGCGAAATGAACCCGGACGAGAAAGGGGCGAAGGATATGCGAAAAATCACCTTGATGCTCGTAGGCGCGGTGCTGGGCACGATGGCGGTTGCGGGAGCCAACACCGAAGCGAACCAAATGGAAAAGGCCGCCAACGTTGTCAACGAGATTATGCGAACACCCGACAAGGGGATTCCGTCTGACTTGCTGACCAAGGCCGTCTGCGTGGGCATTGTTCCTTCGGAGCTGAAGTTCGCCATCGGAATCGGAGGCAGCTACGGACGCGGCGTGCTGGTGTGCCGCAAGGGCGGCAACGGCCCCTGGGGCGCGCCGTCGATGTTCACCCTGGGCGGCGGCAGTTTCGGCCTCCAGCTCGGAGGCAAGGCCACCGACGTGGTCTTCATCGTGATGAACCCCGAAGGCGCCAGGAAGCTCGTTCAGGACAATGTTAAGCTGGGCGCGGAAACTTCCGTCGCGGCCGGCCCGGTGGGGCGTTCGGCCGAAGGCGCCACAGACGCCCAGCTCCACGCCGAAATCCTGAGCTATTCGCGTTCCCGCGGCCTTTTCGCCGGGCTGTCGCTCGACGGAGCGGTCGTGAAGCCCGATAAGGACGACAATCGGCGGCTCTACGGGCGCACCGTAACGGCCCGGGAACTTCTGATTGACGGCGCCGTCCCCGCTCCCCACGCGGCCCGGAATCTGGACCAGACGCTGGCGAGGTACTCTCCTCGAGGCGGTCGATCGTTCGGCCAGGCGTAACACCAGCCGGACACAAGTCGGCAATTGGCCGGCGCAGGCTGTCAAGACCGGGAGGTGAATGATGCCATTAATTCAAGTGGTGGTGACTTTGATCGTGGTGGGCATTCTGCTTTGGCTCATCAATCGCTTCATCCCGATGGCGGGCGCCATCAAGTCCATCTTGAACGCCGTCGTAGTGATCGCGGTGGTTCTGTGGCTCCTGAATGTTTTCGGACTCTTGAGCACCCTCTCCCGGGTTCACGTGGGAACGTGAGCACCGCCTGGCCGGATGGCGCTCGCAAGGAGGGGGCTCAGGAGCCCTGCGCTTTGGGGCGGGACCTTCGGCCGCAGGCTGGCGGCAATCGTGCGCTAATACCCGTGATCGCCCAAGTGAACCTTGCCGCTGAAAGTGCGATGAACGTAGGTGGTGTAAACGATCACACCGATCATGCCCAGTACATTCGCCAGGAGCGCGGCGCGCAGCGCATGTTGCGAGGACGCCGCATTGAAGATGGTGAGGCTGTAATCGGGATTTAGAGTCGAGTACAGCAGGTTGGGATAAACCGTCATGGCGGCGGCCCCGAGCAGCCCCGCGATGGTGGCGACCGAGCCCCGGAAGGCCCAGCGCTCGCGCCCGGCCTGGCGGGAGCGGAATCCCCAGGAAAGCCCGAGGACCGCCAGCAGCGGGAACGCCCAGGCCGCCGGGTACCTCCGGTAATTCGAGGCCACCGTGGGGCTCACCCAAAATGTAGCCAGCGTGGCCAGCACCACCAGGACCAACACCACGAAGTAGAGGCCGCCGGCCCACGCCCGGGCGCGCTGCTGCAAGGCGTCTTCCGTCTTGAGCCGCAGATAGTTTGCGCCATGCCAGGCCAGGGTGGCCAGGCTCAGGAGCCCGGTGAGCAGCGCGTAGGGGTTCAGCATGAGCGCAAACGTACCCTGAAAGGTTCCGTCGGCGCCCACCGGCAGACCGCGCAGCACGTTGCCGAGCGCAACGCCGAGCAGGAGCGCGAGAGCCAAACTCCCCAGCCAGAATCCCGCGTCAAACAGCGACCGCCAGAGTGGGCTTTCCAGCTTGCTGCGAAACTCAATGGAGACGCCGCGCAGAATCAGAAACCACAGCACGAGGATCAGGGCCAGGTAAAAGCCGCTGAAGGCCGAGGCGTAGACCCTGGGGAATGAGACCACCAGCATCCCGCCGGCCGCCAGCAACCACACTTCATTGCCGTTCCAGACCGGGCCGATGGCGTTCAACGCCGTCCGGCGCTCGTCTTCCGCGCGCGCCACCCACAGGTACGTGGCGCCCACGCCCAGGTCGTAGCCGTCGAGCACGGAGTAGGCGATCAGCATCCCCCCGAGCGCCCAGAACCAAATCGCGTTTAAACTCATGGCGTATTCTCCACGGCGGCAAAGCGCAGCCCCGGCGCGGCAGGCGCCGAATCAGCGCCACCGGCATTGCCGGTTTAGGCGGGCTTCGCTTCCTCCGGTCCCTGCCCAATGATCCGTCCCACCAGAAAGGCGAAGAGCAAAGCCAGCAAGGCGTAGATGCCGGCGAAGCCGAGGCTGGTGAAGATGGTCTCGCCCGAGGCCACGGTGGGCGAGGTGCCGGCCGCCGTCTTCAGCAGGCCGTACACCAGCCAGGGCTGTCGTCCCACCTCGGTCGCCGTCCAACCGGCCTCGTTGGCAATGTAGGGGAACGGGATGGCCAGCATGAGGGTCCACAAGTACCAGCGGCTGCTTTCGAGTTTGCGCCGCCACAACAAAAAGAGCCCCACCAGCATCTGGGCGATGAAGAGCGTGCCGAGGCCCACCATGATGTGGTAGGCGTAGTAGGTGAGCTCCACCGGAGGCCATAAAGCCCTTGGATAGGCGTCCAAGCCGCGGACCGAGGCCCGCGAGTTGCCGTAGGCCAGAAAGCTCAACAGTCCGGGGACGTAGACCGGGTCAATCAGCTTGCCGTCCGCCACGTCGGGCATGCCGATGATGGCGAGAGGCGCGTCAGGCTGGGTGGTGAGCAGGCCCTCCATGGCCGCCAGCTTCAACGGCTGGTAATCCGTCACATTCCGGCTGTTCATGTCGCCGGTGGGGAAAGCCTGGGTGAGCGCGAGGATGACGCCCGCCACCACGGCCATCTTCACCGCGAGGCGCGCGAACTCCCGGTGGCGGCCGAGGAGGAGATAGAAGGCACCCACTGCGCCCATGGCGTAGGCCGCGGTCAGCAGGGCGCCGTTGATAGTGTGCAAATACTGCCAGCCCGCAAACGGATTGAGCAGCACCTGCCAGAAGGATGTGAGGCTGAGGGCGCCGTTCGCGTCCATGGCATATCCCACCGGGTGTTGCATCCAGGCGTTGGTGGCCACAATGAAGTAGCCGGAGAGCAGCGAGCCCACGGCCACGCCCATGGCCGCCAGCCACTGCACACCCCGGCTCACCTTGCCGTGCCCGAAGAGAAACAGGCCGAGGAAACCCGACTCGAGAAAGAATGCGTAGACGCCCTCCAGGGGCAGCGTCTGTCCGAACACGCCGCCGCCGAAAGCCGAAAACCGGCTCCAATTGGTGCCGAACTCGAACTCCAACGGGATGCCCGTGACCACACCCAAGGCGAAATTGACCGCGAAAATCCTGGCCCAGAAGCGCGCCGCCGCGCCGTAGCGCGGATCTTTCGTCCAAAGTTCGAGCGTGGCGAGCAGGGCGATGAAAAAACCGAGGCCCATGGTCAGAATCGGGAACAGGTAGTGGAACATCACCGTGAGGGAGAACTGGATCCGGTGGGCAAACACAGCAACATCCATAAGTCACCTGGTCGGACCGAGGCTGGCGCCCATGGCAGCGCGCCGCGTAGGAGCGATTCTAGCACTACGCGGGCCCGGCGGTGAGACAACCCTCACCCCTGGCGGGCTCAGACGAGTGAGCGCAAGGTGGCGGAAAACGCCGCGAGCTTGCGCTGGTCGAGCCGTCCCGCCGTGCGCACGCCGCTGCACACGTCGAAAGCGAAGGGGCGCACTTCGGCGAAGGCCTCCCGCAGGTTTTCGGAATTGAGGCCGCCCGCCAGGAACACGGGCTTCGCAACCACCTCCCGGATGCGCGCGCTGAGGGTCCAGTCGTGCACGCGGCCGGTGCCGCCCAACTCCTTAACCGCCGCCGCGGGATTCCCGGAGTCCAGCAGGAGGGCGTCAACCTCGAGCGCGAGCGCGGCCGCTTCCTCAAGCGATTCGGGGCCGGTCACGTGGATCACCTGAACCAGGCGCACACCGGGCAGGGCGGCACGCAAAGCGCTGTAGCAGCCGGGCTCGACACGATCCACAAGCTGCAAGGTGTCCACTCCGGCGCGCTTCTGCTGAGCGATGATGGCGCCCGCGTCCCGCCGGCTGGTGAGCAGAAACGTACCCACCAACGGCGGTACCGAGGCCACGATGCGCTCGATGAGACTTTCTGCAATCACGCCGGGGCCGCTCGGCATCTCCGAAACCAGGCCGAGCGCGTCCGCGCCGTAGGCGATGGCGAGCTCGGCTTCTTCGACGCTGGAGATGCAGCAGATTTTCAAGCGGGGACGTGTTGAGGCTTTCATGTGACGCCGACCTGAGACAGAAGCCATCGAGCCTGGGCGGGCCGCAGCTTCAAACGGCGAAGACCGGTGCCACCGGAAGGGCGAATTCCGGCAAGAGCGGCGACGAAACGGAATCGCGCTCTCCGCAAGTCGCGACCCGTTCGTAGCCGCCCGCGCTCTGGCGATACACCTCGATGGCGCGAGCCTCTGGATCGACGATCCAATACTCGGGCACGCCAAAGCGGGCATAGGCTTTGAGCTTCGGGCCGCGATCCATCGAAATTGAACCGGGCGACAGAACCTCGATCACCAGGTCGGGAACCCCGCGTACCCAGTCCTGCACGATATCCAGGTGCTCGTTGAGGATAAACATCAGGTCAGGTTGCAAGACGTCGAATTCGCTGAAGATAACGTCAAGAGGCGACAGCAAAACCTCTCCGACAGGGCGCCGTTCGAGATAGCGGGCCAGGGCCGCCACCAACGCGACCAGCATCGTCTGGTGCCGGATGGTGGAGGACGGCCAGACGAAGAGATCTCCGTCGAGGATTTCCCGGCGCTTGGTGTCCTCGGGCATCGCGACCAGGTCAGCGTGCGTGTACTTGCTGCTGATCAGCATAAAAGCAGTGTACCACCGAGAGGCCCGCAGCCGGCTGGGGCAACTACAGGAAGGGGTTTTCGATGCACAGCCCTTCAAAACGGCGGCCGTGCTGCAAGTCTTCGCTATAAAGCACCGCGCATTCACCCTGCAGGGCAGCCGCTATGATCAAGGCGTCGTGCCACGAAAGGCTGTGGCGGCCGAACAAGCGCAGCGCTTCAGCATAAAGACTTTGGGAGGAATGAATCGCCACGAGAGGCCGAAGCACGGCCAGCAGATACTGTTCGGCCTCGACGGGCGACATGGGCTCGGCGAAACGCCGGAGGGCAAGGTTGATGAACTCCTGGACCACCTGAAAGCTGATGATGCCCTTGCGCGTGCCGACCGCATTGCGGATCAACGCTGTGGCCCGAGCTGCCTTGGCCGGTGCGGCGCGGTCGAGCGAGTACACAAAGATGTTCGTATCCAGAAAGAACCTAGCGCTCATTCATTTCGTCCCGCGTGAAATGGCGGCCGGGCTTGACGTGGCGAAGACGGCGCATCAGCGCATCGTACTCGCGCACGCCGCCGGACTCCGCGGTGAACTGGGCCAGCCACTCGCGGAAGACGGAGTTGAGGGTGCGGTGCTGCTGGCGGGCGATCAGGCGGGCTTGCTCGATGAGATCTTCGTCGGCACTCAGCGTTACGTTTTTCATACGGAAGCAGTGTACACGAGATTCGTGCACTACGCAATACGCGAGGCGCAGGATCATGCCCCCGTGCCCGAAAAGCAACAGGCCGCCAGGAGCAGCCTGGCGGCCTGTGTAGGAAAACGCGAGCGGTCGTGTAGCGGCGTTACACCGTAGCCTTTTCGGCGACGCTCTCCAGCTCGGCGTGGCTGTTGCCGTTGCCATTCCCATTCGAATGGCCGTTGCCGTTGGAATGCCCGTTGCCGTTGCCATGGGCGTGGCCGTTGCCGCCGGCAGGCTTCGCCCCCAGAGGGCCGATGGTGACCAGTTCCGGCTTGGGCTTCTTCAGCACCATTTCCTCGTAGATCTCGCGCACCTGCTTGGCCTCGTAAGCCGCCTTGCGCCGCATCTTGTCTTCGTCGGCCGCCGTCATGGGAATGTCGGTGGCACGGTCGCGCACCGCGTTCACGTCGTCCTGACGCAAAGCCAGGGTGTGTTCGTAGTTCTCGAGGTTCACTTCCTTGCCGCGAGCGTAGATCTCGTGCTTGCCGTGCGTCTTGTACCACTCGGCCACCGTGGCGTTCTTGTGCATGTTCTCGATGATGTTCCGCCAGCCGATGCCGGTGTTGTAGGCGCAGAAGGAGATTTCGCCCTCTTGGGTCGCGTAAGGAATGATGCACATCTCGGTGCGGCGGAAATCGTAGTTGAACAGGTCCTGGAACCACATGCCGGCGATGAAGAGGAAGTTCCAGGGATCGGAGCGGCGCTTCAGGGCGTCTTCGTAAGTGCGGTCGGGGCTGGAATCGCCGTACTTTTTCTTAGTCTCGCCGGTGAGCGCGAAGCTCTTGTCGAACTTCTTCAGCAGGTCGACCAGCGCCAGGCTCTTGGGGGCCTTGAAGGGCCGGTAGTTCTTGAGCAGGCAGAGGCCCATCATGGCGTTCGAGAACCACTTGCCGCGGCTGGCGTCGGTGATCTTCTGAATGTCGCGAATCAACTGCGGAATGTTGAGGAACTCGGGCACCGCCGCCGCTTCCTTGGTCTCCTTATTGATCATCAGCGCCGTTCCGATGCCGCAATTCGGATGGCAGCCGCAACTCACCATCCCCCACTGGGCCTCGGGGCCGTGGGCGATGTCGGCGAAGTCCGAAAAGGTGCTGAAGAGCGAGATGGGGAACCAGTCGCGGGTGGGCTCGGTGATGCCCACCTGCCTCTTCACGTCGCGCGCCATGTGCGAAAGAGTGTAGCGCTGGCGCAACCGCCGCTCGGGCGTGACGTCTTCGTCGCGGCCCGTGAAAGAAACCGGCTGGAAGGCTATAAAAGCGATCTTCTTCGGATTGTCCATGGCGAAGCGGATGATGGGACCCACCTGGTCGTTGTTGACCTCGTTCACCAGGGTGGTCACCAGGATGATCTCGATGCCCGCCTCATGCATGTTGTTAATGGCTTGGAGCTTTACGTCAAACAGGTTGCCCACCTTGCGGTGGCTGTTGGCATCGTTCCCGATGCCGTCGAACTGCAGGTAGGCGTAGCGCAGGCCGGCGTCAAACGCGCGCCGCGCAAAGTCCTTGCTCTTGGCAAATTCGATGCCGTTAGTGGCCGCCTGCACGCTGTTGTAGCCCAGCTTCCGCGCGTAGCGCACGGCGTCGATGAAGTAGGGCGACATGGTGGGCTCGCCGCCCGAGAACTGCACGCTCATCTGCCGCCGAGGCTTGATCTTCAGCGCGTTGTCGAGAATCTCCTTGATCTCTTCCCAGGCGAGCTCGTGCACAAAGCCCACCTGGTTGGCGTCCATGAAGCAGGGGTCGCACATCATGTTGCAGCGGTTGGTGAGGTCAACCGTCAGCACGCTGCCGCGCCCGTGCTTGATGGTGCTGGAGCCGTGATTGTGCAGGTCCTTGTCGTTGTGGGCGCGAATGTCGCGGCCGGGGAAGTTCGACTCGATCCACTCGAGGAACTTGGAGTCCACGGCCATCATGTCTTCGAAGTGCCCGTGAATGGGGCAGTCCTTCACCATCCACACCTGGCCGTCGCGCTCGATAATCTGGGCCTTGATCTCGCCCACCTTTTCGTGGCGCAACGTGCTGAGATCCTGTTCGCCGTTGATGATCCGCTCCCGCGCTTCCTTCACACAAGTGGGGCACAGCGAATCCGTCTGGCGGGGCCAGCCGAGCTGAGGCTTGGTCTTCTGCCACGATTTCAGCATGGGCTTGTCCGACCACTTCGGCGTAAAAGCCGGGTTCGGCCTGTACTTATTGAAGAACTGGATGGTATCAAAGGCTGCTCCCGCAGTGGTACTGATGGCGCTATCGACATACTTCATCAGCCTCTGGCCTCTGACTCTCGGCATCGTTACACCTCACTCGTTGAGAATCGCCGCCCCCCGCGGGCGACGCCAAGCCCCTCCCCACTGGACGGCGAAGGGCGCACGTGCATTCGACGATAGTTGAACATAGGACGCATTTGCAGCCAAAGTAACACTTTTGTACCGAACGGCGCGCCTAACGGGTCGGATGGCGATAAAATTGATGTGAACGGCGCGTGACAATCTTGTTCAGAATCAAGGGGTTGAGGCATTCTCCGCTCGGCATGCCAGCGGCCGAGACGTCCCTTCGTTCGTCATCACGAGCCCTCGGGACCCGCCTTACAAGTGAACGGCGCCCGTTCTGCCCTATGCTCCTCATCGAAAGCACGTTGGGCGAGCACTTACGCTCGCGCTTAAGCCGGGCGGACCCGGCATCGGGATCTACCGGCCGCCGGCCTCCCGGTCTGGCATCGGCTTTGTCAGAAGAGCGCACACACCCCGCCAGGCGGCGTGGCGGGAGGTCGGGTGCCGGCAGGCAGTTGTCTCCCCGCTGCCGCAAATGCGCCGCGCGCAACTCATCCAGTGCACCCGCCGTCCGATTTCGGGCGAGGGCGCGCAACGCCCGAAAAGCCCTCCGATCCAAATCCACCAATCGGGTGGTGAAAATCGGCCACTTCGCGCTGCCGTGCGACGCGGCACTCCAGTCTCTTCAAGCACTTGGCCTCCTCGAGGATTGGCCCGCCGATTGCACCCTATCGGGTGAATTGTTGTCTGGGGAAAGGGCAACGCGGAGGGACTCAGATGAAAAGACTGATGGTCGTCGTCATGATGCTGGGCTTGGCCAGTCTTGGTTCCGCGCAGGGGCGGGGCGGCCGGGGTGGTTTTGGCGGGGGCGGACGGGCCGCCGGAGGTTTCGGGGCTCATGGTTCCGGCGGCCATGGCTTTGGCGGGGGAGGCGTTCGTGGCCGAGGATTCTCGGGGGGATTCAGGGGAGGTAACGGTGGCGTTCGCGGCGGCTTTTCCGGACGGGGCTTAGGTGGGCGAGCATTCTCGGGCGGGTTCAGGGGAGGTAACGGCGGCTTTCGCGGTGGCTTTGCCGGACGGGGCTTCAATGGACGGAGCTTCCGCGGCGGATTTGGAGGCTTTCGCGGGTTTGGGTATCGCTCCTTTGGATTCGGCTTTTCTTCCTGGCCCGGCTATTACGGCTATGGGCCCGGCTATTACGACTACTGGCCCGGCGACTACGGACCGTACTGCGATCCCGCTTGGGCCCCATGCTATCCGCCCGCGTACTACTACGGTGGGCCGGGAGTAAGCGTGGGCGGCTTCGTGGCAGGAATCGGGCGAGGCTTCGTGGCTCGGGGTGGCTGGCGCCGCTTCGGCCGGAGGTAATTTCGACCCCGCGCGAAGCGCCTCAGTGCCCGCCGGGCTGCGCCCTTTGAAGGCACGGCCGGGCGCCGGCTTCCAGGCCGCGCGCTTCTGCGGACCCTTCAACCCGCTCCGCCAGCCTACCATCATGGGCTCGAGAAGGCGGCGGCAAGCCGCCGCACGCCTGCGCGAGAGGCTACAGCACGAGCCTACATCCCTGCGCCTTGCCGAGCCTCAAACCGCCGTCGGGGAGCGTTCGAAGCCTGGGCGAAGCCGCGGGGATCACCATCAGTTGTGCCCCAAAAGCGTGCTCGTCTAAGTCTCGAAAAGGGCCCTTTTTGTGGCCCTAGTGTCCAATTTCTGGACACTTTGCGTTTTCGGCAACTTTCTGTAAGTTGTTGAAAATACGTTGGGCTCAGGCTCTGTTGCTCTGTCTGTAAGGGGTCGAAAAGTCGAGCCCGGGCAGCTCGGAACTCGCGCCTGTAAGCCCTTTAGATTCGACTTGTGCCGGCGTGCAGCTCAGGCCGGCGGCAGGCGCTGCAACCGGCCTGCGAGCTTCGAACGTCGCGTGCTTCGAAGGTGCAGCCTGGGGCGGCTGGACGAGTCGGCGGGCTCGAATCCGGTCGCCGGAAAAGTGCCCGGGAATGTCGTCGTATGAACGCGAATCGCCTTCGGAAAACGAGCTGACTTGTCGTCGTATGAACGCTTCTGTCCAGAAATCGTACACTTTTTCTTTTTCGAGGTTCTCCTAAAGTTGTTGAAAATTGGTGGTAAACGGCGGGTGAGTTTTTGTCTGTAAGTTACTGAAATCCCGTTGCCGAGGTGGGCGGCTTTCGCAGCCGTAAGTGCTTTAGATTTGGCATGGCATCGCCGATCCTTCCTGGCCGTCCAACGCCCGCTCGCGGGCTTCTTCGGTTGCCTGCCGCGACACGAGCCATACCGAGGGTCGGCCTGCGCTGCGGCGCTCGCTCCTGGTGGCTGCCAGGCCGCGCCACAGTGCCTCTTCTGGCCTCCTCGCCTCACGTGAGCGCCCTCCTGGATGATCGCTCGACGCCCATCATCCGAAATGCCGATTTCCGACGGGCGATCGCCGATTTTCGATCGACGATTGCAGATCAACCTAGGCCGGAGAGGTCGTCAGGCCGTTCCGCAAATCGGCATCAGGCGCGTCACCCGAGGTTGACCGCGGGCAGCGGCGCTCAACCCGCTCGTCCACACGCCGGGGTGCTATCATCCGGCCGTGAGCCTCCGCGTCGAAGTTAAGCAGCACGCCTTGGCCGCCGGATTCGACCTCGCCGGAATTGCGCCCATCGACGCCTGCCGCGACCTGGAGTTCGCCCGCGCCTGGGTGGAGCGGGGGTATGGCGGCGAGATGGCGTACCTCAAAAACCCAAAGCGCTCCGAGCCGCGGCTCATCCTGCATTCGGCGAAGTCGGTGGTGTGCGTGGGTCTGGTTTACAACACCGACCTGCCGTATTCGACAGAGGTCTGTGGTCCGTCGTCCCTTGCCAGTCGTCCGTTGCGGGTGGATCAAGTCAAGAAGTCAGGAGCCGGGAGTCGGAAGTCAGCAGGGGACTCGCTAACCACAATCCAGGAGCCCGGATCGCCGAGCCCTGATGGGGGGCCCCCCCCCCCCCCCCCCCCCGCACGCGCACCCCCGGGGGCGGGGGGGAAAAAACAGGCGGAGGGCACAACA
>Ga0335081_10004955_pt1 | contig 21060 bp, 13 predicted proteins | sample Lox_Sample_35_FD_206713 | JGI IMG/M metagenome (GOLD analysis project Ga0335081, IMG submission 206713) | Soil microbial communities from Loxahatchee National Wildlife Refuge, Florida, United States - Lox_Sample_3.5 | ecosystem: Environmental > Terrestrial > Soil > Wetlands | place: USA... | reverse complement strand
GCCACCCTGGAAAGACCTCTGATCGAGCCTGTGCGCTCCGAGCGCACACCGGAGCCCTGCGTTATGGTCATCTTCGGCGCCTCCGGCGACCTGACCAAGCGCAAGCTGCTTCCTGCCGTCTACACGCTTTTCAAAGAGCGGCTGGTGCCGCCGAATTTTTCTGTGGTGGGATTCTCGCGCAGCGAGATGAGCGACGATCAATTCCGCTCCCGGATGCGAGAGGGCGTGGAGGAATTCGGCGGAAAAGTAGACACTGACACCTGGCAGACGTTCGCCGCCGGCTTGCGCTACGTATCAGCCCACCCGCATCATCCCGAGGGGTACGGGAAGCTGGAGAAGGTACTCTCGCAGCTCGACCGCGAACGCGCAACGGGAGGAAACCGCGTCTATTACCTGGCGGTGCCGCCCAGTTCGTTCCAGCCTATCGTGAGGAATTTGCAATCCGCCGGTCTCGCCGAATCCGAGAAAGGATGGGCCCGTCTCATCATCGAGAAGCCCTTCGGCCACGATCTGGAGAGCGCGAAAGCGCTGAACCGCGAACTGGCGGAAGTGTTCCACGAAGAGCAGGTCTACCGCATCGACCACTATCTGGGCAAGGAGACGGTGCAAAACCTGTTGGTGTTTCGTTTTGCCAACGGGATCTTTGAGCCCATCTGGAACCGGCGTTACGTGGATCAAGTACAGATCACCGCGGCAGAAACTCTCGGGGTGGAGAATCGCGCCTCGTATTACGAGGAAGCTGGAGCCCTTCGCGACATGGTGCAAAATCACCTTCTGCAACTCCTCACGCTGACCGCGATGGAGCCTCCGGTTTCGTTCGAAGCCGAGACCGTGCGCGCGGAGAAGCTGAAGGTGTTGCAGGCGATCCGGCCGCTGTGCAGCGAAGATATGCCCCAATGCACCGTGCGGGGGCAATACGGTCCGGGCCGGATCGGGAGCGAAAAGGTTTCCGGATATCGCCAGGAGCCGGGCGTGAACCCGAACTCAAACACCGAGACCTTTGCCGCCGTCAAAGTGCATATTGAAAACTGGCGGTGGGCGGGCGTTCCCTTTTACTTGCGCGCCGGAAAGCGGCTGGCCCAGCGAGCTACGGAGATCGCGGTGCAATTCAAACAACCGCCTCTGCGCCTATTCGATGGCGCCCGCTCGCTTGCCCCTAATCTCATTGCGCTTCGCATTCAACCAGACGAAGGCATCGCGTTGCGCTTCTCCGCAAAGCAGCCAGGCCCAGCCACCCACGTGCGCGATGTGACCATGGAATTCGGATACTCCGCGGCATTCGGCATGGCCTCCGCCAACGCTTATGAGCGGCTGCTTCTGGACTGCATGCTCGGAGATCCGACCCTGTTCTCGAGCAGCACGTTCGTCGAGCTGGGATGGTCGCTGGTCACACCTGTCTTGCAGGCATGGAGCCGTCCCGCATCCGACTTCCCGAACTATGCGGCCGGGAGCTGGGGACCGGAGGCGGCAGACCAGCTCATGGAACACGGCCAGTCATGGAGAGAACTCGGACGAGCTGAAGCCAGCGCCGGCACCCAGTCGAGAATCGCGTCGTGAGTCAGGCCCCTTGAAGCAAGGGCGAGTCGCGCTCCGATCCGAGCACCTCGCGCACCTTTCGCCCCAGGTGTGGCGGACTGAATGGCTTTTGCAGAAACGGGCAGCCTGGCTCGAGTACGCCCTTCCTGTACACGGCGTTCTCGGCGTAGCCCGACATATAGAGGACCTTCGTCGCCGGGCGAACTATCGCCATGCGTTGTGCCAGTTCCCTCCCGTTCATGCCGGGCATGATGACATCTGTGATCATCAGAGAGATCGCGCCGGAGTGCTCGCTGGCAATGCGCAGCGCTTCTTCACCATGTTGAGCCTCCAGCACCGTGTAGCCTTTCATCCGCAGATAGTCGCGGACCAGCACGCGCACGCCCTCTTCGTCTTCCACCACCAGCAGCGTCTCCGAACCCCGGCAGCTCGCGACGGGCGCCAGCACTGGCTGCAGGGGCTCCGGCGGCGCGTCCACCCGCGGCAGATACAGCTTGAACGTAGCGCCCAGGTTCGGCTCGCTATAGACCCATATGTACCCCCCACTCTGCTTGACGATGCCGTAAACGGTCGCGAGGCCCAGCCCGGTGCCCTTGCCTTTTTCCTTGGTCGTAAAGAAGGGCTCGAAGATGTGCGAGCGGACCTCGGGAGACATTCCGCTTCCGGTGTCGGTAACAGACAACACGACGTACGAGCCGGTCGGCATGTCGGCGTGCTGCGCCGAAAAACCCTCATTGATTGCCAGATTCTCGGTCTCGACGATAAAGCGGCCGCCTTGCGGCATTGCGTCTCGCGAGTTGGCGGCTAGATTCATCAGGACCTGGCCGATCTGGCCGGGATCGGCGCGCACCCGGCCCAAATCCTCCGCCGGCACGATCGCCAGTTCCACGTCTTCACCCAGCATGGGCGACAGCAGTTCCCTCATCTCGGCGATGACCTCGTTGAGGTCGAGCACTTTCAGCTCCAGCACCTGCTGGCGGCTGAAGGCCAGCAATTGGCGGGTCAGGCCGGCGGCGCGATCGGCAGCCTTGCGGATTTCCCGCGCTCCCTTCTCCGGGAAGTTCGCCGCATCGCGCCGCTCCAGCATCAGGTCGCTGTAGCCGATGATCACGTTGAGCAGGTTGTTGAAGTCGTGTGCGATACCGCCGGCCAGCCGGCCCACAGCTTCCATCTTGGCTGCCTGCTGGAGCTGCACCTGCAGTCGCCGCCGCTCACTGATATCGCGCACGATGGCCACGATGCATAGCGGCCGTCCGGTATCGCCCGCGATGGAAAAGACCGAGGCTTCGACTGTCTTTTCGCGGCCTGACTTGGTGCGGATGCGAGACTCGAGTTCAAGCGGGCTTCCCGCCGATAACGCCCGCAACTGCTCCTGAAAGATAGTTTCTCCGAGAAGCAACTCGGGCGTGCAGCCGCGCAGCTCTTCGATGGAGTACTCGGTAAGCGCCTGGTGAGCTGCGTTGTGCTCGGAAAAGTATCCCTCCGGGGTCAGGATGGCGATGGCTTCGGTCGAGGATTCCAGGATGCGTCCGAACAGGCGGAGCCGCTCTTCGGCCTGCCGGCGCTCCTCGCGCATGTGTTTTTCCCTGAGCGCGCGTTCAATCGCCAGCGGCAGGCGCGAGAGTCTCTGCTTGAGGACAAAGTCTACGGCGCCCAGCTTGATCATCTCGACGGCGGTCTCTTCCCCCAGCGTTCCCGTTACCAGCACCACCGGCAGTTCCCGGCCGGAATCGCGCACCATGGCGAGCACATCCGCGCCGTTCCATCCCGGGAGGCGGTAATCGCAGAGGATCAGATCGTACTCACCGGAACTCAAGGCGCGCGCAAGCTGCTCCGCCGAATCAACCACATGTTTATGGATTTCGTAGCCGGCCTTCTGAAGGACCCGCAGGGAAATCCTGACGTCGTCGCTGCAGTCGTCGACGAACAGCACACGCAGCTCCCGCATCAGCGATGAAGGCCCCTTCTCTCCTGCCATTGTCGAAAGCGCGTGCAAGCCACGGGCCAGTGCGACCAAGCTTCCAGGCTCGTAAGTTGTTGCTTCATCTCCGGAAAATTAGGCGGGGATTTGACTCTGGAAAATCCGGCGTTCTCAAACAGCACCGCTTCCCGAAAGAAAACCTGTGCGGTCCATCACAGCCGCACTGCCGGGTCGCACGATACACTGTGGTTTTGATGGTGAGGGCTCATGACGACTGGAATTAAGAAGGAGCTGTCGGCCAGCAAGCCGGGCGGAACGGTCACCCATCCGGCGCACGACGTCCTGCGTTCGGAGCAGAGGCCGCTCGATTCTCTGTTTGCTCCGCAAACCGTGGCGGTGATCGGCGCCACGGAAAAAGCCGGCAGCGTCGGCCGCAACATCCTGCGCAACCTGATCACCAGTCCCTTCGGCGGAACCGTGTTTCCCATCCACCCCAGCCGGTCGAGCGTCCAGGGGGTCAAGGCGTATCCCAGCATTTCTGCCGTGCCGGAGGCGGTGGAGCTGGCGGTGATCGCCACGCCCGCGCCGACGGTGCCCGGAATCGTCAAAGAGTGTGCCCAGGCGGGCGTGCAGGGCGCCATCATCATTTCCGCCGGCTTCCGCGAGACCGGACCGGCAGGCGTCGAACTGGAGCAGCAGGTGCTCGCCGAGGCGCGCCGCGCCCGCATGCGCATCATCGGGCCCAATTGCTTCGGAGTGATGATGCCGCTGAGCGGCATGAATGCCACCTTCTCGATGGAAACCGCGCGCCCGGGCAGCGTCGGCTTCGTCAGCCAGAGCGGCGCCCTCTGTGCCGCGGTGCTCGACTGGAGCCTGCGCGAGACCGTGGGCTTCAGCGCATTCGTTTCCGTGGGTTCGATGCTCGATGTCGGCTGGGGCGACCTGATTTACTACCTGGGAGATGATCCCAGAACGTCCTGCATCATGATGTACATGGAATCGATCGGCGACGCGCGCTCCTTCCTCTCGGCGGCGCGCGAGGTGGCCATGACCAAGCCGATCATCGTGATCAAGGCCGGCCGTACCGAAGCCGCCGCGCGCGCCGCCGCCTCGCACACCGGGTCGCTGACGGGCAGCGACGAAGTCCTCCACGCCGCTTTCCGCCGCTGCGGGGTGCTGCGGGTCAACACCATCTCCGACCTGTTTCATATGGCCGAGGTTCTGGCCATGCAACCCCGCCCGCGCGGCCCGCGACTGGCCATCGTGACCAATGCCGGCGGGCCCGGCGTGCTGGCCTCTGACTTTCTGATGGCAGAGGGCGGCGAACTGGCCGAGCTTTCAGCCGACACCCTCGCGGCGCTGGACCAGTTTCTTTCGCCGCATTGGAGCCATGCCAACCCCGTGGATACGATTGGCGATGCCGATGCCACGCGCTATGTGAAAGCGGTGGAGACGGTCGGCAAGGACCCGAATTGTGATGCCGTGCTGGCCATCCTGGTACCGCAAGGAATGGCGGATCCCGGAGAAGCGGCGGAGAAGCTGAAATCGTCCGCCGGCGGGCGCTCCAAGCCTTTGCTGGCCAGTTGGATGGGCGGTACCAGCGCCGTTCTGGGCGAGAACATCCTGAGTCACGCCAGTGTTCCCTGCTTCCCCTTTCCTGAGACCGCGATCCGCATTTTCAACTACATGTGGCGCTACAGCTACAATCTGCGCGGCTTGTACGAGACGCCGGTGCTCTCGGCGGGCGCCGAAGGCACTCCCGGAGCGGCGGTCGCCGAAAGAATTATCCAGGCGGCGCGGCATCGCCACCGCACACTGCTGACCGAAGCTGAGTCAAAGCAACTCCTGGCCGCCTACGGCATCGCCACGATCGAAACGCAAATCGCAAGCAGTGAAGAAGAATCGCTGGCCCTGGCGAGGAAAATTGGCTACCCGGTGGTCCTGAAGCTTCACTCGGAAACCATCACCCACAAGACGGACGTGGGCGGGGTGCAGTTGAACCTTCGCGACGAAGCGGAAGTGCGGCACGCCTGGAACGATATCCGGACCTCCGTCAGTGAGCAGGCGGACCCCGAGCACTTTCTCGGCGTGACCGTGCAACCGATGGTCAAGCTGGAGGGATACGAGCTGATTCTCGGCAGCTCCATCGACCCGCAGTTTGGCCCTGTGCTGCTCTTCGGCGCCGGCGGACAGCTGGTGGAGGTATTCCAGGACCGCGCCCTGGCGCTGCCGCCGCTCAACACCACGCTTGCCCGCCGCATGATGGAGCAGACCCGCATTTTCAAGGCTCTGAAGGGCGTACGCGGGCGTGACCCGGTCAATCTTGCCGCACTGGAAGAGTTGCTGGTGCGCTTCAGCCAGCTGGTGGTCGAGCAGCCATGGATCAAGGAAATCGATATAAACCCGCTGCTGGCATCTCCGCAGCAACTGCTGGCGCTGGATGCGCGCGTGGTGGTGCACGGCCCGCACATGAGTGCGGACCTGCTGCCGCGCCCGTCGGTGCGGCCCTATCCCGCGCAGTACACGGCGGATTGGACCTTAAGGGGCGGGCAGAAGGTGACCATCCGCCCCATTCGCCCCGAGGATGAGCCGCTCATGGTCAAGTTTCACCAGACGCTCTCCGAGCGCAGCGTCTACTTGCGATATTTCAACGCCCTGAAGTTGAGCCAGCGCATCGCGCATGACCGCCTGGTGCGCATCTGCTTCATTGACTATGACCGTGAAATGGCGCTGGTCGCGGTGCGCAGCGATCCGGCAACGGCGGCTCAGGAGATCATCGCGGTGGGACGGCTCAGCCGGCTGCACGGGATCAATGAAGCCGAATTTGCGGTTTTGGTCGGCGACCAGTGGCAGCACCAGGGATTGGGCACGGAACTGCTGCGCCGCATGCTGGAGGTCGCGCGAAAGGAAAAGGTCGCGCGCGTTGTGGGCAGCTTCCTGGAAGAGAACTACGAGATGCAGAGCGTCTCGAAGAAACTTGGCATGAAGCTGGTGCGCTCCCTGGAAGAGCCGCTGGTAAAAGCGTTCGTTGATTTGTGATTGGCAAGGGCCATTGGCTCCGGCGCTTGCCCGTTAGCAAGAATTGCCGAGGGCTAAGAGCCAAGGTTCACTTCTTCGCCGTAGGCGGCAGGTGGCCGGCAAGGCGTAAATACATAGCTTCCTGCGTATAGTGGTCGAACCAGCTGCCGGCCAGCAGCAGGATCGCCATCGCCCGCGAGGCCTTACGCTCGCCGAACAAAGTAAGTGTTTCGTTAAGATTCGAATCGTCGAGCTTAGCCAGCGCGCTCCCGCAGAAATCGAAGGAGGCCCTCATCCTTTCCACCAGCTTATCCTTGGGATCGGTGTCGCTGACTTTGGGGAGATCCGGCGCAGTCACCCCGCCGATCCTCGAACAAAACAGATAGTTGGCTTCCACGATATGAAGAACGAGATGCCCGAAGGTCATCTGTTCGGGCGTAGCTTTGAAGCCATACTTATCGGCCGGCATCTCTTCGGCGGCTGCAATTATGTTCTTGCTGCGTCCCGGCAGGACCTCGCGGATCGCCGCCGCGACCGGGTTCTTCTCCTGAGCGAGCATGGCAGGACACCACAAACTTACCAGCACAAACAGCCAACCAAGCTTTCTCATACGCCCTCCGGGAGCGAGTGTTATAGACCGGCGGCGGGCGGATTGCAAGGCGGGCCGGGCTTCCGACAGGCAGCCAAACTTCTGCCAGCGCTCGCGTCGTGATTCTAGTCACCGCAAAAGGTGACGTTCATCACAGCGCGGGTTGCACCCGTAGTCCGACACTAACATCCGAGCACAGGTGGTCAGGCTGGCTCTTTTGAGCTGAGCCTGGAAGCCTCGACGGTGGCTCCTTGTCGCAGCTCTTTGAGACCCCACACTCCAGGAGATTGGACGGGGAGCCACTGAAAGATCACACCGGGTATGCGGTGGAAAGAGTGGCCCCTCAATGGAGGAAGTCGCCATGCGGGCACCAACCATCAAATCTTCTTCGTCCGTTTCTAATTCAGCCGCGCCCTATGGGCTGAAAGTGGTCGAAAACTGCGTCGAATGCGGCGCCCGGCAGAAGACGCTGTTCTGCCGCATGTCGGCTGAGACCATGCGCGAGCTGAACATGATCCGGCAGACCGCGCTCTATCCGCCCGGAGCGGTGCTGTTTGTCGAGGGCGAGAGTCCGCGCGGCCTGTTCGTGCTGTGCAGCGGCGAGGCCAAGCTCACGGCGGGATCCCGGCAGGGAGAAAGCATCATTCTCCGCCTGGCCGAATCCGGAGAGTTGCTGGGCCTGAGCAGCCTGATCGCCGGTTCCGCTTACGCCGCAACCGCTGAAACCCTCACCCCTTCCCAGGTGGCCTTCGTCCCGGCTCGCAAGTTCCAGCGTTTTCTCCGCACTCATCCTGATGTCGCATTGCGGGTCGCCGAACACCTGAGCATGGAACTGCACAGGTCCTGGGAGCAGGCGAGGCTGCTGGCGCTGGCGCCCAGCACCCGCTCCAAGCTGGCGCAACTGCTGCTGGAGTGGGCAAGCGATCACGGCAAGATGGATGAGGAAGGCGTCTCGGTTCCCTTCCACATGACCCATGAGGAGATCGGACGCATCATCGGCGCCTCGCGCGAGACCGTCAGCCGGCTGCTCTCGGACTTCAAACGCCGCCGCCTCATCCGGGTAAAGGGAGCATCCCTGTACATGGTTCCGGAAGAGCTGCGGGCGGTCACGGTCTGAATCACGGCCGCCACGCCCGCTTCCTGGGCGATCCTCCAAACGCGATAAGATAGGTGTTTTAGCTGCGGCGTGCTTTCCTCCATGCGCGCCGAGTTCGCCTGAGGAGGCTGCTCTGCCGACAACCCAAACGACCTCTGTGAAAACGTGGTCAACCCGCGAAGCTTACCTGCTGGGTATGGTTTGCCTGTTCGTGGGGCTGGTAGCGGGATGGCTGCTGCGCGGATCGTCTCCGCCCGAGACCGGCGCGCCGGTCGCTGCGCCCGCTCCCAGCAACCCGCCCGCTGAATCGATGCAGTCGGTGGCTTCGCTGAACCAGGAGGTGCAGCCGCTGCTGGATGCGCTTCGCGCCAATCCCAAGGATGCGCCGGTTCTGATCAAACTGGGCAACGCCTATTACGACCATAAGTTCTGGTCGGAGTCCATCCGTTACTACCAGCAGGCGCTGGATATCCGGCCGGATGATCCCGACGTGCGCACCGACATGGGTACGGCTTATTTTTACTCGGGATTTCCCGACAAGGCGATTGAGCAGTTCAACCAGGTACTGAAGAAATCTCCTAACTATCCCAACACGCTATTCAACCTGGGCATCGTGCGGCGCGATGCCTACAAAGACAATGCCGGCGCCCTCGCCGCATGGGAAAAGCTGCTGAAGAACAATCCCAACCTTCCACCCGACGAAGTGCAGAAAGTGCAGAACGCAATCGCCGGGGCCAAGAGCGGTAAGAACTAGCGAACACACCTCCCCGGGGGAAATCCTGGCAAGATCTTGGGTTTGGCTGGCAGGAATCCCAAACAAGTTTGCGCTTGCCTGGGGCGAGACGCCGGCGCTACTTGCGCTACGTCTCCGGTTGTGGCGCGGGCTGCTCTTCTTCTTCGCCGTGCATCAGGCCGAATTTTTTCATCTTGTAGCGCAGGGCATCGCGGCTGATGTCGAGCAGCTTGGCGGCGTGGGTCTGGTTGCCGTTGGCCTGGCGCAAGGCCATCTCCACCAGCGCGCGCTCGACCTCCTCAAGCGAGGTGCCGCCATCGGGGATGGAGAGCCGCGGCAGGCTGCGTCCGTTGGCGAGAGCAGCGCTGGGACCGGCGCTGGGCGACATGTGCTCGAAGGCGGTGACGTGCGCGTGCTGCTGGGCCACGGAGAAAGGCAGATAGGCGGGGCGCAAGACCGGCTCATCTTCGAGGATCATGGCGCGCTCGATGGCGTTTTTCAGCTCGCGGACGTTGCCGGGCCAGTCGTGATTGAGCAGCAATCGCCGGGTATCGTCGCTGATGCCGCGAATCGATTTGCGGAACTTGCGGTTGTAGTGCTCGATGAAGAATTCCACCAGCGGCAGAACGTCTTCCCTGCGCTCGCGCAGCGGCGGGATGTAGATGCTGATGATGGTCAGGCGATAAAAGAGGTCCTGGCGGAAACGGCCTTCCTGCACGGCGCGCTCCAGGTCGCGATTCGAAGCGGCGATCACGCGCACGTCGGCCTGCATGTCTTTCACGCCGCCGACACGCCGGATCACCTGGTCTTCGAGCACGCGCAAGAGCTTGGCCTGCAGGAAGGGCGAGAGTTCGCCGATCTCGTCGAGAAATAAAGTTCCGCGATCGGCGATTTCGAACAGCCCCTTCTTCATGGCCTTGGCGTCGGTGAACGCGCCCTTTTCGTGGCCGAACAGCTCGGCTTCCATCAAGGTCTCAGGGATAGCCGAGCAGTTGATGGCAACGAAGGGTTTTTCCTGGCGCGAGCTCTGGTAATGGATGGCCTTGGCGATAAGGTCCTTGCCGGTGCCGCTTTCGCCCTGAATCAGGATGGTGGAGGCCTCGCTGGCGGCCACCTTGCGCACGAAGCCCATCAGGTCGGACATTTTTTTGGAGACCGCGATCACGTCGCGGTAGCCGACGCGCCGCTGCATCTCGCTGCGCAGCGACTCCACTTCACTGCGCAGGCGCGTGGCTTCGAGCGCGTTCTGCGTGGTAACGTGCAGCTCGTCGAAATCGATGGGCTTGCCGATGAAGTCGAAGGCGCCGAGCTTGATGGCCGCCTTGACGTCGTCGAGTTGCGGATCGGCGGTGATCATGATGACGGCGCACGCGTCGCCGGCGTCCTTGAGCCGTTGCAGGACCTCCAGGCCGGTGAGATCGGGCATGCGGACGTCGAGCAGGATAAGATCGGGATTCGCGCTCGGCACCAGACGGAGTCCGGCGGCGCCGTTCTCCGCTTCGTGAACGGTGAAGCCCCACTCTTCGTATTTCTGGCGCAGCGACCAGCGCACCAGCTTCTCATCGTCGACGATGAGGACGGTCTCCCCTGCCATATCGCCTACTTTATATCAGGACGCCTTCCGCGGGTCGTGGCTCGCCTCGGAGTGCCGGAACGGCAGCCACACCATGAACTGGCTTCCCTCGCCCGGCGTGCTGTGCACCTGCACGCGACCGCCGTGGGCCTCGACGATGCGCGAGACCAGCGACAGCCCCAATCCGGTGCCGCGCTTCTTGGTGGTGAAGAACGGACGGAAGATGTTGGCCAGGTGCTCGGGCGCAATGCCGCGGCCGGTGTCGGAAACCGCGACGGTCGCAAAGCCATCTTCGGAGTTCAGCCGCACTCGGATATTGCCGGTTTCTTCGATCGCCTGGATGGCGTTCAGCAGCAGGTTCAGCAGCACCTGCTGGATCTGGCCCGCGTCATGCTCGACCGGCGGAAGGTCGTACGCCTTCGAAAGCTTGATCTCGATGGGTCGCGAGATGATCTGCTGGCGTGCCAGCGACACCGCCTGTTCGGTGGTGGAGTTCAGGTCGGCGGCGCGAAAAGAGGGCGGCTTGGGACGCGCCGTCTCCAGCAGGTCCGACAGAATGCGCTTGATCTGCAGAATCTCCTGCTGCACTTCGCCCAGCACCTCGCGCGCGGGACTGGAGGCGGGCAGGTCGCGGCCGATGATGTCCATGACGCCGGCAATACCGGCCAGGGGGTTGCGAATCTCATGGGCCAGACCGGCGGCGAGCTCTCCCAGAGTCGCCAGGTGTTCGGCGCGGGACATCTGCGTGCGATAAAGCCGCTGAATCTCTTCCCTGCTTTCGCGAAGCTGGCGAACCATGTCGTTGAAATTGCGGCCGAGGTCGCCAATGTCGTCTTTGCGGTCCGCGAAGTCGACGGAAACGCTGAGGTCGCCCTGCCGCACCTGCGCGATCTTCTCCTGCAATTCATGAATGGGGTGCTGCAGCAGGAAGGACATTACCGCCACGACCACGGCGAAGATGATCACCGCGCCGCCGATCGCCACCACCCGAACCTGATGGCGCGCCGGCGCTTCCAGTGAAAGCGTCACCAGCAGGAACATCAGCAGCCCGTTCAGCAACACCGCCAGCACCAGGAGAACAGGCTTCAGCCGCCAGTTGAGCCGCCATTGCATGAGTTTACGCGCCCCCGCCGATTACTGATTATCGGCCAGAGTGATCGGGCCGTGTGTGACCGTAATCACACCTGCCAGTGACCAGGTACACACCCGCTTTTGCCGGATAAGGGGAGGGAGGGGACCGGCTGGCGCCGGCCCCTGAATTTCGCCCTAGGCGTAGGCGTGCAGCCCTGGGAGAAGGTAAGTCACGCCGAAGAAGGTGAACATCACCACCGCGAAGCCCAGCACCGCGAAGTAGGCGGCGCGGCGTCCACGCCATCCGCGCGCGATGCGCATGTGCAGATACCCGGCATAAACCAGCCAGGTGACGAGAGCGGCGGTCTCTTTGGGGTCCCAGCTCCAGTACGAGCCCCAGGTCTGGTTCGCCCAGTAGGCGCCGGCCGCGATCATCAGGGTCAGCAACGGGAAGGCAACGCCGATCGTCTTGTAGGTGAGCCGATCGAGGGTGTCGGCCGCGGGAAGCATCCGCTGCAGCCCCTCACGGCGCCAGCTCAGCATCAGGTAGAGGGCCGAAGCCAGCAGCCCGCTCAGCAGACCGGCCAGCAGGAATGGGCTCGTCACCAGAGCGGTCGGGAAGACGCCCGCGGCCATCGGCGAAGCATATTGCCCGCCGCGAACCCGCAGCACGAAAGCAACCGTAGCGAGCATCTGCAGCACCATCGCGATGACGAACGCGCGGTTGGCCCAGGCATAGCCACGATCATCCTTTTTCCAGGTCGCCCAGCCATACAATGCAACCGGAACCAGCAGAGCCGCCAGCACGATTGTGAAGAGCCATCCCAGGTCGGGGATAACCACCATCAGAGGCATGCCGGGCCGGATCATGAGATCGCGGCCGGTCTCCGGGTTCTGCGCCACTACCGCCAGCCCGCCGCTGGAAAACCTGCTCAAAGCTCCAGCGTAGATCAGCGCAATCAGTACGCTGGTGTTAGCCAGGAAGCTTTCGGTGCTCATCTTGTCCTGGATGAGGAACATCATGGCAAGAGCGAAGCTGACGGCACAGGCCGCATAGGAGAGCATGGCCAGCGTCACGTGGATGTGCAGCCAGGTGGACTGCAGCGCCGGCACCAGCGGGTGTACGTCCGAAGGCAGCAACTGCATCAGCACTACACCCACCACGGCCACCGGCATGGTGATGGTGCCGATCACTTTTACCCCGTATTTGCGCTGCACGAACAACGTCAGCGCCGCCAGCGCCCAGATGAAAGCCAGCAGCATCTCGTAGACGCTGGAAAAAGGAGCGTGGCCGGCCGTATACCAGCGATGCGCGCCGGCCAGCGTGTTGCTCACGAACCCGGCCCAGGTGGCCAGCCAGGAAAAGCGCACGAAGCGCTCCGTGCCGGTCATAGCGAATCCGAAATAGAGCACGGTGGAAGCCGCGTAAAAAGTCAACGCCGCGAACAGCAGATTGGCCTCGTTGAACAGGACTCCGGTCTTGACCGTCCCCAACAACCCCATCAGCAGCATGAAGAGAGTGCCCAGCGCAACCAGCCCCAGCAGCAGATTGCCGCTGGGAGTTGCCGGTACCGCGGGCGGCTCTTCCATCACTCGTACACGTGCCATGGTTTTCCTCCGATGCTTACTTGACCACTGCCAGCTCAGCGCGCCCGAATTTCGCGGCCGAGGCTTGTGATTTCAGGTCCAGTTGAATGGCGTCCGCCAGATCGCGGAAGCGCCGCTCGAAATCCTCACGGTTCTTGCTGGCCGAGGCTCCCAGCCACAGAGTCCACCGGCCCAGGCCATCATCGACCGGCAGCGCCCACAGCCGCAGGTGAACGAAGTAGAACACCAGCGCCAGGGCCGCTCCCATCAGGATCACGCCTGCCCACACCGCCCACTGCCCCGGCTCGTGCGAAACCTCCAGGCCGGTGAAGTAGCCCATCTTGACTTCCGCGACACGGAAGTCGAACCCCGTGTTGTTGCCGTGAGCGAATTCCGGAAACTTGGGGAAGAGCCAGATCTTGTTCTCGCCGGCCTGCTTGGACTGCACGCTGAGCTGCACCGCCGGATTCACCGGCTGGTCGGAGCGGCTTTGGATGTTGTTATCCACCACCACGAAATCTGGAATGAACTGGGCAATGCGGACCGTGGTATCGGCTCCGATTGCCGCCGTCTCATCGAGCTTCACCCAGAGTTCCTGTTTCGGGCTGCCGTCCTTGGGCGTGGCCACCAGCTTCACGCCGGCGATGTCGCCGGTCGCGCCGTAGCTAGCCTGGTAAAAGCGCAATCCCTCATAACTAAGGGGATCATTGACCACAATCTCCTTGTGGCGAACGTCGCGCCCGTTCTGCACGACGGTCAAACGTGACCACCAGCGCTTGGGCGTGCCGTCGGCGTAGTTTTCCTGACCCGCACCATCGCATCGGATGGCAAAGGGCAGAGTCTTGTGGGTGCCGTCACGAAGTTCGAGCTGGTTGGTGCTCTCGTTCTCGCCGAGCGATATGAAGCCTTTATAACCCCACATTCCATCGATAATGCCGCCGGCGAGAATCAGCAGCAGGCTGGCGTGCACGACAAACGGCGCCATGCGCGCGATGCGGAAGCGTTCGGCATACAGCGAAACCGCGCCGCGGTCATCACTGACGTACTGCGGCTTCCACCCTGCGCGGCGGAAGGCCAGCTCTACTTTCTCCATATCCACCGGCGAACTGCGCAGGGGAATGGCCTGCTTCATCGCCAGCGAGCTGAAGAAATGGGGTTCCGCACGGCGCGCCGGGTGAGAAAAGTACCGCCAGGCAGCCGGAAACCGGTCGATGGAAGCGACCACAATGTTGGCGCTCAGCAGCGCGAGCAGCAGCACGAACCACCAGCAGTGAAAGACGTCGGTGAGCCGCAGCGTATCCAGCAGGCGCAGTGTGTCGGGCGAATAAGCCTGGTGCAGCTTGTCGGGTTCGGTGATGGGCCGCTGCAAAATCAGCGTTCCCGCCAGTACCGCGAGGCCGGAAAGAATTAATAGGATGATTCCGGTACGAACGGACCCCATAACCTGCCAGAGCTGACGCCGCGTTGATCGAACCTGTGCAGCCATAAAACCTCCCCGCAGAGGTAATGCAGTTGGATATCCAGAACACCCCCGGGTGACAGTGTTGAGGTTACAGGGGGTTAAGGGGCGGGATAAGTGACGGCCGTCACTCTAGGATGTGTCATATCACACAGCCTTGAGACTTATAGCCCCAGCCCAGGCAGGCACCCCGCGGCGGGCGCACGCCTTCCCGAACCCTGGCTCTATCCCGAAATGGCGCAATCAGATAGCAGGCCAGTGCCGTTCGTAACTTGGGGTCGAAATTCCTCGGGCTTACCATGTTCGCGAGAGAGGCGTAGATGGGAAAGCGGACAGAGCCGCGTTCCCAACGCGCGTTACCGGTGCGCGTGCTGGGCATGGACGTCAATGGACGTCCTATTCTGGAGACTGTTCAGACGGTCAACATCAGCCGGCATGGTGTGGTGATCGAAGGCTTGCGCTCACGCGTCAACCTGGGCGAAGTCGTGTCTCTCCAATATAAGGATCGGAAAGTTCGCTACCGCGTGGTGTGGGAGGGCGACCCCAATAGCGAGCGCATCGGCCAGTTCGGCCTGGAACAGGTCAACCTGCACGACGATCTCTGGCAAAAGGATCTGCCGCCTGCTCCGCCCACGGGGCGTGATCGGCAAGTTCGCGGACAGGACCGCAGAAAACATCACCGCTACGAAGCCCATCTCCCGGTTGAAATGCACTGCGCGGGAGCGACCCCCGCGCGCGCCGAGTCCGGCGACATCAGCTTGAGCGGGTGTTACGTCAACACTTTGTTTCCCCCTCCCGTCGACACCATGCTGACCCTGGCGATCTGGCTCGGCAACCAGAGGCTGGCGGTAAGAAGCCGGGTCCGCACCAGCGTGCTGGGAGTCGGCTGCGGTATAGAGTTCCTCGATCTCTCCGAAGCCGACGGCAAGCACCTGGCGCAGTTTCTCAAGCTGAATTGTAAGCAGGTATCGGAACGCCGAAACCCCGGCGCAGGCAAGCCACCCGCCGAAGCCAATGCTGCCCCCGCCGAAATTCCTACCACTCCCACGGCGCGGTAAGACTCAGGAAAATCGCACCGCCCGCCTTGCGGCATTTCCCGTGGATTCAAACGGGGAGTGCGCTCGATCAAGAGATTTTTCCGACCTCAGCCGCTGCGCAGCAAAGCACAACACGTGATGTCAGACTTGTATGCGCCACCGAGAGAGCCTCATACACAGCCAGTCAGAGTGTCGATTTGGCAGTCTCGTTCCAGAATCAGGGGTCGTCAGACGTTTACCTGTACAACGCCATCGAGTGGGGCTGGACGGGCCTACGTTTTCGCTTGCTCGATTCGAGCAGGACGTGTGGTACCTCTACGTAAGCCGTTGCCGGTGCCGCCTCCGCCGCCCCCGCTTCGTGACAGAAGCCAATTGGTCGAGCTGCGCGAAGGATACTTCTACGGAGCGCACCTCCTGTTCGACCTCGCTCTTTACGACCTAAAACCCGGTGCTTACTTTATCCAGACCTCGTATCGAAGCTACTACCGGGCAGCTGATGGTCTTGGCCCTTCCAATTCTCACGTGGGATGATGGCGAGTTTGTTAGCGACAAAGTGGAGATACAGATTCGCCCAAGCTAGGCTGGAATGCCGCGTAATTGTTGAGGACAGGACTTCACGTAACTTACGGTTCTGCACTGTAGCCAGTGCAGTCGCCTAACTTATTTGGCCGCACAGTGGTGATCCATCATCCTTCCAGAGCCTGCTTCAGCATCTTCTTGCGTGTGGCCGATAGCTTCTCACCGCGGATTTGGCGAAGAATCTGTTCCCGGCTGGCCGCCTTGAGAATGGTCGTCCAAAGCTGGAACTGCTGGTAGACCCGCAAGACCGGCCTCCAGGCCCTACGTGCTAATCTGGTTGCCAGGACAATACGGGATGGTTCACTCTGCCAATGCCCACTCGCGTTTCCAGTGCACTGCTGGCTTTAATTTTGGCCGCACAGGGGTCATTACATGGCCAAGATCAGCCTGCAAGAACTGATACTTCGGGACCGATCGCAACGGATCGGCCGGCAGTTACAAGCTCCAGCGTTGTCGTCCCTTTCGGAAGTCTTCAGGCGGAGAATGGCTTCCTCGAAACCAACAGTCAGGGGCAGAGCATCGCTGACGGCCCGGAAACGTTAGTGCGCTTTGGTGTCGCCACGAGGACAGAGGTCCGTTTCACAGTGCCCGACTATTACCACAACTTGAACGCTGGCGGCGGTTCGGGATTCGGCGATCCGGCAATCGGAGTAAAGGAACAGCTTGGCCCCACACGGGGTGGATTCGATGTTTCCGTGATCATGTTCCTCAGTTTTCCGACTGGCGCCAAGACCGTGTCCAGTGGCGGATACGATCCGGGATTGCAGGTGCCGTGGTCCCGCGCTCTGTCCGCCAACTGGACGGCGGCCGGAATGTTCTCGGTTTACTGGCCCACTCAGGGCCGCACTCGAAACGTGACCGGCGAGTCCACGATCCTGTTAGATCGGCAATTGACAAAACCATGGGATGCGTTTGTCGAGTACGCGGGTGACTTTCCGGAAATTGGTGGGCCGCGGCACTTGCTGCATTTTGGGACAGCTCTAAAGATCGCCAAACAGCAACAGATTGACTTCCATGTCGGCGTGGGCCTCTCGTCGGCTGCGGTAGATCATCTCATCGGGATCGGCTATTCGTTCCGCTTTCAGGCGATTCGTCGCTAGGCCAGCCCCTAATTGATTTCATAAAGTCGTCGGCCTCCTCAGACGCCCCGAGTAAATTTGGTAGCGCTTATTCCCTCCGGGGCCACTTCCCATTTCACTTGATGAAGCTACTGCAAATCAGTATAGCGCCGTTGACTCAACCAAGTCCTCCGCTCTCCCGCGCGCGGATCGGCTCGCCCCGCACTCCGCCAGCCTGCCAGGGGGTGCACGCACGCACGCGCCCCACACACCCAGGCCCATGTGCACGCCCGCCCAGCACAAGTCGCACTCGCCCAACCCCGCATTTGACGCGGTCAAGACGCACGTCATCGCGCCCGGACCCACATAAACAGCGGCAAGAACGCGCGGGGGGTGTGTACACGTGCGCATCACATACACATATACCCTGGGGTAGATTGACGGGGTACTATGACCTGAGGGGATTTTGCTACACCCCAGCCTGCAGGGCGAGCGCGGGGGCGTATGGGGGCCTAACTTACGCTAGTCCTGTTCATGCCAGTCATTGAGCTGCTGGAATCCTGCAAAAAGTGGCGCTGTTCCTCGAACATCCACGCTGGGACTGGATCTGCTGACAGATCTCAATAGTTGCCGTTCCATCCCAACCGGTGTACGGTCATTAGTCGGACGTTGATAAAGAACACATTGATCTAGCGCAACGACGCCGCTGTGCCAGCCTGCGAGAATTGTGAAGTCTGAAGAAGTCGGTTTTTGAACTCAACGCGGGAGGGGGAACGCTATCGGTGGTTCGTGTTCTCGTCGTAGACGACTCGGTTATTTTCCGGCATTTCATCTCTGAGGCTCTAGAGGGGAGACCAGGTTTTCAGGCGGTTGGCGAAGCATCTGATGGTCTGGAAGCGGTTCAGAAAGCTGAGGAACTCCAGCCGGACTTGATTCTGCTCGACATCGGACTCCCAAAGCTAAACGGAATTGAAACCGCCAAACGAGTATGCCAAATCGCTCCCGGCACGAAAATACTCTTCGTAAGTATGAACCGCGATGCAGAGGTGGTGGAGGTCGCTTTGAGCAGCGGGGGGCTAGGATATGTTGCAAAGTCAGATACCGGAAGCGAGCTTTGGTCCGCTATCGAAACCGTTCTTCAAGGCAAGCGGTTTGTCAGCTCCAGTTTGGCAGGTCAGGTCTTCGTCGGCACTGCGAGCGAGGAGGTCAACCCGCTCCCACGCCAAGACGCCAGGATTATCCACCGCCACGAAGTTGCGTTCTACCCGGACGATGATTCTCTGGTAGGTGGCTTCAGTCGTTTTATTGAAGACGCCCTGGGGATGGGGAGCGCGGTCATCGTTATCGCGACTGAGTCACACCGAGCAAGGCTTCTTGAGAGACTGAGTGCAGACCGTGTGGATGTTGGCGTCGCCATCGAACGGGGAAGCTACATTCCCTTGGATGTGGCCGACACGCTTTCGACATTCATGGCCAATGATCTGCCTGACTCGGTCCGCTTTCTGAAAATGGCGGGCGATCTCGTTAGGCGGGCAGCCAAGGCCGCAAAGCGCAAGCACCCTCGGGTTGCAGCTTGCGGAGAATGCGCGCCCATTTTGCTGGCAGAAGGGAAAGAGGAGGCGGTGGTTCAACTGGAACACCTTTGGGATGAAATCGCCAGACGCTTTCACACAGATATTTTGTGTGGATATTTGTCGAGTGCCTTTCAAGGCGTGGAAAGCCGCCACATCCTCCCAAGCATCTGTGCGAAACACTCAGCCGTTCATGGACAGACAAGCGGCCTATAAAGCTGGCTCCCGCATTAAGGCGCATCTTCTCTTGCGAGGGTACCCAGCTCAGACTCTGGAATCCTGAATTGCGCGAAACCGCAATCCAGACACACGACGACCCGAGGAAACACCCAAACAAGAGGCTTGCCCAAACTCTCCAGTCCTCCCAGAAAATGCAGGCAAACCTCTCCCAGAAATTCTACCTTGCGGCGTGATGCACATGAGTTACAACGATGGTTGTCACCGGTAGCATGCTCACGATTTACCCAGTTTGAGACAACAACTCCTTGAGCGGATTGGCTGGTTGGATCCACTTTGGATACTCCTTCGGCTAGATTGTCCGCCGTGATGGGTCGGCAGAATACCCGTCCCCCGGTGAATTGGGTACTGCAAAAACTACTAGTCGGAGAGGCAGCTTGTTCAGAACTCAAATTTAATGGCCAGCTGTCCAACGCGAGGATTTACAGCCGTACTGCTTATGACACCGAAGGTCGGTGATGCGAAGTTGGTGTCGGGGTTGGCAAACTGGGGATGGTTCAGTGCGTTGTAAAACTCGGCACGGAATTGAATGCCGCTTTTCTCAACCGGCCAGTTGAGCGCCACAGTTTTTGACAACGCTAGATCCAGGTTCGCCTGTCTAGGCCCGTCCGCAATCCCTGTCGGGCTGTTCCCAAACCCGGTTCCTATGCCGTCCGCGCCAATTATTGGCGGATTCGTAAAGCAAGATTTGTTGAAATAGTTGTTAAGTTTCGACTCGATTGACCCTCCCGTCACCAACTGGCTATTCGAGCATAGGCCGCTTAGTTGCGCCCGATCTTCGCTGATCCCAAAGACATTGTTGGAATTTGTGTTGGCGATCGTAAGAGCGGTGCCGGACTGGATGGTTGCTATCGCAGCCAGAGCCCAGCCGCCCAGGATGGCGCGTGGGACGCCGCGAGCAGGGCCTGGCAGCGCCCAGGTAGTGCTAAAAACGAAGCGATGAGTGCGATCGAAACTGGCGCGCCCCCAGCGCTGTCGAGGAGAGTTCTGGTCTCCCAGTGTCAATGCATTTCCTGACGATGTTGAGTTGATGTCCGAGCCATCCGTGTCGAGCGTCTTCGAGAAAGTGTACGAGGCGAGAAACTGAAACCCGTGACTCAACCGTTTTGTCAGGCTTGTTTCGAGCCCGTTATACCAAGAGCTGCCCTCGGACTCCATTTCCACGAGGGAGTCGGTAGGCACTCCGAGAATGGGAACTCGCAATGGAAGATTTTCGATGGTGTTGTTGATTACCCCCCTGATCGGATTGCCGGGCGAGGCTGACAGCGCCTGATTCAGCGAACGTTGACGCATTAGGTGTGTGCCGTGAGTGCCCACGTATCCAACTTCCCACAACCATCCCTCATGGAACTCAGCCTGAACATTCAACGAAAACTGTTGAATCAGGGCGGGCCGAAAATTGGGGGCGATGGAGTATATGGTTGTGGTGGTCGTTGGGGAGTACGCCGGAAAGGAAGGAAATGAGGCCGGAGTGGGAAATGGCTGCGCGAAAGGAGCTTGAAATGTTGCGTTGGCATTTGCCAATCCGGCGTTCAGCCGGAACTCGGAGAATGGAGCGCCGAACGTACTTTGATAAAAGGCCTGGCCGGTGTCCCGGGAGTAATACATGCCGGTCCCACCCCTGAGCACCAATCGACTCGTTGTCGGTAAAACCTGCCAGGCAAACCCGAATCGTGGCGCAAGCGTGTTTTGTCCCGCACCGTAAGTGCCGAAGGTGTTGTTCGCGAGTAGTACACCCGGTGGGGGAACACCAGGAAAGTTCGAAGCCACGATGTAACCCGCCACACTCCCACCCGGCGGCGGGTTAGGATCAGCGCGGCCGATGTCGAAGCTCGAGTTCCTCCCCAGCTTGTCCCCGAATTGCCCCAAGCGCTCGTAGCGCAAGCCAAGATTTAGTGTCAGGGTCGGCCTGATTTTATAGTCATCCTGCGCGAAAGCAGCTCCCTCCCACACCCTGAATTCGCGATCCGGCAGACCGAAGTCATCGTATGAGGC
>Ga0335081_10004954_pt1 | contig 21060 bp, 16 predicted proteins | sample Lox_Sample_35_FD_206713 | JGI IMG/M metagenome (GOLD analysis project Ga0335081, IMG submission 206713) | Soil microbial communities from Loxahatchee National Wildlife Refuge, Florida, United States - Lox_Sample_3.5 | ecosystem: Environmental > Terrestrial > Soil > Wetlands | place: USA... | reverse complement strand
GGGGACTCGGATTCCGCCCCAGCTCACGAGCCGCGCTTTGGCCGGCTCCGCTCGAATGCCTGGCGCCAGCGGGCCAGCCGGGGTAATGACAAGCTCGGTTAGGTCGGCCCCGCCGCCAGGCAGATACCGCTGGGGTTGCGCCGGGGGGCGCGTCAGGGACCGTGTTGACGGCCTGACGGAGACGGTCACGCCGGCCCGCGCGGACCCGGTGCCCGCGCTCCCGCACAGCCTCCACGCCCGCCTTGGCGGCCTGCCTACTGCTCAGCATCACGCTCATTGTCGGCGTCGTGCGGTGGTTGCGGCCTGGTGGGCGGCGCAGCGGAGCGCCAGCTGTCCGGCCCGCCGCGCGAGCACGCGTGCTCGTCAGAGCCGGTGCCGCCGCGCCGGAGCAGTTCGCGCGGCAGGTCACACCGCACGCTCAGCTTCACGGTGAGACGGCTTGGTTCCTGTGACTCACCCGTGGACCGGGGACCATCGGGCAGCTCCGCATAGCCCGCGGATCTCACCTCGTCACACATTCGGATCGCTTCCCTTTCCGCCCTGGCTTCGCGTTGCAGCGGCTAGGTTTCCGCGCCGATGAGAGACCACACCACCTTGCCGCCGAACTCCTCGTGCGGATACCAATCAAATTTCTCACTGAGTGTTTCCACCAGCAGCAGACCCCGCCCGCTCTCCGCTTCCTCATCTGCCTCGACTCGCGTGGGCGGCTGCGGATTGATATCCCAGACGAGAATCATCACCCGGGCACCGTCGGAACGCAGCCACAGCCGGATCGGGAAGATCCAGTCCGGCGACTGCGATGCCTTGACGGCATTCGTGGCAAGCTCTGAGACCAGGAGTTCAACGCGTTCGCTGAATTCCTTGAGCCCCCACTGCGACAGCACCTGCTTCGCGTGCCACCTGGCACAGGCAACCGCCGTGGGCAACGCGCCGAGTTCCAGAAAGGTCTCCAGCGGCCAGTCCCCGGCCATGCTCGTCCCGCCTCCAAGACGAATCTGCTCATCAGATGACCGAGATCGTGTGCTCGTCTTGCCGTTCATCGGCACCCGTCAAACCGCCGAAAGGGCGAGGTCAGCCAGGACCGCGCGTCCGCACGGCCAGGCCGAGCCACAGTCGGCGCATAAGTTGTGATCGTTGGTGTGTTCATTCATCACACGGGCGCCGACACAATTATTTGCCTGGTCTCGGGTGACCGGTAATCAGTGATGATGGTCTGCATTACCGCTCACTCCTTGCCCGCCGCGAACAAGGCGATTAGCCTGTCGCGGATCAGCACCGCGGACCGTTCGGGACGCTGGCGGTTACAGTCCACCCGCAGAACATCAAAGCCGGCCCGGATCAGCCGTTCCGTCGCCTGCCGGTAGAAGTTGGCTTCAGCGTGAGAACTGCCCGGCGAGCGCTGGAAACGGTTATGCGGGCCGCGCTCGTGAAGCCGTTCCGCCATGACGCCGGGGTCAGCCTCCAAGATCACGGCAAGGTCAGGCCGATCTGCCTCGGCATTGAGCTGCCACAAGAACGCGGGGTCGATACCGTCCAAGCGCTGCATCACCAGACCCGACGGGATGTAGCGGTCGCAGATGACGGTCCGGCCGGCCTCGGTGCTAGGGCGGACTTCCGCCTCCAGGTGGTGATACCGATCCGCCGCGTACAGGCAGGCCAAGGCGTGACCGGTCATTGTCTCGGTCAACTCGCGGCACATCGCCCCGATGGGGCCAGCGGACGGCTCGGCCGTGACGTGAACGTCTTCACCCGCGCCGGCGAGTAGTTGCGCCAGGTGGTGAACGATCGTGGACTTGCCCGCTCCGCTCGGTCCGTCAACGCTGACGAACAGACCGCGCGGGCGATCAGAAAAGGGCCGCAGGCTCATCCTCACCTCCTGCTGAGGCGCCGCGTAGTTCTTCCAGGCTGCTCGTGCGGCGGGCCAGCTCCACAAACAACCGGGCCGCGACCAGCGCGTCATAGCTGGCCCGGTGGGCAGACAGACCGTCCGGCAACCCCTCGGCCAGCTTCAACGCAGCCGCCAGCGCACCCAGCTTGTAGCTGCGCTGACTAGGGATCAGGCGACGGGCCAGCTTGAGGGTGTCGAACACCTCCGGCGTCTCCCAATCGCGCAGCTCACGCCGGAGGACATCCACGTCCACGTGAGCGTTATGCGCCACAATGGCCGGAGCGTTCAAGGCGTGCAGCACCTGGCCCCTGATCTCCTCGAACACCGGGGCATCGGCCACGTCGGCGTTCGTCAGGCCGTGGATGCGGGCAGCGAAGCGCGTGATGGATGTCTTCGGCTTCACCAGCCAGCTCGCCGGCACTCCGACGGTGCCGGCCACGATCGGGACGGCGGCCAGTTCCACCAGGTCGGGCGGCTGGTGGCCGTTGCCCTCGACGTCCACGGCCACGTACGTCAGGCTCGTCCAGTCAGCCACCTTGCGTACCGTCCTTCCATCCGATGCCGGCGCGACCATGCCGCCGCTCATAATGGGGGTGGCGCACGTCGTGAACCTGGAACTGAAGCGCGTGCTGCAGGTAGTAGCGAGGCTGCTCAGTCTCCAGCCCCGATACGGCAGCCGCGCGCTCGGTGATGTCCACGACCACCAGACCACGACCTTCCGGCAGGCGACCGGCGACTTCCCGGAGCCGATCGGGTGAGGGCACGCGGTGGGCAGCGGCGCACAGCTCAAGCTGGCTCAGTGGGCAGATGTCGCACAGTTCCCGGATGCCATAGTGACCGTTGTAGTCCGGCAGGCCGTGGACGTAGCTGACGGCGCAACTGGTCTTGCGGAACAACGGCGCCGCGGCGTCGAAGGCCGCCAGGACGCGCCGTTCCAGCGTCTCGGGAACGATCTTCCGTCGCGCCGTGTCCTCGTAGGGCTCGGGCAACCCGTTCGCCTTGTAGTACTCCGCGATCTCGTCGCGGTAAAACAGGCCCGTAAAGACTGTGGCGTCGGCGTACTTAGCCAGCTCGTACGCCACGTCAAGGTGCTCGTCGGAATCGTTGAGGCCGGGCACCAACGGCCGCCAGTACAGCACCGTCCGGTACTTCCGGCGCCCCGGAGCGCTCATGAGCTTCAACGACTTCGCGGCCACGCTCGAGGGGTAAGGCTCGATGACCTTGTTGTCGATACCTGAGTAGGTGAACAGCAACGTCACCTTGATGTGCTTAAGCAGGCCGAGCCGGTCGATGTCCTCTGGCTTCATCTGATGCCGCGTGATGACCACGACGTGATTGGTCAACTCGCGACCGTCGAGGTCTTCCAGCACAGCGAACGTGTGTGGTCGCACTACCGGTAAGAACGGGTCTGTTGCCCTGTTGAAGAGCTGAACCGGCGTCGCATGCGGATGGAAGTACCGATGGTTCACCAGCTCCTCGACCGCTTCGGCGTCGGTCATGAGGGCGCGCGGTTGGCGCTGGTCCCACAGGCCGTAGATGTACCGGATGCAGTACGCGCAGTCCAGCGGGCAACCTTGGATGTGGTTGAGGGAAAGTCCGGACTTGCGGTACTCGACCACCTCACGGGCGCGCTCCGGTAGCCCGTTGATCCGTCCTTGACTGAGCGGCGGAACGAGAGTGCTCACGCTTCTGTCTCCCAAGACCGTAAGGGATGGACGCGTTTTGACGTCCTGGTCTGGGAGAGTAGGGCCAATTCAAGGAGATGGATAGAAAGTTTCTCAGTATTTCTAGCAATCACTGGATCGTCGCGGGCAAGGGGAAACTACGCGTCATCTCCCGGCGCCTCGGGGCCGAGATCACCAATGACACGGTTGATGATCGCCCGGGCGGCTCCGCCGTAGCTCGCGACGGCGGCTAGTTTCTCAAAGGTGGCACTGTACAGTTCGATCTCATCCGGCTGCCGAAGGTTGAGTTCAGCCGAATAAGTCTCGACCCGTACGAGGTCGCTGTTATACAGCCAGAAACCATGACGAGGATCAACCACATATTGCGTCTCGTTGCCGATGATGCCAAGCCGGACGTTGCGCAGGGAGGATAGCGAAATCAAGCGGTCAAGCTGTCCGAACATGATATCGAGTGAGCACAGTCGATAGCGCAAGGCCGCCTCGGTGAGCACGAAGTGAAACCGCTTGTCCGGCCGGTACAGCATCTCTTGACGCTGCATCCGTTTTTGCACCGCTTCATTGATGTCATTGAGCACCTTGTGGACCATGACGACCTGAGAAAACCGAGCGCGGGCGTACTCCGGCGTTTGCAGGAGTCCAGGAATAACGACCGGCTCAAACGCCCGGTAGAGCTTCGTTCGCTGGTCTGTTTCAGTTAGCTCGGCCTGATGCGACAGAAGTCCAGCTTTAAGGACCCGCTGCCACTCGGCGTGCTGGATTTCGAGGGTGTGCAGGGAGACAAGCAGTGCGTCAGTCTCGCTGCCGCTGTTGGTCGCCGCAGCCCAACTACGGATGTCCTCATCAGTTGGTGTCTGCCGGCCATTCTCCAGCTTGGACACCTTAGAAGCAGGCCACGACAACGACTCCGCGAGCTGCTTGCCTGTGAGCCCCGCTTGCTGACGCAGCTCGCGGAGTCGTTTGCCAAGCGCGTTGCGTGCCTCATCAACGCTGGTCGAACCACTAGCCCTGCTAGGTGCCAAAATCGTCCCGTCTAACAGCGCAATGCCAGGCGGCATCACGCCAATAGTTGTGCTCAACGATCACGGCGGGGTCTTCGATAATCTCGGCACCGAGGAAACGGTCGTCCTCACCGAAATGCATACGCGCCAGCTTGCGCGAGTCGAACAACCAGTAGTCGTGATTAGGTAGCCCGGCACCATTTGCGACATCACGAGTGACGTACCGAATATCTTCACCCGCCGCAGTGGTGAACTGTGACGCCCATAGACCAAAACGGCTGTAGTCGCTGAGCGGCACACTTACGACGCGCACGCGCGAAAACCTCCGGCCTGCGGTGGTCGCCTCGCGGATCATGCTGAACCAGCCTTCGGCCCATGCAAGGTTGTCGGGGTTACCGCTCAGAAACTTCTTGAACGACTCGACTTCGCGTGGCGCGTTGTAGCGCTCTCGCGCTTCCAAGCGATAAGCAGTGTGGGTGAACGTGCGGAAGAGCTGATTGAACTCGTCCCCTATGAGCAGGCTCAGCGCTCCCCCTCCTCCACGTAGCGGCGAGCGTACATCTTGAGCACGTCTTCCGGGATCTCGATCAGCGTCTCGTGGCCTGGCACCGGACCGATGTCCGCCAGCGCTTCAGGGTCGGTCACGTTCCAGCCCTGGGCGATGTAGGTCACGCGGTCGGTGCGGTCGGTAGCGAACAGAGTGGGGGACTCGCCTTCGACTGAGTTAGGGTCTTTCCCGAGAAACTTGACGTGCATAAGACCATCCTTGCTCGAAGTTGGCGAAACCTTCTCCCACCATGGTGGCTGAGGGCAGCGTAGGCGTCAATGGCGTGCCCACGAGGGGGCGACGCTACCGGCGAGCAGTCAGAGCAAAGATCAAGTTTTGTTGTTCGAGCGATCGGGTCGAACGGACCGCCTCCAACCCCATCCAGATCCATCGGTTGCGGTCGTGGATGTCGAGAGCGGCACTGCCCAGACGATCGCCAGCGCAGAGCCGTTCGCTCATCCTGACGGCGCCCGCGACTGGGTGCCGCACGTGACTGCCGCCTATAGCAATGCTGAGGGGCCTGCTCAGCCCGTCATCGAGGCTGCAGCCGATGCGGCGACGACTTGCGACGGCACCGTTGGCCAGGTTCATCTGGTAACGCAGGAACGCGTCGGCCACTCATACCGATGGGAACGGGTTGCCACGGTGCATCTGGGCGACGGAACGCGCCCGTGACGCGGCGCGCATCAGCGTCGTTCACCCGCGACTGGCGCTTCGATCAGGCCCCGGCCAGATCGGTGTTGTTCGAGGACGCCACGACCGGCATTCACGTCGAGCCGCGCGGACAGCCTCACGCTGCGCGGCTGCGTGGTTCGCGGGCGCCAGCGGTTAGGCCCGAGCGGATGGTACGGTCGATTCCGCGTTGCCCGCAGCCGGGGTCACGGTCCAGGCCGGCCCGGCGGGCCGCTTCGAAAAGCTCGCCATAGGCGAGCGCCGCGGGCAGCAGACCGGCGGCGGTGAGCTGGCCGAGCGCGAAGGCCGCCCGGTTGAGGGCGTCGTTGCGCCTACCTTGTGGGGCTTGGGCGACGCGCCGGGATTCGTATTTCACAATCGCCCGTCCGTAACGGGCATTACGCGCGACCCCGCTTACAGGCAGCGGCCGTGCGGGGGAAGATATGACCTGCTCGGTGAGGCGGGTGGCCAGCCAGGCCGGCAGCGGCGCCGGCGGAGCGGCAGAAACGACAACATAGGGTCGCCCGGCGACGACGCTGGCCGGAGCGACGACGTAACCGCCCGCCGCGCGGGTGTCGATGCACCAGCCCAGCCGCCCGGCGGTGTTACGGAGCCTTGGCCCCGGGGTGGCGGTGAAATAGAGGTGGGTGCCGCCGCCCGGGGTAGCGACGGTGAACGTCGCAAACGGCCACGGCTGGCCCTGCCGCTCGCACAAGCGGGCAAGCACGGCCGCGCCGCCACAAATACCCGGGCCGGCCCACTCAGGGGGCGGCGCCGCAGCTCCTTCGGGGGTGTCCAGGTCGATGACCACAAGGCCAGACGGACCGCACGCGATCGCGATGTTATATGGGCCGTGCCGCCAGCACTCGTGGATCCGGCGCGGGTCGGTCGTGGCGCGCTGTTCCCACCCCTGGTGGGTGTCACGGCAGAGGCCGGAGCGTGGGCAGCGGTCCTCGCCGTGCAGCGCGGGCTGCTTGCCGCCGGGGCGCAGCGGGAACACGTGCCACCCGCGCTGGGCGCAAGCCAGCGCGGCTGTCAGCAGATCGTGCGCGTCGCCGTCCCGCCGATGGCGGCCCATCATTGCTGCCCGCCCCGCGCCATGCGCCTGTTGCTCCTGCCTTCACCATTGGTTTCTACCTGGCAGCTGGTGCCGTGAGCAGGTAACAAATGCCGCCCGGCAGCGGTGGCCTGGGCATCTGTGGGTGGGAGGATCGCCGCGAGCGCCGTCATGACCGGCGCCCCGTGGCGGGATTGAGCCGACGGTCGTTGAGGGTAATGCTGAGAGCTGCTTCGTCCGGCGCGGTGGCCGCTACGGCCACGACGAGCCCTCCGGACTGATCCTGGTAAACCTCGATGTTGGTGCCCCCGGCGTCGGCACGGGCCTGGGGTAGCCCGGCCGGGGTTTCCTCGACGGCCGCTTCGATGTCGCGGACGGCCACCAGGGGGCGCCCGCGGCGCCTGAGGATCTGGGCGATGTCCTCTAAGGTGGCGGGGTCCCAGCCGCCGCGACGGCACAAGATGGCGTGGATGTCGTTGAGCGCGGCGGTATCGCTGTAGACAGGCGAAGCAGCGCGCCCGGCGGGGAACCGGATGACCCGGTGATCGGGCATGACAACCTCCAGAAGGGGCGTAAAGCTGACGAGGGCCTGCTGGGCTTAGCGCCTGACAGGCCGGGGCGATGAAGGTGCGGCCGCCAACTTGACCCGCGGCCACCTCGGCGCCGGCCAGCGGCCGGTCGTTGCGGCCCGCGAGGGCCGGGCCTTCAGGCCCGGCCCTCGTAGCGGCACCGGATTACACGTGGGCGGCCAGCTTGAGCGCGGGCAGCGCCTGGGCTTCCATTTCGTGTGCGGCGTCGGCGTCGGCCACGGTTTGGGCGGCGCTGGTGACGGCGTGCATGACCCCGCCCGCAGTCAGGGCGCCACCCCGGATGAAGTGGTTCAGAATAGATTTCTGCTGATCGTCGGTGAAGCGCAGCCGCTGGGCGACGATCTCGATCGTTTCCTGCGGGTCGGCGACCGGCCGGTCCGCGGCCTCGGACATCTCGGCGAGCTTCTGCTCGACGTAGCTGGCGTCGAGGAACGTGGCCACGGCATCGCGTGCCTGGGCGGCGATCAGGTCCAGGTTGCGCCGCTGGGTGTCGCTGCTCCAGCGGATGACGCCGTCGTCGAGGCGCCCGCCGAGATGGACCGCGCGCAGCGCGTCCTTGGTGATCGTCATCCCGTTCCCGCACACCTGTACCACGATCCGCGGGGTGATGGTGAAGGCGCCGCAGCCTGTTTCACTATTCGAGAGCACCCAGCCCGCGAATACCACCGGGTTGTCGGCGCCGGGCTGGCCGGTGAACGGGGACCGGTAGCCGGCCAGCAGACCCGGGGCCAGCGCACGCACGGCCGGGCTGACGACCCGGACGTACATTCGCCGCGGGGTCAGGTCGCAGCCGTCGATCTCGGCGGCGACGCCGGATTGGCGCAGCCCGTCCAGGGCCGCCATGAGCACGTCAAGGTTGTCGATCATCTTGAAGCTGGACGACAGGAACGCCCGCGCGACCCCGCCGCCTCCGTCGCCGCGGAGGCACCGCACGAGGTAGGACTTGGTGGTGCGGTCCAGCCAGCCGTTGACGTTGGCGTCGTAGAGGCCGGGGTGGTCGGTGCGCAGGCGGCGCAGGTAGGCGGCCAGGATGGCGAGCTTTTCCGCGAGGCCGTCGTCGCAGACCTCGGTGGGGGTGTAGGTCCCGGCGGTCATCGTCACCCCGTCGGCCGTCAGCTGCGGGTCGGTCTGGTCGATCACCAACCGCGCACCGGTCGAGCGCAACGCCGTGGCGGGTGCCACGACGTCAAGCTTTCGGCTCTGCTGGTCGCGGAGCAGGGCCGCCAGATCAGCGAGCGTGGCGTGCCGGGTGGTCAGGACGGGCGCTGACGGGGAGGTGCTCATGATTGATCTCCTTGTGTTTGTAAAGCCGAGGGATGACCCGGTCGGACGGGCCGGGCCGTGGTGCGGGACCAACGCGCCGGTTCCTGGCGAACGGGCGTGGGCCGGATGGCAACCGGAGCGGGCTTGGGCCGCAACCGCCCGAGGGATGTGGCTGTAATGTCTGGGCCGCCGGCGCGGCGACCCAGACAGACGTATGTGGTGCTTGATCAGGCGACGGCCTCGCGGGGATACGCGTCGGCCTCGTCTGGGAGATCGGCCCCATCTACGCCAGTAATGCCGGTGCCGTTATCGGACTGCTCGGAACCCGCGTCCGCCTGGCCCGGATCGGAGTAGGCCTGATCGGAACCTGCCTCGGCCAAATCCACGTCTGAGGTCGGTCTGTCAGGTGTCCGGATGCCGGTGCCCGGCTCGCCGGTAGTGTCCTCGCCCTCGTAAGGCACGCCTTGGGCGACGGCCCGTTCGATCGCGGACGACTCGTAGCCGAGGCTGGCCAGGAAGGCCAGCCATCGTCCGGCGTCTTTGCGGGAGCACGGTGCCCACCGGTCAGTCCGCCAGGTGTTGCGGCGGTCCCCATCTCCGGCCATCTCCGACTCATAGGCGATCGCGATCGGGGTGAGCGTGAGTAGCAGAAGACGGGCCGGCGGGTAGGTTGCGCAGTCCCGCAGCACGGCTTCCAGCGGTTTGCCGGTCAGCTCGATGAACACCAGCCGTCCCGCGGCGGCTGGCAGCCCGCGGCGCAGCGCGTCGGGCATGGTCAGCAACTGCTCGGCGACGAACCGGGTGACGTCCTTGGGCGCGGTGCGCCGCGACAGCAGCTGCTGCACCCACCGCTTGCGGACTTCGGAGGCCGCGGTCCAGGCCCGGTTGCCCTCGATGACCAGCCGCCGCGCCTGTTGTTCCGCCGGGTCCGGGATCGGCTCCGGCACACGGCCTGCGGCCGGAAAGCCGCCCCTGTCCTCGGTCTCGCCCGGCCCGAACGCGACGGCGAGCCCGTCGCGGTCGCCGGAGGCTGTTGGCGGGAGCGCGGGTGGGGTGTTGTGCGCCCACCGGGAGGTGTGGCCGTTGGCGGCCGGGTCGGTGCAGTAGAACACGGGTGTGCGCCGGTCGTGGGTGCGGAAGAACGCCCCATGCCCCGGGCAGTCCTTGTGGTTGCCCGGGGTAAGGTCTTCGCCCTCGTGGGCCAGGCTGGTCAGCAGCGACGATCCCGGCACGACCTCGTCCGTGACCGTGCAGCCGGCCGCCTCGAGTTCGGCGCGCACGCGCTCATTTTCGGCCGCCTCGGCCTGCGCCTGGCGAATCCGCTCAGCCACATGCTCCAGCGGATACCGGTTGTCCACTGCGATGAGGAGCTGTTCGAGGGCGTCTGGGTTGTTCTCGAACTCGGCCAGCAGCGCCAGCTCGTCGAGCGTGAGCTGGCGGTCCAGGCCGCCGACCTGATCCCGGGTGTCCGGCGTCAGCCCGCCCGCGGCGAGCGCAGCCTTGACGTGATCGGCCTTGCGGCCCGTCGCCTTACGGATCCGCGTCCTGCTGGCGCCGGCCTCATGTGCGGCGAACAGCGCGCTCGCCTCCTCGAGCGGCGTGAAGTTCTTCCGGTAGGCGCCGCTGTTGGCAGTCACCATGTCCAGGAACTGGCCCGCGTCATCCCCGGCCCGCTCACCGTCCAAGTCGTAAGGGACCTCTGCCAGCCCAGCCTTCACCGCGGCGGCGAGCCGCCGATGCCCCTCGATCACTCGGTATCTGCCATCGGCGTCCGTGGTGATGAGCAGCGGCACGCGGACGCCGTTTTCGGCTATAGACGCGCAGAACTCGGAGGTCAGGTCCAGATCCTTGCGGACATTGCACGGATGCGCGGTGAGCTTCTCCACTGCGATGATCCGGCGGGCACACATCGGGTTCGGCGGATCATCCACGCACAGCGCAGCCGCGGGTACATCCACGCCATCTACAGCGGTGTCGCTGGCCTCAGACGTCGCGGCGAGATCGGCGGCGGTGTCAGTCATGCGTCCTCCTCGGTGGTGTGCCGGGAGGTTGGTCACCCCTGTGGCGACCTGGTGTCTGCTGGCTCCTTCCCGGCGGTCAGGCCGTCGCGCCGCGAAAGGGAGTGCCCGGCCACCGGGCGGCCCGGGCGGGCAAGATGTTTGCCCGCGGCCCCCCATTACGCACGAAGCCGACACATGCAGCGGGGCGGTGGGTCAGCAAAGATCTCTGCCCGCCCGGCACCAGCCGCCCGGTTGCGGGCACCACCGCGCGGCGCAACCTGGCCACGCCGGGAAAGGAACGCCAGCAGACACTGCCACGGGCCGCGGCGAGCCCGCCAAACGGCCTACCAGCAGGCCGGACGAGTACGCGGCAGGACGGGGACACACTGACTCAAGACCAGTCGAACGTCTCGGCTGAAGTTTCATCGCAGCTGGAGCCAAGACTGTTTTTCAACCAAGAAGTCGAGATCGCACGGCCCTCAGCATCCACCAAGCCGACGGTGGCGGCGGCAGATAGCGATGACAACCAGCCAATACCTGCGACCTTTCGCCACAAGCCTGATTTTGCCGGTGCGCGTCGGCGGACAGGTCAAGCAATGACAGGCTCCAGTGGGCCGGTACCAGGCTTCATCAGGGCTCGGAAGTGCCGGACCATGCGGGCGACGACGTCGGGGTCGCGGATGATGACGCCGAGTTCGAGGTTGCCGGCGAGAGCTTTGTCGGTGAGGTTGGCGCTGCCGAGGAGTGCGACACGTTCGTCGGCGGCGACGAGCTTGGCATGCAGGGCCGCGCGAGACTGGCCGACGACTGGGCGCCGGTCGGCGGGCCAAGTCCAAAACGTCGCGTGCTGGCGCAGGGTAGCGAATGCTGCCGACGCGCCGAACGAGCCGTGCAGGGTGCCGCCTTCGGCATTGGTGCTTTCCAGGATCAGATCAATCTGCACGTCCCGTTGGGCCGCGTCTTTCAGCTCGCGTACCACATCGGCGACACCGAACGCGGCGAAGCTCACCACCAGCAGCGACGCGCGGCAGTCGTGGATCAGTTCGCTGATGACCGAACTGGTGAGCCGAACGGATGTGGAGTCGCTCGTTGGTCCGCTGACGACCACATCGCTGCGGTGAGCGGCACATTTTGCCTGCACCTGGGCGGCTGCCTCCAGAGCCAGCGCCACCGCGGCACCTGGGAGCGACGGATCCGCCGCTCGCCACGCGCCAACCAGCGCACCCGCCTTGCCGCCCAGCGCGAAACCCGGTTTCGCATTGATCAAGCGGCCCTGCGTCTCGGGCTGGACCGTAGCAGTCGACCGAAGCACCCGCAGCCAGGCCGCCAGGTGCCAGGGCGGCAACTCGCCCGCCAGGGCGGCGACCACGGCGGCGAGCCTAGCCGCAGCGTCGGGGCTGGGATCTCGGCCCGGCCCACTCATCGCGCCAGGAACCCGGCGCCAGGGCCAGCGACGGTGTCCACCAAGAGCGCCCGATCGAGATAGTGGTTGCCGCGCTCACAGGAGGTCTCCGACGCGAACAGGCACGCGTGGCAGGCCGCGCCGTACAACTGGCCCACCTGGCGGGGATCGTGCTCGGCGCACAGCGGGTCGGAAGTGCACAGCCGCGCAGCGTCGAGGGCCTGCTCGATCAAAGCACCGAGGCGGTCGCTGCGGCCGAGCGACACGAGGCCACCGAGGGTGCCCTCGCTGTCCGGCGCCGAGGTGTAAAGCAGGACACCGGCCATCGGCCGCTCGCCGGACCGCGCGTAGATCCGCTCGGCGATCCCGGCCGCGCTGTAACCGCACTCCAGGGCGAACTCGCGGATCAGCACATGAGCGAACGTGTGCAGCAGCACATACCGCGCGCCGGGCCACTGGCCGGGCGGAAGCAGCCGGGCCGCGCGCCACTTGTCGTGCCCGGCCTCAAGGAACCGCCGGCGCTCTGCCACGTCGGCGCGCTGCTCCCACGCAGCGATACGGGCCTCGTCGAAGCGAAGGAAAATCCCCTCACCGCGGGTCTGCGCGCACGGCACCCACGTCGGGGCGCCCTGCGCCAGGCGCACCCTCCGCTCTTCCTCGGTTGACAGGATGTCCCACTCGGGCGCGTCGATCCGGGTGAAACCGTACAGTGCCGAGACCTCACGCAACCGGGGCACCAGCGCCACCTCGCGAAGCCACGACCGCGCGGTAGGCGGCGAGCGTTCCTTCTTCGTCGTGAAATCGGGCAACTCGATGGGGCCGGGCCGGGTGAATGCCTCCCATTCGGGCTCGGCCAGGTCGAGATCCTCCGGACCCGCCGGGCCGTCCTCCAACGCGTCGGCCCGGCGGCGGATCGCCTGCCAGACCGCGTCCACGCCATAGGACTCGACGTCCGGCCAGCACGCCAGGCTCGGGAGCAGCATCTTGGCCTGCGCATCGGGGAGCGGCAGAAGCAGGTTTAGCTGGCCCCAGTTCTCGGCCACCCGCTGGTCGACATCGCTGTCCGCCAGCGGCAGGCTGAAGACCCGCAACTGCATCGCGAACCAGCTATTGGTGGCGCCCAGGCCGAGGGTGCGGGTCTCGACACCGCACGGATCGAAGGACCCCAGGTGCGGGTTGCGGCCGCGGCAGGCGGGCAGCCGTTTCCAGGCCTCGCGGCCGAACGCGGGCGCCATCGAGCTGCGCGCACCGCACGAGCAATCCACAATCAGGTTCGCCGCTTCACCGGTCGTGCCGCGCTCGGCGAGCCGCAAGGTGTGCTCCCCCTCGGCCGGCACCGCGCCGCCGTGCACGAAGTACAGCCACGGGAAGTCATCCAGGTGCCCGCGCTCACAGGCGAGCACGAACCGCGCGGGCACCGCGGTCGGCCGGTTCCCGCCGTGGCCACGGCAGCCGTGCACATAACGGATCCGCTCGGGCCGCCACATATCCGGCAGCAGCTCGAACATCCCGGTCTCGACCGGCGCGAGCCGGTTGCAGCGGGTATCGGAACACCGCAGCCAGCGGGGGAACAGCCGCACCGGCACCCCGACCCTGGCCCACTCCCCGAACGGGTCGGGTGCCTCCGGCAGGTACGGCGGCGTGCGCAACGTCCCGACCTGCGACCCGAGCTGCGCCCGTACCGCGGCCAGCAGGCGCTCCTCCTGCACGATCGTGGACCTGCTCAGATCCCAGTCATCCAGGCCGCCCACGACCACCGAGAGGTTCGGCAGGTCGGCGACGGCACCCACGCCATAGGTGTGCAGGAGCTGGTTGGGCCGCAACTCCCCGACCCGCAGCGGCGGGCTCGTCATCACGAATTCCCTCTCGCCGCTGGCTGATCTTCGCCAGCCGGGGCCGGGCCCGGCTGGTACGGCGGCTCGTCCACGATCGCGATCCCGTCCCGCTCGCGCGGCAGCAGCAGGCGGATCCCGGGCTCGACGTCGCGCAGCGACGTGGAGCACGTCATTTGCCGCCACGGGCCGCCTTCGGGCCGGCGCAGCAGGCCGACCACGTCGTCGGCGGCGCCCCCAGGGCGGTCATAGGCGAGCCGCCGCCCGGGCACCAGCCGCTGCGCGTTCCACTGGTCCAGCCGGGCGTCGAGCTGGTGCTCGACCGCGATGGTGACCGCGTTGTCGCCGGACACGTTGCCTGCCCGCCGTTTGAGATAGCGCACGACGTGGTCGGCGAGTTCGTCATTGCGGTCGAACGCCGCCGCCCGCAGGTTGGCGTTGTAGTCGTCGGACAGCTCGCGGACCAAGGCGACGAGCACTCCGGTCAGGCCACGGTCGACCGCGCGGTCGGCGAACGGCGTCACCGACAGCGCCTCCACATGCCGGTAGACGGTGGCGTGGAACTGCTCGAACGTCTCGTAGTGCGACAGGTCGCGCGGGCGGGCCCAGTTGAACACCGCGAACACCAGGCCCGGCGCCTGCCGGCCCACCCGGCTGGTCGCCTGCACGTACTCGGCGGTCGATTTGGGCTGGCTGGCCACGACCATGAGGCCGAGCCGCTGCACGTCCACCCCGACCGCGATCATGTTGGTGGCCAGCAGCACGTCGATCGGCCGCCGTTCCCCCTTGGGACGGTCGGCGCCGAACTGTAGGGCCAGCCGGGCGAGCACGGCCGGGATCTCGGTCGATGACAACCGCGAGGTGAGCTCCTGCAGCAGCGGGTCGAAGCGGCGCGCCAGCCCGCGCTCGTCCGCGCGGGCGAGCCGGGTCGACACGTCGTCCTCCACCAGCCGCCGCATCCCGCCGAGATCGCGAAGGCTGTTGAAGTAGCCGACCAGCGTCATATAAGGGTCGGTGATCGGGTTCCTGCCGTACTTATCGTGCAGCTTCTGCGCGCCGCCGAGCACCGACACGTAGACCCGGATCAACGTGGACTTCATCCTGGACCCGTGCGCGCAGATCCCTACATAACGCCTGCCGGGGGCGTACTGCTTGTCATCGGCCGACGTGGGCCGCTGGCGGGCAAAGAAGCTGTCGGCCATATCGATACCCGGCGGCGGGAAGATCTCGGTCCGCCGGTCGAACAGCGCCCCGATCTGACGCTGCGCCCGCCGCGCGGTCGCCGTGGAGGCGATAACCTTCGGGCGTGCCCGCACGCCAGGCACCGGTTCCCAGGTGGCCAGCCGGTCAACGGCCGACTCATACAGTCCGGCCAGCGAGCCGAGCGGCCCGGAGATCAGGTGCAGCTCATCCTGGATGATCAGATCGGGCGGCCGCAGGAGCGTGACCTTCTCCATCCGCGCCGCCGGCGCGTCACCCTTCGCCGGGTGCATCGAGGTGTCGGTGGACAGTTCCCAGTCCGTCGCGGCGATGTCCGCGGTGACATAACCGTGCCTGGTGCAACGCCTGCTCACCCGGCCGAACAGGCCCGTCGTTTCGCCTCGCCAAGTGAGCTGCGCGAACTTGTCGACAGTGCCGATCACCAGGCTCGGCAACAGCCGGTAGATCTCCTCATCCACCACCACAACAGGAAGACCGCCGCCGGCCGTGGCGCCGCCGGCCGAACCGAAAGCGCCGAAGGGACAGAACGACTCCGGGCAGAAGACAAGCGTGCGCCGGATCACCGGGTCCACCCCGATGTCCCGGCCCGGCTCCAGCTTGCTCCCGCACCACGGGCAGACGGTGAGCTGATGCGGGGAACCCAGCGCTCGCGACGCGGCGCCCTTACCGCCACGCTGCTGCTTGATCCAATCCGCTGCATCATCCGTGCGGTTCGGGGTCACCCGCGCCCCGACCCACAGGCCAATGCGAAAAGCCGTCTCACCCCAGCGGCCGGGATCCTCACGCCGAATCGTCTCGCACGCGCAGATCAACGTCGCGGCCCGCTGGAACTGCTGGATCGTCAGCAGCCGTAGCGTGTAGCGCATCAGCACCGCGACGCCCGCATGAGGGTCCAGCCCGCCGATGGCCGGCTGGAGGCGGCGGACTGCCAGGATGAACGCGGTCAGTCCCAGGTATGCCTCGGTCTTGCCGCCGCCGGTCGGGTACCAGAGCAGATCGGCGAGCGCGGTGCCGCCGTCGGCGCGTTCCCGGTGCCCGGGATCGGCTAGCGCAGGCAGGTTGAGGAGCACGAACGCGAGCTGGAACGGTCGCCAGCTATGCTTTCCGGGCGTTTCCACCCGCGCAAGCGCGTCCTCCAACGTGAGCGCGGTGTCACGGCCACGCGCCTCGACGGCCATCGTGTGCACCCGCTGCAGGTACATCGCGCGGTTCGCGAACCGGAAGGCCGCCAGCGCGGACTCGTCGGCGGCCAGCAATTCTATGCCGCGCTCGATCCGGTCCGCGGCGCGACGTGCGACTCGCACAGCTTCGGCCGCGTCCGGGCCGTAGCCCGCCAGATGCCGGGCAGGGTCGCCGATCGCCGCCTCGTGCCGCTCGATCCACGCTCGGTAACCGGCCACCAGCGGCCTAAGTCCGGCGATCAGGTTCACGGTAGACATCTCCGCGAGGAGCTTCATGTCGAGCACGACGTCGGCGAGTTCCGGCAGGTCCTGATCGGTATCCGGAGCGGGCACGCCGGTCTGGGGCATCTCATACGATGGCATTGCGGTCGTCCGGATCTCGACCGCCCGCATAGGATCGCCGTCCGCCAGGATGGCATGGACACCAGTGCCGTGGCCAACCGCGAACTCCGGGCTGGCGCGGTAGGCCATCGCCAGCCGCCGCTGCTCGGCCCGGTCCGCCTGATCGCCACCCGCGATCACATCCGGCCGTGGTAGGAACACCGGCTCTCGGTCCGGGCCAGTGACGATCAGCGCGACCTGGAACAGCCACGCCGAATCGGGTAGCGAGGTCGGCCTTGGCTGGCCATTGACGAGGAAGAGCGACACCAGCCAGTTGCCCTCATGACGGCGGGCCCGGCCACGGACGACCACGCACGGATAGTCGGCGCTCATCTTCTCTGGGCGAAGCTCACCCTCTTTCAGCACGATCCGGGCAGAGCCCGAAACCGCGACCCGACGCCACACCCGCGCCGGACCAGAATCGCCTTCCGCCGCGACCCGCTCGTAACACGCCCACTCCGCCCGTACCACGAGCACAGAAGTATCGCCAACCACGTAGGCGGTGCACCCGGCAGCGGACGGGGACAGGCTGGTGATGTTCGGCGCGATCGGCTCAGGCTGATCCTCGCCCAGATCAGCGCCATCGGCCGGCGCGTCCGCGTCCTGCACATCCGGCTCGATCATGGTTCCACTCGGCGCGAGACGGCCCAGCAGATAACGGTCAGTCGGCTGCTCGCTGCCGAACTCCTCCTCCGAGCCGCCCAACGGCCCATGCAGATCCGCGATCACCAGCCGCTCAAGCTCATCGCGGATCGCCGCCGCATCCGGCCGCGCCAGCACCTCCTGCGAACCCGTCGTCATCAGAACAGCGTTCCTCCTGGCGGGAACAGGCCGCCGTCGTCGAACCCTGGAACCGCGCTGGGCTCGGCTCGGCCGCTGGCGCGTCTCTTGGACGCGGCGCGGCCCTTCTTGCTGTGCAGACCCTTCTTCTCTTCCTGCTGATACCTGAAATGGTTCAGCGCCAGCAGCTTGTCGAGCACATCGTCCCGCGCCTGCGGACTGATCGTGAACCGTACGCCCTGGCGGGTCTCGTGGAACCCATGCCCGAGATCGATCTCCCGCCACGGCGGCAACGGCGCCGACGCTACGCTGGCCTCAAAGTCGCGGATCTCCGACTCGCGCTCCTCATCCATCGCGTAAGCCTCCCGTACCGCCTCGTCGATTTCGCCGTGGATCTCCCGAAGCCGCGCGATGTCCTCGTCGTTCATGGCCTCGTCACGTATCAGGTTGTACAGCGCTGTGAGCCCCACTCGCCGCCGCTCCATGACTCCCCGCCGGAAGGTGTCCAGGTCCTCCCCAGCCCGATCCATGCGATCAGTCAGCTCCGGCCGCGGAAATGTCTCGAATCCATCAGACGGCGTGTAACGCGCATCTGTTCTCAGCGAAGAGGCGCCTTTCATTGTCCACCAGAAGAAATGATTCGCGCTGGAGAGTAGGGCTATATTAGCGCTTCGATTCGTTGCGAACGCCACCGTCTGCTCACTCATGACCAGCCCTACAGTGACGAACTGCGGGAGGCCGGTCCTGCTCACTCGCGCGATAACGAGGACACGGTCAAGGTCGGCAATGCCTGAATATAGGTTCCGAGCCTGATACTCATAGAGCCACCAATTTTCGCGCACGCGTCGCTTGTAATCGGGCAACAGGTCACGCTGAGGCTTTACCTTCTGGATGAGAATGTCCAGGACATCGGTATACTGCCGCGCCGTTTCTATTGACCAGTCATGGAAATTTATGATCCAGCGTCTTGCGGAGCAGTCCCAGCGGGAGTTGAGGTCCTCACCGTTGAGGTACGGGAACAGGACCGCCTTGTTCCGAGGATCCTTCACGATCAGCGCCTGGGCCTCCTCTGGTTCCAAGATGAATCCAGTTCCAAGGACGAGTGAGCCGATAAAGGATTGCCCTTCGTTCGCGACCAGTCGGTGCGGGTTACCCCGAACCCTCAATTCTGGATCAAGGGACGGTGTGATCGCGGGTGCTTCGTGCCCATCGAGGATTCGCTGCTCATGATCGCCGGGGTGACCTGTCCAGACCAGCGACACCTCTACCGTGGCCGTTCCCGGCCAGCGTTGCGACCTGTCGGCCCGGTACACGGACCACCCAATGTCAACGGCTTGGTCGAGGCCGACCTCGCGGGTATCGCCTTGAGCAATTGTGTTCGTCGCGATGATGCCAACGCGGCCCTTGGGCGCGACCGATATGTCACGGAGCAGAAAGTACGAGCACAAGTCAGCATTTCCGGCCTTATCTGCCGCGACACGCTGTTTCAGGTACTCGCGCAAGTCCGTTCCGAGCGCGCCGCTTACTTTCTTGCCACCTATGAAGGGCGGGTTGCTCACGACGGCGTCGAAGCCGCTGTCGCGCATGACTTCGGGAAACTCAAGCGCCCAGTGCAGAGGACGGATCGGCTCGGCACGCGGACCTTGGAGCCAGGCGTCGATCTTTTCGCGGAAGGCGCGTTCGAGGGGCGACTCGATCTCGTTCTGGGTCAGCAGGGTCTGAACGTCTACGTCCAGTGTGGTGAGGCGGTCATCGAAGGCGTCCTCCGATTGGCCAGCGGTGGCGAGTGCGGCGGCGACGACCGCGTCGGCCGCGTCCCGGAGTCGGGCTGCGAGCCGGTCGGCCTCCAGGAGTTTGGCTGCCAGGGCTGCACCCTGGCGAGGGTCGCGGACCGGCTCTGCTTCGATTTGCTCGCGTAGTTCGCGGACGCGGGTCAGGATCGGTCCGGCGATCTCGTCAATGGTGCCGGTCAAGCGGGCATTGATCCGGTGGCCGGTCTCTGGGTCAAGGTGGAACGCGGCGACCTGGGATTCTGAGATCAGGCCGATGAGGGAGTCGCCGCAGCGGAGCGCGTGGTCGAGGAAGGAGAACGGCTTGTCCCTGGCGAGGGTGACGATCCAGAGCGACAGCTTGCCGAGTTCGACCGCCGCGTCATCGCGGTCCACGCCGTACAGGCAGCGGGCTGCGACGCGGCGCCGGGCCTCCAGGGCGAGGTCGTCGCGGTCGAAAGCGGGTCCGAGGGCCTCGATCACGGCGTTGGGGAGGCCGTCGCGTTCCCAGGCGTCGGCGACGCGTTCGGCGAGGTAGCGGCAGGCCGAGACCAGGAACGCCCCGGATCCCATCGCCGGGTCGAGGACCTTCAAGTCAAGGAGTTCGTCGGCGGCCTTGACGCGCCAGTCGCCTCGCCCCGCGCCGTCGGCTGGACCAGGAGAGAAGCAGAGCGGTGCGAGCGTGTACTTCACGATTTCTTCGGCGAGGCGGCGCGGGGTGTAGTGGGTTCCGGTGGCGCGGCGGTCGCCGACCTGGGTGATGAGCAGCGAACCTGACGGGAATACGGTGGGGAGCCCTCGGAGGTCGTGGCGGAGCAGCCCGCGCAGCGGCCGGATTCGCTCGGCGAGTTCGGCGTCGTTGTCGCAAGCGGCGTGCAGCCCGGCGAGGTCTTCTGGTGCGTTGCGGATCGCTTTACGCAGCGCGGCGGCAGACGCGCCGCACTGACGCGCGAGGGAGTCGAAGAAATCGTCGTGCTCCAAGGCCCGTTCGGCCGCCTGTTCCACTTCTGCCAAAGGGAGTTCGGGTTCGAGTTTGCCGATCAGTCCCAGGTAAGGTTCGGTGACCCGGAGGCACGCGAATTCGAGCAGGCCCTCGTATACGTGTCCGATCTGCTCGACGTCCAGGCCCTTGTAGGACAGCCGTTCGGCCGCGCCGCCGCGTCGGCGCAGCACGAGAAGCGCGCCGAGGATTTCGTGCACCACCCGGTCACTGACGGCGAGGCGGTCGAGCCAGGGATAGCGGTCCGGGTCGAAGAGGCTGCCGCCGTAGGCGGGGATGCGCATCTCGTCGTATTCGCAGCCACCGTGAACTGCGGCGAAGGCGGCGAGCAGCCGCGGCCACGCGGCGGCGCGGCGATCGCCGACCTCGTCGCCATACAGGCTGTGCTCGGCGTCAAGCTGGCCGTATAGGCCGCTCACCGAGTAAGCACTCGCGTACAGATCGGACGCGACCGGCAGCAGTCGCTGCTCCTCGGCATAGAGTAGGAACACCAGGCGCATCATGAGGGTGAGCGCGCCTCGGTAGACCTGCCGCGGCGGGGTATCGCAGAGCAGCGAAAACGCGGACTCGCGGTCGAGGCGGGCAATCTCGCCGATCAGCAGTTCGGCGGCCTGCCGCACCTGGGTGCCGAGGGTGTCGGTGACCTCGGCCTGGGCGTCGGCGCTGCTGGCGAACAATGCGGCCAGGCTCGCCGAATGGGAGCCGTCCGCCAGGGTGGGCGGCGGCAGCACTCGATGGGCGCTGAAAAGGCTGGCGAACGCGCGGAGCAGGTCGCGTTCTTCCAGCCAGAGGTC
>Ga0335081_10004952_pt1 | contig 21061 bp, 20 predicted proteins | sample Lox_Sample_35_FD_206713 | JGI IMG/M metagenome (GOLD analysis project Ga0335081, IMG submission 206713) | Soil microbial communities from Loxahatchee National Wildlife Refuge, Florida, United States - Lox_Sample_3.5 | ecosystem: Environmental > Terrestrial > Soil > Wetlands | place: USA... | reverse complement strand
GGCACGCGTCATGGCGGAGAAGATGAAGTCGCTGTGACCATTCTGGATGTGGACAGCCGTAAGGAAATGGACCATATGCCGCGCGCGCGCTACGAGGGCATGCGCGTGACTCCCGACAAGCACGATCTGTATTACTCGAAACGGCTGGAGGAGGGTTATCGCGTCTATCACCATGTGATCGGCTCGGACGGTCCCGACGAAGAGATTTTCGGCAAAGGCACCGGGCCGACCGAAGGCGTGGCCTGCGATCTCTCGCGTGACGGCCGCTATTTGGGGCTGTACATCAGCCACGGCTGGGGTAAGAAGGCCGAAATTTACATGCAAGACCTGAAAAACGGCGGCCCGATCTTCACCGTGGTGAACGACATCGACGCCGATTTCAGTCCGACGTTTGGCGGCGGCCGCCTGTATATGCAGACCAACTGGAATGCGCCGAACGGCCGAATTTTCGCGGTGGATCTGGCCAACCCGGCACGTGACCAGTGGCGCGTAGTGGTGCCCGAGGCCAAGTCGGTGATCGAGAGCTTCTCGGTGGCTGGTGGCGGGCTTGCCGTGAATTACCTGGAAAATGTGAATTCGCGGGTACGGCTCTTCGACGCGGATGGCAAGCCGATCCGCGACATCGCATTTCCAACCCTGGGCACGGTGACGGCGGTAGATGGCGAGTGGGAAAGCAATGAGGCATTCTACACCTTTACGTCGTTTGCGCAGCCCCCGACCAGCTATCGTTACGAGATCTCCACCGGCAAGCAGGAAGTGTGGGCGAAGAACAAGGCCCCCATCGATTCCACCCAGTTCGAGGTGAAGCAGGTATGGTACGCGTCGAAAGACAAAACGCGCATCCCCATGTTCCTGGTTTACAAAAAGGGTTTGAAGCTGGATGGCGCACGGCCGACTCTACTTTATGGTTACGGCGGATTCCTGCTGAACCAGACGCCGCAATTTCGCACCGACGCCGTCACCTTTGCCGAGCACGGCGGCGTGTTCGCGGTGGCGAACCTGCGCGGCGGCGGCGAGTTCGGCGAAAAGTGGCACCGCGCGGGGATGCTGGAAAACAAGCAGAACGTGTTTGACGATTTCATTGCGGCCGCGGAGTGGCTGATCGAGAACGGTTACACCAAGCCCGCGCATCTGGCGATTAGCGGGGGATCGAACGGCGGTCTGCTGATGGGCGCCATGATGACCCAGCGGCCAGACCTCTTCCAGGCAGTCGCGTGCCAATTCCCGTTACTCGACATGCTGCGCTATCAGAAATTCCTGCTGGGCAAGCTGTGGGTGCCGGAATACGGATCCGCGGAGGACGCCAAGCAGTTCGAGGTGATCTACAAATATTCGCCATATCAGCACGTGAAGAAGGGCGTTAAGTATCCGGCGGTGATGTTCGTCACGGGCGATTCCGATACACGTGTGGCTCCGCTGCACGCGCGCAAGATGGCAGCGCTGGTGCAGGCGTCAACCGGCTCGGATCGCCCCGTGCTGCTGCGTTACGACACCGAAGCGGGACACTCGGCCGGGCTGCCTGTATCCAAGCAGGTGGAGCAACTCACCGATGTGCTCAGCTTTCTGCTGGCGGAAGTGGGCGCGGGATAGAGGACACGCGGCTCAACGTGGCTCGGCCGGCGCGCTCATGCGCTCGTCTAAGTGAGCCAGCACTTTCGGCCAGGCGTCACGATGGCGACCCCGCGACTCTTCGTCCGGGAAACCGGCGTGTGTGAGTTGCAACCGTGTTCCGCCGTCTTGCGGCGCGAGTTCAATGGTCACCACCGTCTCGGCGCCCCTGGTAGCGCCGGTAACCCACGTCAATTCCACGAGGCGGCCCGGCTCAAGCCGCAGAAACCGCCCGTAGTGCGGATGCCGCCGTCCCTCGAATTCCGTCTCGAAAAAGAAGGCCGTGTCGACCTCCCCCTTCATCAGTACGGTTCCGGGCGCCGCGAACCAGCGATCGAACTGCTGCGTCCATGCCCGGTACAACCCGGCGGGCGAGGCTTCCATCGCTCGTTCGACGGTGAACCCCAGCGGCCTTTCAGAAAGATCCGGGGCTGCGAAGGGAATCGCCATAGCCTCGCCTACGTCAGGTCGCGATACGACACCGTCGTCTCGATTCCCGCCCGCGGTCTGCCGTCGATTTCCGCGTAAGGAAAGATGAAGTAATTCAGCGGCGCGCCTTGCTGCGGCGGGTTGAGCACCAGATCGCGCCCGCGTGAGAACGCGACGCGGTTTTCATCGAGCGCGCCAAAAAAATATTCGCGGCGGGTTGGATCTTTGGCAGCTTCGGACGCGTCTACCGGTATCCATCCGACCCCGGCGGCGAAGAATTCGGCCCAGCAGTGGTAACCGGCGATGCGGCCTTCACCGCGCTGCGCAGGAACCGGGAAGCCGATGGTGAAGCGCGCGGGCACGTTCACGGCGCGCGCATAGCCGATGAAGATGGCGTGGAAATCCGTACAGTTGCCGCGCCGGTTCTCACATGCGTAGTAGATGTCGCCACGCCCCCACCCCTTGCCGCTCTTGTCGTATTTCACCGTGGCCACAACGTGGTGATAAATGGCGCGGGCCTTTTCCAGATCGGTGCGGGCGCCGGCCGCATCAATGACCTCGCGCGCCCATTTGCGGATCGTGTCGTCGAGCGGCACCAGGCGGTCGGGCTGCAGGAAACGGGCGCGTTCCTGTTCGGTAAGACTGGCGGTTTCCGAACTGGTGGAAGAGGTTCCCACGATGCGTTCACGCCGCGTGACGCCAAGGCGCAGCTTGACGCGCAGACGATCCGCGCCTGCGGGAGGCTTGCCAATATGCAGGATCTGATTTCCGCTGTCGCCCGTTTCCATAGAGTACGGGACGGGCGCGTCTATATCGAGCAATTCAATCTTCTGGAACGTGTCCGCATGCGCCACGGGCATCCAATACTTGAAATGCTCTGCGCCGGCGGGAATGTTGCTGAGAACCGCTTCATATTGCAGTTCGAAATTGCGTTCATGCGCCGATTCCGACGCGGCGCAAGATCGGCGTGCAACGAAACAGGCCGCAGAACCGAGCAGAGCCCGGCGTGTGATGTGCATAAGGATAATCTACCGCAGAGTCTGAGGCGTCCTATTCTGGGCCCGGCTTCCCCTCGCGCTGCGCCAAGAACCTCTTCCGGCTTTCCATGATGACTCTCCGCGCCTCGCGTGGGTCGCCCCAGCCGCGCATCTCCGTGATCTTGCCTTCCAGTTCCTTGTAAATCGCGAAGAAATGCTCGATCTCGCGGCGGATGTGCGGAAAAATCTGATCGAGGGTGTGGATCTGGTCGTAACGCGGATTGCGAGTGGGCACGGATATGATCTTTTGGTCTCCGATTTTGCTATCCACCATGTTCAACACGGCGACGGGGCGCACCTCGATGAGGCATCCGGAGAAACTGGGCTGGTCGACCAGCACCAGCACGTCCATGGGATCGTCGTCCTCAGCGATCGTTCCCGGAATAAAGCCGTAGTCGCCCGGATAGTGCATCGGCGAGTAGAGCGTCCGGTCGAGACGGAACACGCCCAACGCGCGATCGTACTCGTACTTGTTGCCCGAGTTCTTCGGAATCTCGACGATCATGCGGACGATTTCTGGACACTCGGGTCCCGGGTCAATCTCGTGCAGCGACGGCATCGTTTCCAGCGTAGCGCATGGCCGGCGCCGGTCGGTTGGAAGCCCTGCTTTGTGTTCGGCGTCAGTGAGGTGTAGTGTTTGAAGCATCAACTGAGGAACCCCGAACGGGAGCCCGGTATTCGAGATTCGTGCGATGCAGCACGCTTGCGGCGCTCTTTCTCTTAAGCGTTACGGCGAACGCTCAGAACCAGGAGGCAGCACCTTCGCCCGGACCTGCGATCCGGAGCGAGGTCAAGGAAGTTCTGGTGCCGGTGGTCGTGACAGATCGGCACGGCACTACGTTCCGAATCTCGAGACATCTGACTTCCAGGTGCTGGAAGACGGAAAACCCCAGCACATCGTGGCCTTAATCAGCGCGATCAAAGCCGGGACGCCGGTTTCCGTCAATCAGGCGCCGCCGGCCGGGGTCCTTCCACCGCCGGTCGGGCGACAAGCGAAGTTCCGGCCGCGACCGCCCTGGACTTCCCTCGAAGAACCTACCTGATTCTTGTGGACACGCTGCATTCCTCTTTCGAGAACTTCAAGCGAGTTCGCGAAGCGCTTGGCAAGTTCTTCGAAAAGGAACAAACCGCGGACGCGCAGTATGCCGTGATGGCGCTGGGCCGAAAACTCGAAGTCGTGCAGGACCCCACGCGCGATGTCAGTGCCGCCCTGGCAGCGGTTCGCGCCAACCGCTTCTACAACATGATCCTCGACTCCGAGGCCAACAATCTGGAGGTTGCTGCCGATCAGTTCACAGCCCTGATGCGCCAGTGCTGCGCGGTCTGCGGATGCGAGAGCGGAGGGGCGGTAATGCCGGAATGCCCGGCCGCCAAAAATAAAGTGCAGGTGTTCCTTCGGCAATTGAATGAAATCGTCCGGGCCACCGCGACGATGCCCACCTCGCGCACCGTCATTTTCATTTCCGATGGTCGCATTCCGGGGCGTGAGCTTTACGCTATTCTCTTGGGCTATTCTCCGAAGGATCGCAACTTCGAACTCAATTCCCGCGATACGCAACCGGAGCTGGAAGCCATCCTAGGAGCTGGAAGCCATCCTAAAGGTCGCGACAAAATATGACGTGAAGTTCTATACGCTCGATTCGCGCGGGCTCTACACAGTGAGCTCAGTCCCGGGCAGCGGCTTCGCCGCAAGCAGTTCCTCCAGCCCAATGAACACGCAAATTGATTCGCGCGAATCGCGAAACCTGGCTGCTGGAGTGCCGGAAGCTGTTACTTCGTCGGCCGTCTCCGCCGCTCGCGAGAGCACCGACGTTCTGGCCGAGTTCGCGCATCAAACCGGCGGCCTTTTCTTCGAGAACAATAGCGACCTGCTGAAAGGATTGCGGCAAGCCGTCGCCGATGGGCGCGAATACTACATCCTTTCCTATGTTCCGGAGAACAAGGCCATGGACGGAACGTACAGAAAGATCGTTGTCACAGGAAGAGAACCCCATTGGCGGATCAACGCCAAAGCCGGCTACTGGGCCACCGGGAACTAGAGAGCCGCTGAATACGAACAACGGGTTCGCCCCGGGCGCGCTTGCATCGGCCGCCCGGATGGTGTATTCAGAAAGGCGCACTCACTTTTTTCGATAGAGACCAAGTAGGCATCAACGAGGCGCCATGAAAGTTTCCCTGGGTAGTTGGGCTTTTTCCTTCGGTCCGTTCGCAGACCACCCCATTCCATTTGAGAAAACGGTCAGACGGCTTTCGGAAGCCGGTTATGACGGCATCGAGATCTGCGGGTTCCCGCCGCACATCACGCTCGATCAGTACCCAACCAAGGAGTCGCGACGCGAGCTGGTGCGGTTTCTGCGTGACCATCGTCTGGGCGTGTCCGGCTACGCGGCGGATTTTACCAGCGTGAATCCGGTGATCTCGGGCAACAGGGAACGCTACCTGAACCTGATGAAGCGGAATGCGGAGATGTGCGCGGATATCGGCAGCCCGTGTCTTCGCGTGGATACCATTGCGGCGCCGGGATCGATTGAGGACAGCGACTACCAGTCCGCTTTCGACCGCCTGGCCGGCTTGTGGCACGATGCCGCGGGAATCGTCGAGCAGGCCGGTGTGCGCATGGTTTGGGAATTCGAACCGGGGTTCTCTTTTAACAAGCCCTCGGAAGTGCTGGCCATGCACCAGAAAGTGGCGCATCCGAATTTCTTCGTGCTGTTCGACACCTCGCACGCTTACATGTGCGCGGTGGTGGGCGCGCGGCAGCATGCCGTCAAGGAGACGCTCCCCGGCGGCGTCGCGGACTTCCTGGAGAAGCTCAAGGGCCGCATCGGCGCAATCCACCTCATCGATTCCGATGGCACGCTGCACGGCGATGAAACCAGCACGCACCGCCCGTTCAGGGAGGGCTTCATCGACTTTCCAACCATCGCGCCGAAACTGCTCGATGTGCCAGGCATCGAATGGTGGTGCATCGACATGTGTTTCTGGGCGGGATCCTGGGAACTGGTCGAGCCGAGCCTCCGTTTCGTTCGCAATCTGCTGGGCGCGCACGCCGTGGTCGCATGAATCGGCGAACCTTTTTGCAGGTGGCAGCGGCAGCGCCCATTACGCTGCCCGAGTTTCATCCGAAAAGCATGCTGCACGTGCCCGAGCATCCCGTGCCGCGCGCCAAGTTTCCCACCATCGATGTCCACACGCATCTGTTCGGGGCGGGCCGCAAAGCGGCTCCCGGTTCCCCCGAGGCGCGCGCCGAGCTGGCTCAGGTTGCCCGATACATGGACGAGTGCAACCTCGAAACCCTGCTTAATCTGACCGGTGGGAACTCTCAAACGCTTCCTGCGATCCGCAAAACCATGTCGGATTTCGGCTCCAAGTTCATCACGGCGGCGGAGCCCGTGTGGTCGCGCGCCAGCGAGCCTGGCTATGCAACGTGGCAGGCAGAGGAATTGCAGAAAAGCAAGCAGGAAGGAGCCGTCGCCCTGAAAATCGTAAAGACCCTGGGACTCTACCTGCGCGAAAAAGGGAAGCTGGTGGCGGTCGACGATCCGCGCTTCGATCCCATGTGGGACGCCGCCGGATCGCTTGATCTGCCAGTGATGATCCACATCGGTGATCCGGGCGCATTCTTCACGCCGATCGACCGGTTTAACGAGCGCTATGAGGAGCTGCAAAATCATCCCGACTGGTCCTTCTACGGCCGCGACTTTCCGCTGCGCAGCGAGCTACACGAGGCGCGCAACCGCGTAGCCGCCCGCCACCCCAAGACAAAGTTCGTCTATCTGCATATGGGCAATGACGCCGAAGATCTCGCCGTGGTTGGTGGATGGCTGGATCGCTTCCCGAACGTGCACGTCGATATCGCTGCGCGCCTGGGAGAGCTAGGCCGCCAGCCCCGCGGCGCGCGGAAATTCTTCGAACGCTATCAGGACCGCATCCTGTTCGGCACCGATGCGACCTGGGATGCCGGAAAGGAAGTGCCGCAGCAGGATCTGAAACCGGAAATGTACCGTTGTTATTTCCGCTTTCTCGAAACCGATGACGAGTACTTCGACTACGCGCCGTCAGAAGTCCCGCCGCAGGGCCGCTGGAAAATTTATGGCATCGCGCTGCCAGATGGAATCTTAAAGAAGGTCTATCACAACAACGCGGCCCGGCTGTTGCGGCTCAAGACGATCTAAGCTCAACGCGCGACTTTCACCGGCACACTCGCCTCAACGTCCTGCCAGGCCAGCTTGAGAGTGAAACCGTCGGATCCGCTCGGCGTCATGCTGATGGTGAACTCTTCCACCGGCGAGCTGAGTTTCGTGACGTGCATCTTGGTGCGGCCCACGTCCTCTGACTCATGCTCGCTGTACTTGAACGCGCCCCATTGCTTGGCGACTTTGTTGACAATCAACGTCCAGGAATCCGGCTCGGGAATAGTAAACAGCGAATAAGTACCCTTGGGAACTTTGAGACCGTTGAGGTCGAGATCCGCATCCGTCTCGATCGTGGTCGCTTCGTCGGCGCCGGTGCGCCACACCTTTCCGTAAGGCTCGTGCTCGCCAATCATCTTGCGTCCGTGGAGCGACGGCCGTCCGTAGGTAATCGTGATCTTGTGGCCCCCAACTTCAAGCGAGGTCGATTCGTGCGGGCTCTTGTATTGCGCTGGAGCCACGTTGGCCAATCCGAAGATCAGCGCGCCAGTTGCTGCAATCGTCATAAGTTTGGGCATGTGATTCATTTTAGACCGGCCTGGAATCCCTTGCGCAGCCGCAATTTTCATGGGCACCACCTGGTCCGCCGCAACCGAAGGCCAGTCAAATGCATCGAAACCATTGGGGTAAAATAGAATAAACTGTTGGACACTTGGGGAATGCGGCCACTTCTGATCCTTTCGCTCGTCTGCGCAACTCTTCTCGCCGAGAGTCCCGGCTACCAGCGCGCTCGCGCGCTATATGACCGCACCGAGTATGGCGCCGCGCTGCGGCTGTTGTTGCCGGTCGAGGAAAAAGACGCCGCCACCCTGGTGCTGATGGGTCAGAACTATTTCATGATGGGTGACGCCAACCGCGCCAGCGAGTACTTCCAGCAGGCCGTTGAACTTGAGCCCGCGAACTCCGTTTACTACCACTGGTTGGGCCGCGCATACGGCCGCCGCGCTGAGAGGGGCAGCATTTTCACCGCCATGGGCAACGCCTCGAAAGCGCGGCAGAATTTCGAAAAGGCCATCGAACTCGACCCGCACAACTCCGAGGCGGTGAACGATCTGTTTGAGTTCTATGTCGAGGCCCCCGGCTTCATCGGCGGCGGATTGGATAAAGCCGAGCGGTTGGCGGTGCTCATCGCCGCCCATGACGCCGCCGAAGGGAACTACGCCCTGGCCCGTATCGCGGAAAAAAGAAAGGAGTACCCGCGCGCGGAAAGCCACCTGCGCCAGGCCATGGAACTGGCGCCGCGCCAGGTGGGCCGCGTGATCGACCTGGCCAAGTTCCTCGCCAAGCACGGGAAATTCGAGGAAAGCGAGAAAACCTTCCAGGCGGCGGAGAAGATTGCTCCCAGTGCTCCCAGACTGATGTTTGCTCGCGCCGCCGCCTACATCCAGACCAAGCGCAAAATCGAAACGGCCAGGAGTCTCTTGCAGAAGTATCTGAGGGCCCGGTTAACGCCGGATGATCCGCCGCGCGAGGAAGCGCGCAGGCTGCTGCAAGAGGTCTCGGGCGGCTAGCCGGAAATGAATTTCAGCGAGGCGCTCAACTTCAGCGCTCAGTCGCTTCGCGCCAATCCCATCCGCTCCATGCTCACCGGACTCGGCATGGTGATCGGAACCGCGTGCGTCATCCTGGTCGTCACCATTTCACTCACCAGCCGGGAGTACATTCTCGACCAGATCGAGGGCGTGGGATCGAACCTGGTGTACTCGCAGGCCGAGATTGCCACACAAATGAGCGATGCCCAGATCGACGCCGATTTCATCAAACTCGACGACGTCGAAGCCGTGCGCGAGCAACTGGCGGGGCGCATCACCGCCGCCTCCGCCATCATGAACACCTTCGATCGCATGCGCATTGATGGTAAGGATCAGTTTGTACAAGTGATCGGCACCGACGAGTTCTACCAGCCCGTGCGCAACATGGTCGTGCTCTCCGGCCGGTTTTTGGATTCGGGCGATGTCGCTCTGCGGCAGAAAGTCTGCATGCTCACCGACAAGCTCGCTAAGCGGCTTTATGGCAGCGTATCCGCCGCGCTGGGCAATGTCATCAAGATTCACGACCTGCAATTTACCGTCATTGGAACGTTTAAAGAGAAAGTCGAGAGCTTCGGGCAGTCGGAACTGGGCGCTGAGACTATCTTGATTCCCGTCACCGTGCTCCGCTACTTCACATCCGCGGAGCGCGTCGACCCGCTGGACGTGCAGGTCAAATCGGCCGGCGACGTCGAAGCGGTGACGCAGCAGATCAAGCACATTCTCGAAAGCCGCCACCGCCCCGGCGCCATGTACCGTGTGCAGAATCTCGCCGCCATTCTGGATGCCGCGCGCAAGATCGCAACCATCCTCAGCCTCGTGCTGGTGCTGGTCTCCGCGATCGCGCTTATCATCTCCGGGATCGGCATCATGAATATCATGCTAGTGACAGTAAGCGAACGGACTCGCGAGATCGGCATTCGCATGGCCGTGGGAGCGTCACGCAGCGAGATTCAGTTGCAGTTTTTGACGGAGGCCGTGCTCATCAGCCTCACCGGCGGCGTGCTCGGCATTCTCCTGGGTGTATCGCTGCCCCTCAGTGTTCAGCTTTTCGTAGATGACCTTCGTATCCCTGTCTCACCCGCGTCTATCATCATCGCCTTCAGTGTCTCCTGCGCCGTAGGCTTGATTTTCGGCATGCTGCCCGCTAACCGCGCGTCACGCCTGAATCCGACCGACGCGCTACGATACGAATAAAGTCTCTTTCGATGCTCCCTTTTGTTAGCAATCCGAGTAGATCACCATCAAAAGATTTTGCTCCGCCGGATAAAGAATTAACATTCGCGCGTCGTCTCTCTCTATGACGGACCGGCAGCGGTTTAGTATTTCTTAATCCCGCGAGCTGAACCGGTTCGCAAGAGGTTGACTATGGGACTCGCCAATTCGAGTACAGGGCAAGCAAGCGCGCCGGCAATGGAACCCCGCCCCAACCGCCGGTTGCATGAGCGCATCCCCATTAACCGGCAGGTTTATCTTTGCTGGCGCGAACGCCAGGGGGAACAGGTGCAGGCTGGGCGCGCCGTCGATGTTAGCAAGTTCGGCATGTTGGTTGAAGCAGATAGGCCCATTGCGCCCGGAACCACCATCTCCGTCCAAACCAACGCGGTCATGCTCGGTAGCGCGTGCGTGCGTCACTGTACCCCGAGCGGACTCAAATACAAGATCGGCCTGCATATGCCCGATCGCATGTCCCGCGATCTGTAAGACGGCTTGAAACGGCGCGGCCGTTAACCTCACTATGGCGGTGGGTACTTAGTGCTGCGGCTGCATACTTAGGCCGGCAGTGCCTCATCTGATTAACCGAAGTTAGTAGTACCGGCTTACTGAGCTGCCCTTCGTATTTTGAAACGGCGCAGGTTGATCGCGCATCTGTCACAACAGGTTGTGACTCGAGGAGACACAGGAATGGCTTTTGAAGGCCAACTCGATCCCAAAACGATTTTGGTCGTTGACGACGACATCTCGGTTCTCACCGTAGTCAAATGCATGTTGGAGTCCAGTGATTACAACGTGCTGCTGGCGAATAACGCAGAAGTCGCGCTGCGTATGGCGGAGCGGGACGACCTGTCGATTGATCTCTTGCTCACCGACGTCATCATGCCCGATCTGAATGGTCCGGATCTGGCCAAACGCATCCAGGCCATCCGGCCCTCCATAAAAGTGCTATTCATGTCAGGATGCACAGACTCCGACGTGGTGCGGGTGAAGGTCTTGGAGCCCGAATTCGGATTTCTGCCCAAGCCATTCACTTCCGACAGCTTGCTGGACACCGTCCAGCGGATCCTGATCGCGGCACCCGCGCGCTCGTTCGCCGCGAAAGCCTCTGGCCGTCCGCAATAGATGCCGCTTCGCTGAATTGACTGTCCTGGGCAGATTAGGCCGAGCGTGCTCGGCCCCTACGACGCTTTCCCGGTAGCGCAGGGATACGCGCCGTTTGCGGGTACCTGCGGCAGTTGGGGTTCCCCGTTCGCCGTTGTGCGCTCAAAACGCGAGTGGCTACTCATACCGCAGCGCCACCATGGGGTCCACCCGCGCCGCGCGGCGTGCCGGTAGATAGCCGGCAAGTGCGGCGGCTCCGATGATGGCGATTACTGAGCTGCAAAGTGTGAGTGGGTCGGCCGGTTCCAGGCCGAAGAGCTGATCGCGGATCATCCGCATGGATGCCATCGCCGCGGGAAGTCCGATAGCGATGCCGATGATCACGGGCAGCATGGTTTCGCGAAGCACCATCCAAAGCAGATCGCGTCGATCCGCGCCCAAAGCCATGCGGACCCCGATTTCATTGGTCCGTCGCACAACCGAGTACGACGTCACGCCGTAGAGCCCGATCGCGGCCAGCAGCAGCGCCAGGAGTCCGAAGAAGCTGGAAAGCATCGCGATCATGCGCTCGCGGATAAGCGATTGCTCCACTTGTTGCGACAGCGTCCCAATGTCTTTCAATGGCACATTCCGATCGAGACTTCGCACTGCGCTGCGTAGCGGGCCGGCGATTGCGTTGGCCGCGAGCGGCGTCCGCACAAAGACCGCCGGGCCCCACGGCAGATCGTCCTGGAAGCACGGCAGGTAAACAGTGGGCGGGATCTTTTCCCGCAACGAGAGATACTTGGCATCGCCCACCACACCGACAATCTGCGCCGGCGCATGATTCGCCAGCTGCACTTGGTGGCCGATCGGATTGGCGTCCCTGAAGTAATAGCGTGCCATGGTCTGGTTGATGATGACGACCTTCGCCACGTTCTTACGGTCTTGCATGCTGAAGTCGCGGCCGGCCAGCAGCGGAGTGCCCAGCGTCTCGAAATATCTCGGCGCTACTAAGTCCACGTAGACTTCCTTATCCTCGTCGGGCCGCGGCGTGTAGCCTTCCACGTGTATAGGAAGGTCTATGCCGCCTCCGGAGATCGGCGTGATGAGGGCGGCGCTGGCTGAGCGCACACCGGGAACTTGCGCGATTCGAAGAAGGAGTTGTTGATAGTAGTCATCGAGACGCGCTCCCTTGTAGCCAGCGCCCTCGGCGTCGAGATCCAGCATCAACACGTTATTCCGGTCAAATCCGGGGTTTATCGTTTCTAGATTGCGCAAGCTGAGCGCGAGCAGTGTAGCACCCGCGACCAGCACCAGCGAGAGACCTGCCTGCAACGTCACAAGAACCTTGCCGAGCCGATTCGCCGGGCGCATGGCGCGCGTCTCTTTCAGTGCCGGTCCCGCCTCTAGGCGAGTCGCCCGAACCGCCGGCGCCAAGCCGAAGAGAATACCGGTTAGAACAGAGACGACCGCTGTGGACCCCAGGATGCGCGCGTCGGGCGTCAGGGCCGGCAGGATGCGCGCTTGGCCGTTCGACATGAAAACCACGAGCGCATTGCTGGCCCAGCAGGCCAGCAGCAGACCGAACGCTCCGCCGGCCGCCGAGAGCAGCACACTCTCGGTCAGAAACTGGCGGACCAGACGAGACCGGCCGGCGCCCAACGCCAGGCGCACCGCAATCTCGCGCCGCCGCGCAGCCCCCCGCGCCACCAGCAGATTGGCGATATTGGCGCAGGCGATGAGCAGCACCAGTCCGACCATGGCCATCAGGATGCGCTGGCCGACTTCGCTATCAAGCGCTGGAAGATCACGCTGATATCCGCGCGGGCCTGCTCGCGTGAGACACCGGGCTTCAGCCGGGCCATCACGCTAAGCCAATGGTAATCGGGCTGGGGCAGCCAGCTTTCCGCGCGGATGAGACGCTCTGCGGCCATGGGGATGGTGATAGCCGGAGCACGTCCTGTCTCCACGCCAAAGAACTCGGCGGGTGCTACGCCCACAATGGTGAACAGTACTTTCTCCACGAAGACCGTCCGCCCGATCACGCGTGGATCTGCGCCAAAGCGCCGCGTCCAGAAGCTGTAACTCAGTACGGCCACTGGCGCCGCGGGTGGACCCGTCAACGGGTCATCCTCCGGCTGGATCACACGGCCCATCATGGCGCTCACTCCGAGGGTGGCGTAGTAGTTTCCCGTGACGTATTGGCAGTCGGCGGATTCGATGTCTTTACTGATTCGGATCTTCGACGGCTGATTGTTGGACACGGCTAACATGCCCTCGAAAGAACGACTCTGATCGCGGAGCTGCCCATAGTCGGGATACGAGAAGTTGCTCCGCTGGCCCGCCCAGTACCGGTTCAGTTGGACCAGATCACTCGGATTCTTGACCGGCAACATTCTAAGCATGACAGCGTCGATGATTGTGAATATTGCGGTGTTGGCCCCGATTCCCAGTGCCAGCGAGAGAATCGCTACGGCAGTGAGCGCCGGACTCTTAGCCAGCATGCGCCCGCCGTAGCGGACATCCTGTACGAACGTCTCGAGTACGAGTAAGCCGCGCCGGTCCCGATAGGCTTCTTTGGCCTGCTCGACGCCGCCGAATTCGCGCTGCGCGGCATGGTGAGCCTCTTCAGGCGTCATGCCCCGGCGGAGGTTGTTCTCCACCGCCATCTCGAGATGCGAGCGCAACTCAGCATCGAGCTCACGCTCCATCCGGCGATTGGAGATAAGCCCGCGAAGGCGCGCGGCGAGAATGCGAAGCCAGGACATGCAGCTCTCCTTTAGAAGAACAACAGGAGAATACCGCTTTTGGCCGCGGTCGTCAATCGGAAGGTGTACGTAACCCCTAGCTCATTGCGCGTTTTGACCCAGTCTGGGCGACCGGCGCTCCTAAGTGAATCAAAGCAAACCCGATCGAGTTGGTGTCCACCTTGCATGCGTGCTCAGCGAAGGAGCTGAATATGCTGCCGCTCACCAAAATTCTGGTTCCTGTCGATTTCTCGGACCGCTCGGTCGCCGCCGTGCGTTATGCGAGAAACCTAGCCTGCCATTTCCACGGCGAGTTGATTTTGACGCACGTGCTGCCTTCCATCCCTTACGAAATGGGAGGGTTCGAGTTTGGCGGCGTAGTCATGGCCGACGGCTTCGCAGACCGGGTGGCGGAAGCGCGCGCGGAGCTGGATCAGTTCCTCGGGGCCGAGCTGATTGGCCAGAAGGTTTGCAAGGTTGTTCTGGAAGGGGATCCGGCACGGCAGATCGTGGACTATGCGCACAGATCGGAGGTCAAGCTGATCGTGATGCCGACCCGCGGTTACGGTCCCTTCCGCCGGTTCCTGCTGGGGTCAGTGACGGCCAAAGTGCTGCACGACGCCGATTGTCCGGTCCTGACCAGCGTGCATATGGAGGAAGCCGGGGAGCTCGAAGCCGTGCGGCCGACCAAGATCGTCTGTGCCGTCGATATGGGCCCGCAAAGCGGCAAAGCACTAGATTGGGCGGATCAGTTGGCGCAGGAATTCCATGCCGAATTGGTGCTGGTGCACGCCACGCCGCTCGGTGAAAGCCATTTCGACGACGCCTTCGATCCTGAATGGCGTACGACAGTTGAAGGACGCATGCGGGAAAAACTCTCCGACCTGGCTGGGGGCGTGCATGCGGCCGCGATTGTCACCGAATCCGGCAACCCGGCCGATGTGGTGGCCGAAACCGCGGAGCGCTTCGAGGCGCACCTGGTGGTCATCGGCCGCAGCGAAGCCGGTGGTATGTTTGGGCGACTACGCGCCAACGCGTACGCCATCATCCGGCAATCTCCGTGCCCGGTGGTCAGTGTGTAGGGAAATAAACATCAAGGAGTTGTAATGGAAGCCGTTATTCGCCACCTGGGCAACCTGAAATTTGAGGCCATAGCACGCGACCATCGCCTGATTTGCGATCAGCCGGTGGAGAATCAGGGGACCGACCGGGGTATGACGCCGCCCGAGTTGCTGCTCGCGTCGTTAGGCACCTGCGCCGGCTACTACGCAGCGCAATATCTGCAAACGCGAGGGTTGAGCGCCCAACGGGTGGTGATTCGGGTTTCGGCGGAAAAGGCCACACAGCCGGCCCGCCTGGCTTCTTTTGTGATCGACGTCGAAGCGCCGGACGTTGATCCCAAGCATCACGATGGCTTGCTGCGCTCGGTCAAGGCGTGCCTGATCCACAATACTCTGAGCAACACGCCAAACATCGAACTACACGTGCACACGGCCGTTCCGGTGGCCTGATGCCACCGCCGGTTACGGCAACCCTGACCACAGATCCACCAGCCGCTCGATCTCACTCTTTATATCCGAAAGAAACGTACATCGCGATTCTCGCGGCAGCCTGTATCGCGGTGAGTCAGTCAGTGCGTTTTGGGTGGCAGGCGCCATCGGCTCTTTGGGCGATTCCTCTCTACATCACGTTGATTGCGGGCGGCGTGCCGCTGCTGATCGATCTGGGCGAAAAACTACTGGCACGGGAATTCGGCTCTGACCTGCTGGCCGGCATTTCGGTCATCACGGCCATCCTGCTGGGTGAATACCTGGTAGGCGCGATCGTCGTGTTAATGCTTTCCGGCGGTGCGGCGCTGGAGCACTATGCCGCCCGCCGCGCCTCCGCGGTGCTCGACGCCCTGGCGCGCCGCATGCCTACAGTTGCGCACCGGAAAACCGGCGCAGGCATGGCGGACATTGCCCTTGCCGACATCGTGATCGGCGAGAAGCTGGTGGTTCTGCCGCACGAGATCTGTCCGGTGGATGGCACGGTTGTCTCGGGCCACGGCTCCATGGATGAGTCGTATCTGACCGGCGAGCCGTTTGAAATCTCCAAAACGCCAGGGTCGGAGGTCCTATCGGGCGCAGTGAACGGAGAATCCGCCATCACGATCGTGGCGTCGCGGCTGCCAGTGGATTCGCGCTACGCCAAAATCATGGAGGTCATGCGCGCTTCCGAGCAGAACCGCACGCGGCTGCGCCGTATCGGGGACCGCATCGGCGCGTGGTACACACCGCTCGCCATGGCGGTGGCGGCTGCGGGCTGGTTGGTCAGCGGCCACGCCGAGCGCTTCCTGGCGGTCATGGTGATCGCTACACCTTGTCCGTTGCTGATCGCTATTCCGGTCGCAGTGATCGGCGGGATTTCGCTCGCAGCGCGCCGCGGCATTGTCATCAAGAACCCGGCGATGCTCGAGCAGATCGATACCTGCCGCACCATCATCTTCGACAAAACCGGGACTCTCACCTACGGGCGCCCGTCGCTCACGGACGCCCTCTGCGCCCCAGGCTTTCAGATCGAGCAAGTTCTGGGCACAGCGGCGAGTCTGGAGGTCTATTCACGCCATCCGCTGGCGGGGGCGATCGTGCGGGCCGCACAGGAGCGCGGGTTGCCCCTCGAGTCCGTTGACCTGGCGAGTGAGAAGCCCGGCGAGGGATTGCGCGGCATAGTGGGAGGCCGCAGTGTGCGGATCACGGGTCGCTTGAAGCTGGCGCAACTCCCGCCCAATCTGCCACCCGCCGCCGAAGGCCTGGAGTGCCTGGTGTTCCTCGATGATCAATACGCAGCCGCTCTGCGGTTCCACGACGAGCCTCGCGCCGAGAGCCATCCATTCGTCCAGCACCTGTTGCCGCGGCATCAGGCGGCCAAGGTGATTCTGCTTTCTGGCGATCGTGAGCACGAAGTCGAATACTTCGCCCAGAAGCTCGGCATCGCGCTGACCCACGCCGGCAAGAGTCCCGAAGACAAAGTGGCGATCGTACGCCAGGAGACGGCGCAAGCTCGAACCCTGTATGTCGGCGATGGAATCAACGACGCTCCCGCCATGATGACGGCGACGGTGGGAGTGGCGTTCGGCAAAGACAGCGACATCACCGCCGAGGCGGCTGACGCGGTGGTGCTCGAGCCATCGCTTGCCAAGGTCGACGAACTGATGCACATCGGGCGGCGCATGCGCACCATTGCCTTGCAAAGCGCCCTGGGCGGTATGGCGCTGAGCCTGATCGGCATGGCTGTGGCCGCCGCGGGCTATCTGCCGCCGATCGCGGGCGCGGTGGCGCAAGAGGTCATAGACCTCGCTGCCGTGTTAAATGCGGTCCGCGTGGCCCTGCCCGAGAGCGAGCTGACCGACTTCTGACAGGTGGCTGGTGTTAGGTGGCAGGGAATAGGTTTTAGGTGCCACGTTCCAGGTGTCAGGTGTTAGCAAGCGGGGTTCGTGCGCTACGGTTGTTTCGCTGCGCGGCACTCATTGCGCCGTCGTACCGATCGTCATGTTCTTAAACTCGCCTGTCTCATCGAACGATCCTGGCCCAATCTTGCCCGCGCCAAGACTCAGATCGACAGCGTGCAGCGCAGGGAGGGCGCGGCCATCCACCCACACATCCACGGTCCCGGCGATGGCGTCGTGCGTCAGCGTCACATGATGCCAGCGCCCAGTGGCGGAAAACGCGGCGGGGCCGCGCTCCGAGCTGATGCGGACGCGCTCGCCGCCGTAGACGTGAAAAATACCGTTATGAACCGGCTGTTTGGCCGCGGTATCCACCGAGAGATGCGCATAGTCGAAGTGAGCTGCATCGCGATAGGCAAACGCGATAAGAAGGGAGGCGCCGAGAGGCCGGACATCCGCTTCGAGAGTTACTCGGCCGTACTCCGGCACATCGGCCAACGCGAACTGAATGGGCCGGCGCGGCCCGGGCAACGGGCCTCTGTGCTCGAGTAAGCGCAGCACGGGAACGCTGTTCTCGTTGTCAACCTTCCAGTCAGCCGCCAGCGGCACGCTCCAGATGTGGCCAAAGACTTCGAAGGTGTCGGCGGCGAGTGCCCAAGCGGCGGCGAACGCCATGAGAGCCACGAGTTTCATGGCGCCATCATAGCCCAGGTTAATGGGCGTCCGGGGCGGGGGCGATGGGCGAGAAGATCAAACCTGACTTCCTCGCCTCGACACCTCCCGATAGATGCCCTCCAGCGCGCGGCAAAGGCCTGCACTGTCGCAGGCCGGCGATCGGGCGAGGCGCTCCCGCATGCCCGCGCGCAGGGCGGCCAGTTCAGCGGCGGAGGCAGGCGATCGGGCCAGAGCGACCGCCCGGGCGATATAGGCATCGCGATCGGGCACGCACCAATCATCGAGTCCCGCGGCGAGCAACAGCGAACGGCTCTGCCGGCTTGCCCAGCGATCGCCGTTGAAGGTGAGCACCGGGACCCCTTGCCACAGCGCTTCCATGGTGGTTGTACCGCCGTTATATGGAAATGTGTCGAGCGCAATGTCCGCCCTCCCATACGCCTTGAGAAAAGTCTCATGCTCAGCGGGGCCCTCCAACAGAACACGATCTGGCGCGACCTCGAGGCGGCCGAAACGCTCTTGCAGCGCGGCGCGGTTCGTGGGGTCGCCCAGTTCGGCGTTCTTGATGAGGAGTTTGGCATCGGGCGCTTGCCGCAAGATGGCCGCCCAGGCGGCGACCACCTCGTCGTTGATTTTGTGCTGTGAACACAGGCTGGCGAAGGTGATGTGACCTTCAGCAAGACAAGGAGGGGATACCACGTCCGGAGTTGAATAAGGGACCGAATATGCCAGGTACGATCCGGGAACGCGCAAGACGCGCTCGCAATAGAATTCTTCCTCGGAAGGGGGGATGACGGCCGCATCGCCGATGATGTAATCGAAGGCGTCGACCCCGCTGGTCGCGTAAGAGTTGAACCAGGCGACATTGACGGGCGCAGGGCGCCTCATAAAGAGTCCCAGGCGGCATTGGAAACTGTAGCCGTTGAGGTCAACCAGGATGTCGATTCCGCTGCGCTCCACCAGGCTCGCGAGGTCGATATTGGACAGCTGGCTTGCGTCGTAAACATGGTCGAGAGGGTCGGCTTGATAACCACTTTCGGCCCGGGGAAGCATTCCGTCAGAAAACAGGTGGATTTCGAATGCCGAGCGGTCGTGGTGATTCATGACACCCCATACCGGCTTCATCCAATTGCGCGCGTGGAAGAACTTGGAGCAGTAGCCCACGCGCAGTTTACCGGCCGAGGTATCCTGCCGCTGGCTTGCACGCCTGACCGGAGCCTCCGCTGCTGCCTGGAGCCGGGCCCACACACGCCGGTCCTCCAGCACGGAGGCATTGTTGGCGTATGCGCTTCCGGGCACAATGCAGGCGATGGTACCGAGAGCCTTGGAGCGTAACTCCGGGTCAGGGGCTTCCGCGGCCTGCCGGAAATGTTCGAGCGACGCATCGAACTGTCGCGTTTGCCGGCTTCAAAGTGCTCCAGTGCGGTGATCTTTCCATTACACCGGGCCACGAGCGTTGCCACCCACGCTGGGCGATTCGCGATCGTGCGTCAACCAATCATCCGCCCCCACTGGCTTCGGCCGGCACTCCGTTGGCTTACTGAGGAAGAAGCGGGACTTGGTTCCCTACTCGACCTTTCCGGCGAGAAGCGGGTGCGGAGCATCGAAATTACGACCAGCGCCACTCCGAAAAGCAGAAGCACCGAGGAAGGCTCAGGCACGGTAGTCGCGGTGATGTGGATCGTGCCGTCCGTAAACGTGGTGATTGGAATCTCAACTCCGTTCGGGTCAGAGAGGTTTGTGACGCCAAAACTGATTCCTACATTCTCCGTAGGAGATCCGGCCGAGGTCGTAAAGAGAACATGCCCCAGGCCTACCGTGGTCCCGGCTCCGATCGTAGTCCCGCTGAACGGGGTATTTACGCTGTCCTCGGCAGTCAGATTCGGCGAGGTGCCGATAGCAATATCACCCCCCAGAAATGTATCGGCCAACGAATTCCCTTCGAAGATATAAGTTGTCGCGGCCGTTGTAGCATCGTCGAATGTAACATCGGTGCTGGCGCTATCCAACTCGAAGTTGAAACCAGCGATGACCACATCCGGACCGCTGAGGTTGGTCAGGAGAACATCGAAGCCGCTGCTCGAACCCGCTGTGACGCTAATCGGCTGCTGAATGGAAACAGCCAGTATGTCGGCCCAGCCCGGTGAACAAAACACGGAGCCGGCGAGGCCAGCTAGCAATAATACTCTGCAGCGAGACCATAGCTGCGACAACCTTCCTCTCGATCCCATCGTCGAGCCTCCAATCCGTTTTTCTACCTTATACTAACTCAGGGTAGTGATGTTCCGATTCGCGACCGGGCCGCCAAAACGTCCGCGGTACTCACAGTACCATCGCCGTTCATATCCGCCAAGGTGTTGTACGGTTGCACCGTTGCATTATTGATGCCGACGACGTCCAATGAGTTCACCGCTCCATCGTCGTTGAAGTCGCCGTATAGTACTTTCAGGTTCTGGGAGAACCCAGCGCCTCCACCGAGCGGGTTGCCGGCGGCATCCGACAGCGCGTTCGCGCCGCTGCCCGCCAGGGTCGTTGCATAGTTCCCGAGAACGATGGGTTTTATGCTCCAGGTCAACGTGTTCGTGCCGAGGCCGCTGAAGCCCGTGGACAAAACACCGCCAAGGCTGTTCATGTTACCTGCGGTGATCGGCTTCGAAAAGACCACGCGGATTCCCGTAATCTGCCAGGGCAGATGTTTTCGCGCAGAATCGATCACATTAAAGCTCTCCGTGCCCCACAGGACCTGGTAACTGACAACCGTGGGTGCGGTGGTCCCGCCCGAACCGGTTCCGGAAGCCATGTAGGTATAGTCGTTGAAATGCCAACCGACGCTCAGATTGCTGGAAGTGACACTGACGAACGACCAGAGCCGCACGTATAAGGTGGATCCATTCGTTGGTAGATTGGTCACCGTCGCCATCGTGTTGGTTCCCTGGCTTTGCCCGTAAATGTCGTTGGTGCCCATCGCGCTGCCCACGTACAGATAGTATTGGGTAACATCGCAGCCGGCAGTCCACGAGAATGTTACGGAAGCTCCGGTCAGCGCCGTCCCGGGGGGCGGGCTGGACATCGTGGCCGGAGCCGGCGTGCTGCATCCTGAGCCTCCCGAACCGGTTCC
>Ga0335081_10004951_pt1 | contig 21064 bp, 26 predicted proteins | sample Lox_Sample_35_FD_206713 | JGI IMG/M metagenome (GOLD analysis project Ga0335081, IMG submission 206713) | Soil microbial communities from Loxahatchee National Wildlife Refuge, Florida, United States - Lox_Sample_3.5 | ecosystem: Environmental > Terrestrial > Soil > Wetlands | place: USA... | reverse complement strand
TCGGCTACACCCTGAGCTACGCGTCGGTCGGCTCCGGCACCGGCATCGCCGACATCAGCGCGCGCACGGTCGACTTCGGCGCCTCGGACGCCCCTCTGAACCCGACCCAGGCCGCCGGCTGCAACGGCTGCATCGAGATCCCGTGGGCGCTCTCGGCGACGACGCTCTCGTACAACATCCCGGGTGTCCCGAACCAGATCCACCTCGACGGCCCGACGATCGCCGGCATCTTCCTCGGCACGATCACGAACTGGAACGACCCGGCGCTCCTGAAGCTCAACCCGAACATCGGGTTCCCGAACCTGCCGATCACGCCGGTGCACCGCTCGGACGGCTCGGGTGACACCTATGCGTTCGCCGACTACCTCTCGAAGGTAAGCGCGACGTTCGCGAACCAGGTCGGAGTCAACACGACGGTCAACTGGCCGAGCGGCGTCGGCACCTCCGCCAGCGGGAACTCCGGCATCGCGGGCGTCGTCTCCAGCACGCCGGGCGCGATCGGTTACCTGAGTGCCGCCTACACGCTTCCGAACCACCTCAAGGTGGCGGCGGTCAAGAACCTCGCGGGCGGCTTCGCCACTCCGGGCCTTCGCGGGATCGCGGCGGCGGCGGCGGCATTCCCCAACCCGGCGTCCACGACCAACGGCGTCGAGATGCACATCGTCCAACCGCCGAAGTCGGCCGGGAAGATCGCCTACCCGATCTCGACCTACACCTACATCATCGTCCCGGCGCAGTCCAGCAAGGCGACCGAGCTCAAGAAGCTCATCTTCTGGGCGCTCACCGTGGGCGACAAGAAGTACGGCCCGAAGCTGATCTTCGTGCCAACCTTTCCGGTCAAGGTGCTCGTAGCGGCCGAGAAGGCGCTCAAGCTGATCCAGTGTCCGGCGGGCGGCTGCTCGTAGGACCGCGGCTTCAGAACAAGCTCCCCGTCCGGGGGTGACAGAGCGGAGGGGCGCCGACGGGCGCCCCTCCGCTTTTTCCGCCTAGGATGATGGCGTGAGCGACACGGTCAGGGAGCTGATCGAGGCCTACGACGCGGCCTGGAACCGGCAGGACCTCGACGGGCTCTGTGCCTTCCACACCGACGACGTCGTGTTCGAGAACCACACGGCGGCCGAGCGGGTCGAGGGGGCCGAGGCGGTGCGGGCGCACATCGGCGGCATCTTCGAGCGGTGGCCGACGCTCCGATTCCGGGGGCGTCGTTTCTACGCAGCCGGCGATTTCGCGGTCAGCGAATGGACGGCCACCGCCAGGCGAGCCGACGGGGTGCAGATCGAGTGGGACGGGGTGGACGTCTTCCCGATCCGGGACGGGAAGATCGCCCGCAAGGACATCTACTCCTCGTCACACGCCCCGCGCGTGCTCGGCTGATCCGTATACTTAGGCCGCCGGGAAGGCGCAGCGCACCCGGAGGCCGTGTCCGCGCGAGCCGGTCGCCTCGACCGTGCCGCCGGCGGCGACGACGACGTGCTTCACGATCGCGAGACCGAGACCCGTGCCCCGGGTCGCGCGCGCGGCGTCGGCACGCCAGAACCGCTCGAAGAGGCGGGGGATGTCGCTCTCCCAGACCCCGATCCCGTCGTCGGCGGCCAGCAGGATGTTCTCTCCCGCTCCGCCGGCGATCGACAGCGTGAACGTCGCCCCGTGGCCGGCGTAGCGGATCGCGTTCTCCGCCAGGTTCTCGGCGATCATTCGCAGCATGCGTGGGCGGAGCGGCAGGTCTATCTCGCCGTCGCCCTCGGCGCGCAGCACGAGCCCGGCCCGCCCCGCGCTCGGGGAGAGCTCGTCCACGACCTGTTCGAGCACGGGCAACGCGTTCGTGAGTCCGAGCGAGACCACCTCGGTGCCGCTCTCGAGCTCCGAGAGAAAGAGGATCTCGTCGATCAGCGTGCCGGCGTTCTGGACCTCGGCCCGCGCCTGGTCGAGGAGGGCCTGGATGTCGGCGCCCGGCAGATCGGCGGAGTCGAGCAGCGCGAGGATCCGTGCCAGCGGGGTGCGGAGCTCGTGCGAGACCGAGGCGGTGAAGCCGGCCCTGAGCTCGTCGAACGAGACGTCCTCGGTGGCCGTGTCCGGGGTCGATGGGGATTGGACCACTTCCGGTCTCGATACCGGGTCGGGGTCGCTCTCCCTGCGCCAGAACCTGTTCAAACCAGGGTCTTCACCAGATTGTCACCATTTTGACACCGGCTCCGTACCGGGCCTGGAACTATGTTAGGCGCGTGGGAAAGATCCTGATCGTCGAGGACGACAACGTGATCGCGGACGGGATGGCCCGCCACCTCTCGGCAGCGGGTCTCGACCCGGTGGTCGTGGGGCGCGGGGAGCTCGGGCTCGCGCGCCTTCGCTTCGAGAATCCGGATGTCTGCGTGCTCGACCTGATGCTGCCCGAGCTCGACGGCTGGAAGCTGATCGAGACGGCGCGCTCGGAGGGTATCGGTACGCCCATCGTGGTCGTCTCGGCCCGGGGGACCGAGCACGATCGCGTGCATGCGCTGGAGATCGGCGCCGACGACTACCTCGTGAAGCCGTTCTCGATGCGCGAGCTCGTGGCGCGCGTGGGCGCGGCTGCACGCCGCGGCGTTCGGCCGGCAGAGGAGCGCCGGGGCGAGGCGGTCGAGATCGAGGAGCTCAAGATCGACCCCCGCGAGGTGCAGGCCTACGTCGACGGCAAGAGCGCCGGACTGACCCCGACCGAGTTCAAGCTCCTGTACACGCTGGCGCTCGACCGGGGGAGGGTCGTCACCAGGGACGAGCTGCTGCAGAAGGTCTGGGGCCGTCGTGAGACCCACCGCGACCGCACGGTCGACGTCTTCGTTCGCCGCCTCCGGCAGAAGATCGATCGGATCGCGCCCCGGCACACCTTCATCCACACCCGCTTCGGCGTCGGCTACAAGCTCGAGCCCGAATCCAAGTAGCTCGGTTGAAGTTGCGCCTCCGCCTATAGTCGCCAAGTGGCGCGACGGCGCGACCAGCCGGTCCGGCTGACCCGGATCTACACGCGCGGCGGCGACGCCGGCGAGACCTCGCTCGGGGACGGGTCGCGCATCTCGAAGCTCGACCCGCTCATTCACGCCTGCGGCGAGGTCGACGAGCTGAACTCCGTCCTCGGCTGGGCGCAGGTCGTCGCTCACGACGAGCGCCTCGGACGGATCCAGAACGAGCTCTTCGACCTCGGCGCCGACCTCTGCGTGCCCTACGAGCCAGGCGACAATCGCCTGCGGGCAGAACAGGCCTCCATCGACCGACTCGAGGCCGAGTGCGACGAGGCCAACGCGCCGCTCGGCGAGCTGAGGAGCTTCGTGCTCCCTGGCGGGAGCGAGACGGCCGCGCGTCTCCATCTGGCGCGCGCGGTGTGCCGGCGGGCCGAGCGCGCGGTGGTCGCCGCGTCGGCCGAGCGGCCCCTCAATCCTCTGGCGGCCGCGTACCTGAACCGGCTCTCCGACCTCCTGTTCGTGCTCGCCCGGGCTGCGAACCAGGGCAGCGAGGAGCCGCTCTGGCGTCCGGGGGGCGAGCGCTAGGCGGCCTAGAATGGCCCCATGGAGCAGCGGCGGACGATCAGGGTCGTGATCGCCAAGGTCGGCCTCGACGGACATGATCGCGGGGCGAAGGTGATCGCCCGGGCGCTCCGGGACGCCGGCATGGAGGTCATCTACACGGGTCTGCACCAGTTGCCCGAGCAGATCGTCGAGACCGTGATCCAGGAGGATGCCGACGCCGTCGGGATCTCGATCCTCTCCGGGGCGCACATGACGCTCGTCCCGCGTGTGGTCGATCTGCTCCGCGAGCGCGGCGCCGACGACGTCCTGGTCGTGGTCGGGGGGACGATCCCCTCGGACGACATCGCCGAGTTGCGACGTCAGGGTGTGGCAGAGGTGTTCACACCCGGTGCGATGACGGGCGACATCGTCGAGTTCCTCCGCGACCGCCTCGCGGCGTAGCGGCCGTCGTCAGGCGGGCGGTGCTGCGTAGAGTGCGCCTCCGATGAGGATCGCCGTGTGCGTGAAGGCAGTCCCCGATGCCGCTGCCGGAAGGCGGATCGACCCCGCGACCGGAAGGCTCGACCGCGCGGGCGATCTCGTGCTCTCCGACTTCGACCTGCACCCGATCGAGGAGGCGTTGCGCCTTCGGGATGCAGCCGGCGAGGGTGAGGTGGTGGTGGTGTCGCTCGGGCCGCCGCGAGCGGCCGATGCGATCCGCAAGGCGCTCGCCATGGGCGCCGACCGGTCGGTGCTGGTCACCGACGACCCATTTGCCGGTGCCGACCTCGTCACGACCGCCTCCGCGCTGGCGGGGGCGCTCGGCCGGGAGAGCGCCGACCTCGTCCTCTTCGGACAGCAGTCGGCTGACGGCGACGGTGCGTGTCTCTGGGCCGCGGTCGCCGAGCTCCTCCGCCGGCCGTTCATCTCCCAGGTCGCCGAGCTTGCCGTCGAGGCCGGATCGGTCACCGGTCGAAGGCAGACCGAGCTCGGATACGAGCGAATCCAGTCGCCGCTGCCCGCTGTTGTGGCGGTCTCGGACGCGATCAACGAGCCGCGGTATCCCTCCCTGAAGGGGATCATGGGAGCGAAGTCGAAGCCCCAGGAGACGCTGGGCGCAGCCGAGGTCGGCGGCGTCTCACCTGCCCGGACGGCGGTTCTCGCGCTCTCGCCGCCGCCGGCGCGCGGCGAGCGTCGCCGCATCGAGGGGGCAGGGGCGCCGGAGGCGATCGTCGACTTCCTGGTCGAAAGGCGGCTGATCTGAGAACGCTCGTCTTTCTCGAGCATCACGGCGACGGGATCACGAAGCCCGCGCTCGGCGTGCTCTCCCGGGCGGCAGCGCTCGGAGGCGAGACGTGCGGCGTGGTCTGCGGCTCGGGGGTGGAGAGTTTCGCCGAGAGCGCCGGTCCCTTCGGCGCGGGCGCTGTCTTCGTCGCCGACGACGAGAGGCTGGCCGCGCCGCTGCCCCAGCCGAGGGTCGACGTCCTGGCCGCGCTCATCCGCGAAGAGGGGTTCGACATCGTGCTCTTCGCCCAGTCCGTGCTCGCCGCCGACGTCGCCGCGGGCCTCGCTGCGCGGCTCGGGGCCGGCCTCAACTGGGATCTGGTGGATGTGGCCGAGACCGATGAGGTGCTCGTCGGCAAGCGGCCGGCGCTGGCCGACTCGGTCTGGGTGGACGTGGGGTGGACGTCGTCGCCGCGGCTCGCGCTCTTCCGCACCGGTGCCTTCGAGCCGGTGGAGCGCGGTGGATCGGCGGAGGTCCGGACGGTCGACGTGGTGCTCGAGGAGCACTCGCTGCTCGCTCAACTGGTCGAGCCCGCCGTAGCCGAGCAGAGCGGCCCTTCGATAGAGGACGCCGACGTCGTCGTTGCGGGCGGCCGCGGGCTGGGCGGCCCCGAGGGGTTCGCCCAGGTCGAGGCCCTCGCCGATGCTCTCGGTGGCGCCGTCGCCGCAACGCGCGCGGTCGTCGATGCCGGCTGGTATCCGTACTCGGCCCAGGTCGGGCAGACCGGGAAGACCGTGTCGCCGAAGCTTTACGTCGCGGTTGGGATCTCGGGCGCGATCCAGCACAAGGTCGGGATGCAGGGCTCCGGCACGATCGTTGCAATCAACAAGGACCCGAACGCCCCGATCTTCGACTACGCCGACCTCGGCGTCGTAGGCGATCTCAACGAGATCGTGCCGGCGCTCACATCGCTCGTGGGCCGGCGCAAGAGCGGGTGAAACCGGCCGACTTCCCGCCGCCGTGGAGCGACGGCGACGCGATCGCCGCACCCTCGGACAGCGAGCCGATCGAGGTCGGTGTCCTCGTCGTCGGCGCCGGTCCTGCCGGTCTCGCCGCTGCGATCCGCCTGGGGCAGCTGGCCGCTTCCGACCCGAAAGGCGCTGCGCGGCTGGGCGAGGTCCCGGTGGCGGTGTTCGAGAAGGGCAAGGCGCCGGGCTCGCACCTCCTGTCGGGTGCGGTGATCGATCCCGGGCCGCTGCAGCGCCTGCTCGAGGGACTGCGCGATCCCGGGGACATGCCGTCCTACGGCGAGGTTCCCGGGGAGTCGGTGTTGTTCCTGACCGCGGGCCGGGCCGTGCCGCTCCCCATTCCCCCGACGATGCGGAACAACGGGAACCTCGTCGTGTCCCTATCGCGGCTCGGCCGCTGGCTGGCCGAGATCGCAGAGGAGGCCGGAGTCGCGATCCTCGCCGAGACGGCGGCGGAGAAGCTGCTCGTCGAGGAGGGGCGCGTCGTGGGCGTCCGCACGGGGGACAAGGGTCGCGGCCGGGCAGGCGAGGAGCTCGGCCGGTTCGAGTCGGGCTCTGACGTCCGTGCGCAGGTGACGATCCTCGCCGAGGGGACGCAGGGGCATCTGACCGCGGCCGCGCTCGGGCGCTTCGGGCTCGCGGGCTCGAATCCGCAGACGTGGGCTCTTGGCGTGAAGGAGGTCTGGAAGGTGGCGCGCCCGCAGCGCCAGGTGATCCATACGTTGGGCTGGCCCCTGCGCTCGGGAGCGAAGTTCCGCGAGTTCGGAGGCTCGTTCATCTACCCGATGGGTGGCGAGATGGCGACGATCGGGATGGTCGTCGGGCTCGACTACCGCGACGCCGAGCTTTCAGTCCATGATCTGCTTCAGGAGCTCAAGACCCACCCCCGGATCCGGTCGATCTTCGACGGCGGCGAGCGCATCGCGTGGGGAGCAAAGACGATCCCGGAGGGCGGGTTTGTCGCCTTGCCCCGCAAGTTCTCGGCCCCGGGCCTGCTCGTCACCGGCGACGCGGCGGGTTTCGTGAACGTCCCGGCTCTCAAGGGCATCCACTACGCGGTCGAGTCGGGCCGGCTTGCAGCCGAGGCAGCATGGGCCTCGGTCGCACGTGACGACGATCTGGACGGCTTCGACAGGGCGCTGCGGAAGTCGTTTCTCTGGAGTGATCTGCGCCAGGTTCGCAACATGCGGCAGGCGTTCGCGCGCGGCCTCTGGCGCGGATCGGCGCTCGCCGGGCTTGCGACCGTGACGAAAGGACGGTTCCCGCGCGATGATCGGGCGACCGAGCGCGACGCGGAACAATCGGTGCTCACGAGCGCGCGGTCGTCGTCGTACCCCGCACCCGACGGCCGGCTCACCTTCGACAAGCTCTCGTCGGTCTACCTGTCGGGCAATCGCACGCGAGACGACCAGCCGAATCACATCCGGCTCGCGACGCGGGTCCCTGCCGAGCTGGCCGAGCTCTGGTCACGGATGTGCCCGGCTCAGGTGTACGAGACCGGTGTCGTCGGTGATGACGGTCTCGTCGAGATCGAGCTGAGTTCCTCGAACTGCGTGCAATGCGGCGCCATCACGGCGAAGGGCGGGCGCCTCACTCCTCCCGAGGGCGGCTCGGGGCCCGAGTACACGCTCACCTGACCGCGACAGTTAGATTCGTCCGGTGATCACCTCGCTGGACAACGCGCGCGTGAAGGACGTCGTGCGCCTCCGATCGGGAAGGGAGCGCCGGCGCAGCGGTCTCTTCGTCGCCGAGGGGCCGCGCGAGGTCGAACGTGCCCGTGCGGCCGGCCTCCGGATCGTCGAGACGTACTACGCGCCGGCGCTGATCGACTGGGGCGACGGCAAGACGGTGAGCGAGCGTGTCCTGGCGAAGATGGCCTACCGGTCGGAGCCGGAGGGGGTGATCGCCGTCGTGGAGGCGCCGCAACGGGAGCTGCCGCGAGGCGGGAGCCTCTACCTCGTCGCCGTCGGGGTCGAAAAGCCGGGCAATCTCGGCGCGATGGCCCGCTCGGCGCAGGCGGCCGGCGCGGACGCGCTCGCGGTCGCCGACGGCCGGGTCGACGCGTGGAACCCGAACGCGATCCGCGCCTCGACGGGGGCGGTGTTCACGCTGCCCGTCGTCGAGACTGCCCTTGACGAGGTGAGACGGCTCGAGGTGCGGCTCGTCGTCGCGGTCGTCGGCGCGCCGGTCGTATACACCGAGGCAGATCTCACCTCGCCGGTCGCGGTCGTCGTCGGAGCAGAGTCGGTGGGGCTCGGTGCTGCCTGGCTCGAGGCGGCCGATCTACAGGTCTCGATCCCGCTGGCGCCCGGCGCCGTCGACAGCCTCAATGCGGCAACCGCGGCGGCGCTCATCCTCTTCGAGGCGGTCCGCCAGCGTGGTTGACCGCGCCGACGTCGTTCGTGCACGCCCGGTGGTCGAGAGGCATCTCGTCCGTACCCCGACCATCGGCTCCCGCACCCTCGGCGCTCGTCTCAAGTGCGAGTTGTTCCAGCGAACCGGCTCGTTCAAGCCGCGCGGCGCGGTTGTGAAGCTCGCATCGCTCGACGACGAGGAGAAGAGGCGCGGGGTGATCACCATGTCGGCGGGGAACCATGCGCAGGCCGTCGCGTTCGCTGCCGGCGAGTACGGCGTCGACGCGCTGATCGTCATGTGGCAGGGAGCGTCCGAGCAGAAGATCGAGGCCACCCGGAGCTACGGTGCAACGATCGACCTCGAGGCGACGTCTCCAGCCGAGGCGTTCGCCAGGGTCGCGGAGCTGCGCGAGCTCACCGGCCGCTCCTTCATCCACCCGCACGAGGATCCCCAGGTGCTCGCCGGCGCCGGAACCATCGCGCTCGAAGTCGAAGAGGACGCGCCCGATGCCGACGCCCTTGTCGTCCCGGTGGGCGGGGGCGGCCTGATCGCGGGCATCGGCTCGGCACTCGGGCGCGGCGGGAAAATGCGCCTGATCGCGGTCGAGGCGGAGATGAGCCCTGCGCTCGACGCGGCGATCGCGGCCGGCCGACAGGTCGAGGTGGAGCCGAGCTCGATCGCCGACGGGCTCAACGTCCCGATCATCGGAGGGCCGGCGCTTGCCCTCTGCCGGGACCTGGAGCGGGTGCGGGTGTCCGAGGACGAGATCAAGCGCGCCTTCCGCTTTCTGTACGAGCGGGCCAAGCTCGCGTGCGAGCCGGCGGGAGCCGTCGCCGCGGCCGCGGTCCTCGCCGGCAAGATCGATGCCTCCAGACCGGTGGTCGTCGTCAGCGGAGGCAACGTCTCGGCCCGTACGGCCTCTGATATCCTGGGTTCTCGATGAAGGCCGACATCCATCCCGAGTACGTTTTCGCGACGGTTCACTGCTCATGCGGCAACTCGTTCGTCACGCGATCGACCTCGCCCGAGCTGAACGTCGAGATCTGCTCGCAGTGCCATCCGTTCTACACGGGCAAGCAGAAGCTCGTTGACACGGGTGGTCGTGTGGAGCGCTTCCAGCGGCGCCTCGAGAAGGCCGGCCGCACGGCCTCGAGCTCGTCCTAACTCATGGCACAGGCGATCGGCGGCCAGGCCGTCCTCGAGGGCGTCATGATGCGCGGACCGCGCAACTGGGCGGTAGCGGTGCGGAAGCCCGACGGTCAGATCGCCGAGCTCGCCTGTCCGATCAACTCGCCGATGGCGCGGCACTGGGTGCTGCGTCTCCCGATCATCCGCGGCGTCGTCGCGCTCGGCGAGTCGCTCGCGATCGGCTTCCGGGCGCTGTCGATCTCGGCGAACTACGCCGCCGCCGTCGAGGGTCCGGGCGAGGAGGAGGCGCACGAGCAGGCGGAGATCGGCCGCTGGACGATCGTCGCGTCGTTCGTGATCGCGATCGGCTTCGCGCTCGCGGTCTTCAAGGTCGGGCCGGGCCTCCTCGCCGATTCGCTGCCGATCTCGAACGGCACCTGGTTCGTCGTCGTCGAGGCCGCCATCAGGATCTCGATCTTCGTCGGCTACCTGGCCCTGCTCAGCTTCATCCCCTCGCTCAAGCGCGTGTTCGAGTACCACGCGGCCGAGCACAAGGCGATCAACGCATACGAGGCGGGGGAGGAGCTGACGCCCGAGACGGCGCAGCGCTACTCGCTGATCCACCCGCGCTGCGGGACGTCGTTTCTCTTCTGGGTCGTCGTGCTGAGCGCCTTCGTCTACGCGCCGTTTGGCCGGTTGCCGATCCAGTGGATCGTCGTCAGCCGTATCGTCGCGCTGCCGCTGATCGCGGGGATCGCCTACGAGCTGATCCGCTTCGCGGGCAAGCACTCGCACAATCGCGTCGTGATGACGCTGCTCGCGCCCGGACTCTGGCTGCAGAGGCTGACGACTCGCGAGCCCACGCTCGACCAGCTCGAGGTCTCGATCCACGCGCTCCGTGAGGTGCTGAGTCAGGAGGGCCGGCTGACGCCGGCGGAACGACGGGTGGAGGTCATGGCGTAGATGCCAACCGTACGCACGGCTGAGGTCGAATGGATCGGCGTGGAGGAGGGCGACGCAGCCGACTCCGCCGGCGAACAGGTCACCGCGACCGCCGACGAAGAGGAGTAGGACAATGGCCCGCGGACTCGCGGGGGTTACGCTAGGTCGCGGGCCATGTCCACTCTCGAATCGTTGATCGAGGAGCTTGAGCGCTCCTACCGGGAGGCGGAGGATCGCATGTCGGATCCGGCCGTCTACAACGACCACCGTGAGGCGGAGGAGGTCGGGCGGCGCCTGAAGAAGCTCGAGGGCCCGTACCGGCTTGCCCAATCATGGCGGCAGACGCGAGCCGACCTCGACGCAGCGCGAAGTGATCCCGAGCTCGCCGAGATGGCACCGGACTACGAGGCGGAGGTCGAGCGGCTCGAGGAGGAGCTCAAGCTCTCCCTGGTCGAAAGCGATCCGGCTGACGAGAAGGACGTGATCGTCGAGATCAGGCAGGGAGTCGGCGGCGACGAGGCCGCGCTCTGGGCAGGTGACCTGGCGCGGATGCTCGAGCGCTACGCCGAGCGGCGGGGCTTCCGCTGGGAGCCGCTCGAGGTCAGCCCGACCGAGGGTGGGGGCATCAAGGAAGGGGTCTACGGGATCAAGGGAGACGGCGCGTATTCGGTCTACAAGTTCGAGGGAGGCACGCACCGCGTTCAGCGCGTGCCCGACACCGAGTCGCAGGGGAGAATCCACACCTCCACCGCGACCGTCGCGGTGATGCCCGAGGCCGAGGACGTCGACGTCGAGATCGACGAGAAGGACCTCGAGATCGACGTCTACCGCTCCTCCGGCCCCGGGGGGCAGTCGGTGAACACGACCGACTCGGCGGTTCGTATCACCCACAGGCCGACCGGGATCGTCGTCGCGATGCAAGACGAGCGCTCGCAGCTCCAGAACAAGGCCAAGGCGATGCGCGTGCTCCGGGCGCGCCTCTACGAGGCGGAGCGCGAGCGTCAGCAGGCCGAGCAGGCCGCGGCCCGCAAGGCGCAGGTCGGGTCGGGAGAGCGCGCGGAGAAGATCCGCACCTACAACTTCCCCCAGGACCGGGTCACGGATCACCGGGTGGGGGTGAGCGCTCGGCTGCAGGACGTCCTCGCCGGCGATCTCGACGATTTCACGGATGCGCTGACTGCCGACGCCCAGCGGCGGGCGCTCGAGAGTGGATCCGGGTGACGCTCGGCGAGGTGCTCGCCGCGTCGACCGACTACCTCTCGCGCAAAGGGATCGACTCGCCCCGTCTCGATGCGGAGCTGATCCTCGCGCGGGCGCTCGACATGTCGCGGCTCCAGCTGTACACGAGCTTCGACCGTCCGCTCACCGAGGCCGAGCGCGCGGCTGCGAGGCCGCTCGTCGAACGCCGCGGCGCGAGGGAGCCGCTGGCCTACATCCTCGGCGACTGGGGGTTTCGACGGCTGGTGCTACGAACCGATGCTCGCGCGCTCGTCCCGCGCCCCGAGACCGAGATCGTGGTCGAGCGGGCGCTCGCCGCGATCGCGGGCCTCGACGCGCCGCGGGTGGTCGACGTCGGGACGGGTAGCGGGGCGATCGCCCTCGCGATCGCCGATGAGCACCCGGGCGCGCACGTGCTCGCGACGGACGTGTCTCGCGACGCCCTGTCGCTGACGCGCGAGAACGCCGAGCACCTCGGGATCGAGATCGAGCTCGTCGTGGCCGACCTGCTCGAGGGAGTCGAAGGGCCGTTCGACCTCGTCGTCTCGAATCCGCCCTACGTGACCGAGGCCGAGCTGCCGGGCCTCCAGCCCGAAGTGCGCGACTGGGAGCCGAGGGCCGCCCTGGTCGGCGATCTCGCCGTGCCTCTCGCCGCGGCCGCCCGCGAGGTGATCGGGCCGGAGGGTGCGATCGTGCTCGAGAGCCACGAGGAACATGCGCGGCTCCTCGCCTTGCAGCTGAGGGAGCTCGGCTATGAGGAAGTGCGGGTGACTCCGGACCTCGCGGGTCGCGAGCGGGTGGTCGAGGGACGATGGCGGTCGACGCCGTAGCCCGTGCCGTCGGGGCGCTCCGTGCCGGTGGGGCGGTTCTGCTGCCGGCCGACGGCGTCTACGGGCTCTGCGCCGATGCTCGCAGCGAGGATGCCGTTCGTGCCCTGTACGAGTTGAAGGGGCGCGAAGCGTCACAGCCCACCGCGGTGCTCGCGGCGAGCATCGAGGAGTTGCTCGACTTCGTTCCGGAGCTTCGCGGGCGCGCCGAGGCGATCGCCCGAGCCTTGCTCCCCGGCCCCTACACGCTTGTCCTGCCGAACCCCGCACGGCGTCATCCGTGGCTGAACGGTGCGAGCCCGGAGGCGATCGGCGTCCGCGTCGCCGAGCTCCCGGCCGGTACCCGGCGTGTGCTCGCCGAGCTCGGCGCGGTCGCCGCGACGAGCGCCAACGAGCCCGGCGAGCCGCCCGCCGCCGCCCTCGAGGCGGTCTCTCCACGCATCAGGTCCGCCTGCGCGGCCGAGATCGACGCCGGCACGCTGTCGGGTGAGCCTTCGACCGTGATCGACTTCACCGGCGAGGAGGCGATCGTGGTCCGCGAGGGAGCCGGTCCGGTCGCGCAGGCGCTCGCAGCCGCACGACTACGATAGGGCGCAGACGGCCTCGACCAAGGAGCGGACGTGGCGATTGCGCAGGAGACCTTCGAGCACGAGACATTCGACCACCTACGGACCTCGGGACTGGCGGAGGTCGATCCGGAGATCGCCGACACCCTCGGCCGCGAGCTCGAGCGGCAGCGCGGCCAGATCGAGCTGATCGCCTCGGAGAACTTCACCTGGCCGGCGGTGCTCGAGGCGATCGGGTCGACCCCGACCAACAAGTACGCCGAGGGTTATCCGGGCAGGCGCTACTACGGGGGCTGCGAGGTAGTCGACGAGATGGAAGAGCTTGCGCGCGAGCGTGCGAGGGTGCTGTTCGGGGCCGAGCACGCCAACGTGCAGCCGCACGCCGGCGCGCAGGCGAACATGGCCGTCTACTTCGCCGTTCTCGAGCCGGGCGACCGTGTGCTCGGTCTCTCGCTCGACCACGGCGGCCACCTCACCCACGGCCTGAAGGTGAATTTCTCGGGCAAGCTGTACGAGTTCCACCACTACGGCGTCTCGCCCGAGACGATGACCGTCGACTACGACGAGGTGCTCGCCCGGGCGAAGGAGGTGCGGCCGAAGCTGATCGTCTGCGGTGGCTCCGCCTATCCGCGGAAGGTCGAGTCGGAGCGGTTCCGCCAGATCGCCGACGAGGTGGGCGCGCTGCTGATGACCGACATGGCCCACTTCGCCGGGCTCGTCGCCGCCGGCCTCCATCCGAGTCCGGTTCCGCACTCTCATTTCGTCACCTCGACGACCCACAAGACGCTCGCCGGGCCGCGGGCCGGCTTCGTCCTCTGCACCGAGGAGCACGCCCAGGCGCTCGACCGCGCGCTCTTCCCGGGGATGCAGGGTGGTCCGCTCATGCACGCGATCGCCGCCAAGGCGGTCTGCTTCCGTATCGCTGGGACCGAGGCGTTCCGCGACTACCAGCGCCGGGTGCGGACGAACGCGGACACGCTCGCGGCCGGCCTCCTCGAAGGCGGTTTCGACGTGCTGACGGGAGGCACCGACACCCACCTCGTACAGCTCGACCTGCGCGCCACCGAGTGGACGGGCCTCGCGGCGCAGGACCGGCTCCACGACTGCCGCCTGACCGCGAACCGCAACACCGTCCCGTTCGACGAGCGGCCCCCCATGGTCGCCTCGGGGGTGCGGATCGGCACGCCGGCCGCCACCATGCGCGGCTTCGACGAGAGCGACTTCCGTGAGGTGGCCTCGATCATCGTCGACGCCCTGCAGGACGACGCCGACGTCGCAGCCCTCGCGGCGCGGTCCTCTGCTCTCTGCGACCGTCGCCCGCTCTACCCGGGCTTCCGCGGCTACACGACGTACGCCACGTGACCCATGAGGTCACCCATCCGCTCGTGCGGCACAAGCTCGGGCTCCTCCGCGACGTCAACACCGACACCGAGATGTTCCGCCGGCTCGTCAACGAGCTCACGCTGCTCCTGACCTACGAGGCGACGAAGGAGATGGGGCTCGAGGCGGTCGAGGTCGAGACGCCGCTCGAGCGGACGACCGCCCACCGGATCCCGGGGAAGAAGGTCGCCGTCTGTCCGATTCTTCGTGCCGGCATGGGCATGCTCGACGGCGTGCTCTCGCTGATCCCGGTCGCCCGTGTCGGGTTCATCGGTCTCTACCGAAACGAGGAGACGCTCGAGCCGGTCGAGTACTACGTGAAGCTCCCCGCCGACATCGCCGAGCGCGACGTGCTCCTCCTCGACCCGATGCTCGCAACCGGAAACTCGACCGCACACGCCATCGACGTCGTCGAGCGGGCGGGCGCGAGCAAGATCTCCGTCATCTCGCTGATTGCCGCCCCAGAGGGGATCGCGAGGATCGAGGAGCTTCACCCCGAGGTCGACGTCTTCACCGCCTCGATCGACTCCCACCTCAACGACAAGGGCTATATCGTGCCCGGGCTTGGCGACGCGGGAGATCGCCTCTATGGCACGAAGTAGCTAGACGCGATGGTCTGGAACGAGCTCACGAGCCACCTCGAGGTCGTCTGGGGCGCCCTGATCGCCCTCACGGTCGTGGTGCTGCTGACGCCGGCCGTCGGCGGGATGGCCAGGCTGCTCGGCGTGGTCGATCGCGACGAGGAAGGTCGTCGCCGCGCCCGGCCCGGTGTGCCGAGGCTCGGCGGGATCGCGCTCTTCCTCGGGATCATGGTTCCCGCGCTCGCGTTCCTCACCCTCGACGACCAGATGCGGGGGATCCTGCTCGGCGCGGCCGTGGCGACCACCGTCGGCGCGATCGACGACTTCAGGGGGCTGCGCTGGTGGGAGAAGCTCGGCGGACAGACGGCGGCTGCGGCGATCGTCGTTTCCTTCGGTGTCTGGGTGCACCGCTTCACCTTCCCGCTGCTCGGCGTCCAGACCCTCCCGAAGGGTGTCGGGATCACGCTGACCGTGATCGGGATCGTCGCGATCATGAACATGGTCAACTTCCTCGACGGTCTCGACGGCCTGGCAGCAGGAGTCTGCGCGATCTCGGCGCTCTCGTTCTGCGTGATCGGTCTCTCGCGCGGCGACGCCAACGCCGCGATCCTCACGGCGATCGTGCTCGGCGCCTGCCTCGGCTTCCTGCGGCACAACTTCTACCCCGCGCGGATCTTCATGGGCGACTCCGGGGCGCTCCTGCTCGGATTCACCCTCGCCGCCGTCTCGGTACAAGGCCTGTCGAAGACTGCAGCCTTGACCGCGCTGGTGTTCCCGCTGCTCGTGCTGGCCGTGCCGCTGATCGATACGTCGTTTGTCGTGGCCAAGCGGATCAAGCACGGCCAGCCCGTCTACGCCGCGGATCGCTCGCATCTTCACCACCGCTTCGAGAACATCGGCTTCTCGCATCGCCGCTCGGTCGTCTACCTGTACGCGTGGTGCGCGACGCTCGCTGTCGCAGCGCTCGCGACCCGCTTCGTCCATCCTCATCCGAGAGGCGACTGGAACGTCGGCGGCGTGGCGATCGACGTCGCGATCGGCCTGCTCGCGATCGGCGCCTCGATCTACGTGATCTACCTGCTCGAGATCGTCAAGCTCGCGAACCCGTTCATCCGCCGCCGCGAAGAAGCCGAGCGGCGGGGCGAAACGCGCAAGACCGCGTAGCTACAAAGTTCGCCCATTTGCTCTCTGCAGCGGGGCTCTTGCTGTCACGAACTCACGCCCGTTGCGGCAGCGGTTCGCTATGCTCCCCGCCGATGGAGCCGCCCGAGCCCCGCGCCTTTCCCCCTGCCCAGGCGGGTGCGCTCCTTGCCGTCGTCACCCTTCTCGGGCTCGGGCTCGGCACGCTGGTCGGCTGGCTCGCGGGGGCGGCCAGGGTCGGTCTGATCGTCGGCGCGGTCCTCGGGCTCCCTGCCGGGGTGGGTGCGGTCTACGTCCGCTACCACCACTTCTTCGCCTGATGCCGGTCCTCGCCTCCCACCCGGTTCCGCCCGGATACGGCCCCTCGATCGCCGGCGGCATCGTGGTCGCGGCTGCGCTTCCGGTGTTCCTCGTGGCCGGTTGGCCGGTCACGGGCTGGGTCCTGGCGGCCATCCTCTGGGCGGCGGGCCAGGCGGTGTCGAGGGTTCTCCAGCGAGTGCCGCTCGGGATGGATAATCTCGCCGGCTCAGGGGCGGTCGCCCTCGGCAGGATGGTGCGGACGATCACGGCGATGGTGGTGCTGATAGCCGTGACGGTCATGAACCAGAGCGTCGGGATCTCGGCCGCCGCCGTGTACGCAATCGCGTTCACGGTGGAGTTCGCGACCTCGCTGGCGTCTTACTACGGAGGGGAGGCAGGAACGTGAAGGTAAAGCGAGTCGTCGCGGCGCTGATCGGCCTCGCGCTCGCGGCCCCTGCCTCGGCGTCGGCCTCGACCTTCGATCCGTCCGACGAGTTCAAGCTCTCCGACTGGGTCCCGATCCACCTCGGTCCGATCGACCTCTCCATCAACCGGGCGGTCGTCTACCTCCTGCTCGGGTCGGTGATCTCGATCCTCCTCGGGCTCGGACTGATGCGGTGGCGGCTGGCGGTGGTCGCCGGCACGCGGCAGACGTTCGGTGAGGTGATCTACGACATCGCGCAGACGCAGGTAGCCGAGACCGGTCTGCCGACGAAGGCAATCGCGCTCTGGTTCCCGTACGTGGCGAGCCTGCTGATCTTCATCTTCGTCGTCAACCTGCTCGGCTTCATCCCGCTCCCGATCACCGGCCAGACCTACCACGGCATCCCGGTCTGGGGCATCTATGCGGCGACCTCGTCGCTCTCGGTCACTCTCGCGCTTGCGCTGATGACCTGGCTCTTCCAGCACATCGAGGGGATCCGCTTCAACGGCTTCGCCAGATACTTCAAATCGTGGATCCCCGAGGTGCCGAAGGTGCTCCTGATCCTGATCATCCCGATCGAGGTGCTCTCGCAGTTCATGCGCTTGATCAGCCTCTCGGTCAGGCTCTACGCCAACATGCTCGCCGGCCACATCCTGATCCTGACCATGATCGGGCTGGTGTTCATCATCCACACCCCGCCCTGGCGGTTCTTCGGGCTTCCGGCCGCGTTCCTCTTCTACATCTTCGAGGTCGTGATCGTCGTCACGATCCAGGCGTTCATCTTCGCCGCCCTGTCCGCCATCTACATCGGCACGGCCATCGAGCCGGAGCACTAACCACAAAGGAGAAAACACGCATGCTCAGTCTTCTGGCCGTCTCCGTGAAGGACACGCCTGTCGTTCACGCCGGCAAGGCGATCGCGCTCGCGCTCGGCATCGGCCTCGGTGCGGCGGGCGCCGGCCCCGGCATCGGTTTCATCTTCGGCTCGATGATCTCGTCGGTCGCCCGCCAGCCCGAGCTCCGCGGGGAGCTGCAGGGCCTGATGTGGCTCGGGTTCGCGCTCACCGAGGCCGTGGTCTTCTACGGCTTCCTCGGCGGCCTGCTCGGCTACGTGCTGGTCTAGGCATGACGCTCTCCGGCGCGATGCTGTTCGATTCGAACCCGCTGATCAAGGTCATTCCGGGTCTGATGATCTGGACCCTGATCTCGTTCGCGATCACCTTCTGGGTGCTCAAGCGATACGCCTTCGGCCCGATCCAGAAGCTGATCGACGAGCGACGCGAGCGCATCCGCCAGTCGGTTGAGGAGGCCGACCACGTTCGCGAGGAGGCGCGCAGCCTGCTCGAGGAGCACCGGCAGCTGATCGGTCAGGCACGCGGGGAGGCGGAATCGATTCTCGCCGAGGCGCGCCGGTTCGCGGATGCGCAGCAGGAGCGGATGCGCGAGGAGACCGAGGAGGACCGCAAGCGAAGGCTCGATGAGACCGAGCGCCAGATCGAGCAGGCCAAGGTTCAGGCGCTGAACGAGCTGAAGCAGGCGGTCGCGGTCCTCTCGCTCGAGGCAGCCGAGAAGATCACCCGGAAGTCGCTCACCGACGCCGACCAGAAGCGGCTCATCGACGAGGCGCTCGCAGAGATCGACTTCACGCAGCTGGAGGTGAGCCGCTCATAGCCGCTGCGCAGCGCATCTACGCTCGCGCCCTCTTCGAGGCCGCGCAGGACCGGGACCGGCTCGATGTCGTCCGCGAGCAGCTCGAGGACCTCGCGGCCTCCGTCGACGAGGTGCCCGAGCTCGCCGCTCTGCTCATGAATCCCGAGACGGAGTCGCGCGTCAAGGCCGAGGTGCTCGAGCAGATCCTCGGCGGTGCCGACGAGCTTGTCCGCAACTTCGTCCTCATCGTCGTCGAGAAAGGGCGAGCGGGGGAGATCAGGGAGATCGGCGCCGAGTTCGAGACGCTGGTCGCCGCCCAGGCTCGCGTCCTGGACGTCGAGCTCACCACGGCGTCCGTGCTCTCCGACGCCGACTTCGGGCGCATCGTCGCCGACATCGAGAAACGGTCGGGCCGTGCAGTCCAGGCGACGAGGACGGTCGACCCCGACCTGATCGGCGGCATCGTCCTCCAGGCCGGCTCGATGCGCCTCGACGCAAGCGTGCGCGGCCGCCTCGAACGACTCCGTCAAGAACTCGCGACCACAAGGAGCTAGCCCCGAATGAAGCTTCGCCCGGAAGAGATCACGTCGATCCTGCGCAAGCGGATCGAGGAGTTCGATGTCGAGACGAACCTCGCCGAGGTGGGCGCGGTGCTCCAGCTCGGCGACGGCATCGCCCGCGTGCACGGGCTCGAGAACTGCGTCGCCCTCGAGATGCTCGAGCTCGACCACGGCGTGGTCGGCCTGGCGTTCAACCTCGAGGAGGACAACGTCGGTGTGGCGCTCTTCGGGGAATGGGAGAGGATCAGCGAAGGCGACCCCGTGCGCCGCACCGGCCGGGTCGCGTCGGTGCCCGTGGGCGAGGCGCTGCTCGGGCGCGTCGTCGATCCGCTCGGGAACCCGCTCGATGGTCAGGGGCCGATCGACGCTTCCGAGAGCCGCCCGCTCGAGTGGAAGGCGCCGGGAGTGATCGATCGCCAGCCCGTCAAGGAGCCGCTCCAGACCGGGATCAAAGCGATCGACTCGATGACGAACGTCGGCCGCGGCCAGCGCGAGCTGATCATCGGCGACCGCTCGACGGGCAAGACCGCGATCGCCGTCGACACGATCCTGAACCAGCACGACCAGAACGTGAAGTGCATCTACGTGGCGGTCGGGCAGAAGGCGTCGACCGTGGCCCAGGTCTACGAGCGGCTGCGCGAGGCGGGGGCGATGGCCTACACGACGATCGTGACCGCGCCTGCGAACGAGGCGGCGCCGATCAAGTGGATGGCGCCGTTCGCCGGGGCGGCGATGGGCGAGTACTTCCTCTACAAGGGCGAGCACGCCCTGGTCATCTACGACGACCTCACCAAGCAGGCGGATGCGTACCGGCAGCTCTCGCTGCTGCTCCGCCGGCCGCCGGGGCGCGAGGCGTTCCCGGGCGACGTCTTCTACCTGCACTCGCGGCTGCTCGAGCGGGCGTGCAAGCTGAACGACGAGCTCGGCGGCGGCTCGCTCACCGCGCTGCCGATCATCGAGACGCAGGCGGGAGATGTGTCGGCATACATCCCGACGAACGTGATCTCGATCACCGACGGACAGATCTTCCTGCAGTCCGACCTCTTCTTCTCGGGCGTCCGCCCGGCCGTGAACGTCGGCATCTCGGTCTCGCGCGTCGGCTCGTCGGCGCAGACGAAGGCGATGAAGAAGGTCGCCGGCCGCCTGCGGCTCGACCTGGCGCAGTACCGCGAGCTCGAGGCGTTCGCGCAGTTCGGGTCGGAGCTCGACCAGGCAACCCAGCAGGCGCTGAACCGCGGCGAGAAGATGGTGGCGACGCTGAACCAGCCGCAGTACGCGCCGTGGCCGATGGAGGAGCAGGTCACCGCCCTGTACGCCGGCATCAACGGCTACCTCGACGACATCCCCACCGACCAGGTCGCCCGGTTCCAGGAGGAGCTCCGCCAGCAGCTGCGCACCGACGCTGAGGTGCTGACGGCGATCCGTGAGACCGCCGACCTCTCCGACGAGACGTCCGAGAAGCTGAACGCCGCGATCGAAAGGTTCAAGGGCATCTTCAACGTCGAGGCCGCGGCCTAGCCGGTAGCCGACCCCGTTGGCCTCGACCCAGGATCTCAAGCGGCGCGTCCGCTCGATCTCGAACACCCGCAAGCTGACGCGCGCGATGGAGCTGGTCGCCTCGGCGCGGCTTCGGCGGGCTCAGCAGCGGATCGAGGCGATGCGGCCGTACGCCGACCGGATGATCGAGCTGATGAGTGGCACCGCCCAGGCGGCCGGCGCCGTGCGGCTGCCGCTGCTCGAGCGCCGCGAGACGGTGGCCACTGTCGGCATCGTCGCCGTTACCGGCGACCGCGGTCTCGCCGGTGCCTTCAACGCTCAGGTGCTGCGGCGCTCGTTCGTGGTGATGCGCGAGGCGCAGGCCGAGGGCAAGGAGGTCAAGTTCTTCACGGTCGGCAGGAAGGCGGCCTCGACGGTCCGCTTTCGCCGTCTTCCGCTTGCCAACTCGTGGACCGGCTTCAGCGACCGTCCGAGTTATGCAGACGCGCAGGCGATCGCCCATGCCGTTGCCGACGCGTACGTGAACGAGGAGGTCGATCAGGTGGTGCTCGTCTACAACGCGTTCGTCTCGCCGCTCGTCCAGCGTGTCACGGTCACCGACCTGCTGCCGATTCCCGAAGAGGCGCTCGGGACTCAGAGCGACGGCGAAGGCGAGGGCGAGCCGGCTGCGCCGCCTGCCCATGAGTCGTCGCACCCGATGGACTTCTTCTTCGAGCCGGAGCCGCGCAACATCCTCGAGCGACTGCTGCCGGTTTACGTCGAGA
>Ga0335081_10004950_pt1 | contig 21067 bp, 13 predicted proteins | sample Lox_Sample_35_FD_206713 | JGI IMG/M metagenome (GOLD analysis project Ga0335081, IMG submission 206713) | Soil microbial communities from Loxahatchee National Wildlife Refuge, Florida, United States - Lox_Sample_3.5 | ecosystem: Environmental > Terrestrial > Soil > Wetlands | place: USA... | reverse complement strand
AGGCACGAAGATGTCGCTGTCGTCCGGGTTGTCGCCCAGGAAGCCCTTGAACTTGTTGAGCATCCCCACCACCTCCAGGCTGTGCCCGTCCACCTGAATAATCTTGCCCACGGGGTCCTCGTGCTGGAAAAGGCGCTCCACTACGCTCGCGCCGAGCACGGTCACGTCGCGCCGGTGAAAGTCGTCCGGCTGCGTGAAAAAGCGGCCGTCGGAGAGCGTCGAGTTGGCCAGAGCCAGGTAGTTCGGATCCACGCCAAAGAATTGCGCGCCCACCATGTCGCGTCCCTTGTAGTGCGCAGTGGACGGCGGCAAGCCACCAAAATCGCCCAAATTCTTGAAAATGGCCACGGACACGGCTTCGATGGCCGGGCACTCCTCCTTCAGGGCCTGGGAGTCCTCGTAGGTGAGTGGCTTGCGCAGGCGCTCCTCACGCGTGAGCCGGTGCGGCGCCCCCATTTGCAGCTTGTACACCCACAGCACCTTGGTGCCGTACTGTTCCGCCGTCTGCACCAATTGGGTATCGAGCCCGGAGATGATGGAGGCCACCGCGATCACGGTGGTCGTGCCGATCAGCACTCCGAGCACGGTGAGGAATGAGCGGAACTTGTGCGTGCGCAGCGTGTCGAGCGCCAACGCCAGGTTCTCGCCCACGCTGTGCCAGTAAGTGGTCATGCTATTTCTCCGCCCTCAGCGCCGTGATGGGATCCAGGGTCGCCGCTTTTTTCGCAGGGTAAATTCCGAAGAAAAGTCCCACCAGGATGGACAGAGTGAGACCCACAATCACCGCGCTCAGCGGCACGTCGGCCGTGAAAACCATATCCACCAGCCACGCGATCAAGTAGGCCAGGATCACGCCGATCAGCCCACCCGTGCCGGCCAGCACCGCCGCCTCAATCACAAACTGCCAGAGGATGTCGCTGCGCCGTGCCCCCACCGACTTGCGCAGCCCAATTTCGTGGGTGCGCTCCGTAACGGTGGCCAGCATAATGTTCATGATCACGATGCCGCCCACCACCATGAAGACGGCCACCACCCCGATGGTAACCGCGAAAATGGAGCCGGTCAGGTTCTGCCACGCGCTCATCAGGGTGTCGGAGGCGTTGACGCCGAACGTGTCGTCCTCGCGATAGGGCACATGGCGGCGCGCCCGCATCAGCACGCGGGTTTCGTCCTCGAGCTCAGCCAGGTGCACAGAGTCCGGCGACTTGATGAACACTATCAGTTCGGGACGCGCCATGTAGACGTTGCGGAAGGTGCTGAGGGGGATGAACACGAAGTTGTCCTGGCTGATGCCGAAGGTGGAGCCCACCCTCTCCGCCGTACCGACGATGCGGAAGGTCTGGCCGCCCACCTGCAGTTCCTTGTCCAACGGATCCACACCGGAAAAGAGCTTATCCACAATGTCCTGGCCGATGAAGCAGACGTGCGCGTTGTGCTGGTAATCCTGGTCCGAGATGTAGCGGCCGTCCTGCACCTTTTCCCGGCCGATGTCCGCGTGGCTGGGCGTGATCCCCATCAGCGTGACTTCGTCAATGGAGTGCCCGCGGAAGCGTGCCTCCGGGCCGGCCTGGGGTTGGGCGAGCGCGCTCATGGCCTGGTACCCCAGCAGGTTCTCGCGCAGGTATTCGTAGTCGTCCAGGCGAATGGGTTTGTTGCGCCGCAGCGCCTTCAGGAATTCGTCGTACGGCTGGGCCCACTTGAACTGGTGCAGGACGAAGGTATTGGTGCCGAGGTTGGCGATCTTGGTGGCGATGTAGACGTTCATGCCGTTCACCACCGACATCACGACGATGAGGGTGGTGGTGGCGATCACCACGCCGAGCAGGGTGAGGAACGAGCGCATTTTGTGGCCGCGCAGCTCCTCGATTGCGATCCAGAAGGCCTCGCGAATCGCAATCCAGAGACTGGTGTGCTGGAGGAGCTTCGCCCGCGATCGTGCGATGGCCGTCTGGGCCTGGCTGAACACAGCCATCCTGGCTGCCCCTCGAAGCCCCGTGTGGCATCGTCAGGATCGCACGCGGCCGTAACAGCGTCCGGTGGCGAACCTCGACCGGTATTTCAGAGCTTCCGATGGAATTTCCCCTGCGGTACAGGGTGACACCGGCGCAGCGGGCCGTCAAGGTGCGGCGGTCCGGGTGCGAGAGCCCGTCTCGAGCCTGGAGCCCGGGATTGAGTTTCAGAAGTTGGGCCGCTGGGCGTCCTGGCTGGCCGAAGCACCCGGCTCTAGCGAAGACTCTGCGCCGGGCGAGGAGTTTGCCTTGGACGGGGACGCGGCCAACGGCGATGACCCGGTCGACGATGAGGTGTTGGAGGCCTAAGAGGCGGCGCTTGTCGCGAGGGAGGGAAAGCCGGCACGCCACGCGCCGGGCGTTCGGTGAGGTCGATGCTGTGTGCTATAACTAGGTCAGGAGATCACAAGGGTTCGCTGCACGTCGAGGCGTCCCTCTGCTTGTTCGGGAGACTGTATGAAAAGCCCACAGCCGTTTGGGGCGGGCTGTCAGAGGAGAAAGTTGAGCTCCATCATCGCGCTGGGAGCGGGCCTGGGTTTCTGCCTCAGCGTCTCGCTGACAATTTCGGCTCAGAAAAACGCCCCGCAACCGGATCATCCGTGTGGACCTCCCGATTACTGCGCCCGAACTGACCGTCGCACTGAGCCCTACCCTCAAGATCCGGCCAAACTGGGACCGGCCAGCTCCATATTGACCGATGCCGCCTTTGGCTCGAAGATCGTGCGAGTGACCGACGGCACCACCGATCCCAAGCATCCCGGATGGGCCTATCACACCCCGTCCTCCGCCGAGCAAAACCCCTGGAACTCGACCACCACGAAGTTCTACCTCATCCAAAGCGGCGGGCGCCATCTGCTCTTCAACTTCGACCCTTCAACCCTTTCAGCCCATCCTGCCGGATATATAAACACCCCGTGGCGGGGCGAGCCCCAATTCAGCTACCAACAGCCCAACGTCCTGTACGGCCTTGCCGGCCAGCCTCCCCTATTTCAACAGTACGACGTATCCGATGAAAAACTCAGTACGATCCACGATCCCTCGGGCTGCGTGCACTTGAACCCGGGCGACTGGGGCGCCGACATCTCCGCGAGTGCGGACGACAACCGCTTCTCAGCCGCCCTCGGACCCCAGCAAGACGCCTATTACCTGGTGTATATCTATGATCGCCGGCAGGGCTGCCGCTGGTACAACACCATGACCGGCGAAGTTGGGGGGCAATGGGGCCCGGCGGGCCCGGTGACGTCTCCGCTTCGTTTTCCCGTTCACGACGCCCGCCTGACGAAATCCGGCGACTGGATCACCATCACCGCACAGAGCCCGGGAATCAGGTCCGGCACCGTCTTCTGGGAGGTCGGCACCCGAAACGTCACGCTCTGCGCGCAAAGCCCCGTTTTCCACTGCAGCGGACACCACGCCACCGGCTACTCTCACATGATCAACCCGTCCGGGTGGAGCGATCCCATGGATCTGTTGATCCGCCCCTTGAACAATGTCAAGGACATGATTCACCTCATCCCCGACCTGCCGCCCTACAAGGTGTGGTTTGACAAACACATTTCCTGGAACGACGCCAACCCCGAAGACACGATTCCGGCGTGCTTCTCGACTTACCGGGACGACAACCCCACCACCCCCGGGGCACCGCTGAAGGTCGATCGCGCCTGGGAGAACGAAGTCGACTGCGTGGAGACGGACGGCAAGGCTCAGAAGGTCTGGCGCTTTGCCCACACCTACAGCACGGGGCGAAGCTTCTGGGCCACGCCACGGGGCAATGTCTCACAAGACGGGCGCTACTATATGTTCACTTCCGACTGGGAGGAGGAATTGGGGAAGGACTCCGACGGCCATTACCGGACTGACGCCTTCATTGTTCAGTTGCGCTGAGAAAAACCACCTTGGACTCACCCAACCTCACGGCACCGGGCTCCCAGGCAGACTCCGTCGCGAACACTCCGGACATCGCCTCGCCGGCCGCCCGGCTGGACGAGTCGCTCGCGGGAAGCCTCGCCTGGCGCGCGCTGGCCAACTGGACCAGCCAGATCGTCACCTGGGCGGCCTTTCTCGTCGTGGCCCGGCTGCTCTCGCCGGCCGACTTCGGCATTGTGTCGATGGCGGCCATTCTCTACAGCTACCTGAAGTATGTCGGCGAGTTTGGCATTCCCACCGTCGTAGTCACGCTTCGTGACCTTACTGAAGACCAACTCGCGCAGTTGAATGGCATTGCGGTATTGCTGGGTCTGCTGGCCCTTGGCGCGAGCTGCGCCCTGGCCTACCCCGTCGCGATATTCTTCAAGACTCCGCGATTGGTTGCGGTGGTGGTGGTCACTTGTCTGGCGCTGGTGGCGCTGGGCCTGCGCGCAGTTCCCGAAGGCCTGCTGAGCAAAGACCTGCGCTTTCGCTGGCTCTCGCTGGTCGACGGGGGCTGCGACGTTCTGGCGGCGGCCATCACGCTGCTGATGGCCTTTCGAGGTTTTGCGTACTGGTCCCTGGTGGTCGGCAACCTGGTGGCAGCGGCGGCGCGCAGCGCCTTAATCGTGAATGCCCGTCCGCACCGCTTTGCCCTGCCCCGCCTGCGCTCCATCCGCAAGGAACTCATCTTTGGCTGGCACGTTTTGGTGTCGATCCTGAGTTGGAACAGCTACACCTCGCTCGACAACGTCACCGCCGGCCGGGTGCTGGGCCCTTCCGCCTTGGGCTTCTACGGGATGGCATGGAACCTTGCCAATGTGCCTTTGGAGAAAGTCACCAGCCTGGTAACAACCATCATTCCCTCCTATCTTTCCACGGTGCAGACGGAGCCCGCGGCGTTGCGCCGCTACGTGAGGGGTCTCACCGAACTGATGGCCTTGGCAACGTTTCCCGCCACTGTGGGACTGGCGCTGGTGGGCTGTGAACTCATTCCCATTGCGCTCGGATACAAGTGGAAGCCCATGGTGCCGGCTCTGGAAATACTCTGCGCGTACGCCGCCGTCCGCTCTCTGGTCGCTCTTCTCGACAAGGTGCTGACCGCAGTGGGCAAGACGCGCTTTGTGATGTGGGACCAACTGTGGGCGCTGGTCCTTATGCCCAGCGCCTTTTATCTCGGCAGCCGCTGGGGCATCGCCGGAATCGCCTGGGGCTGGGTAGCAGCCTACCCTTTGGTGGCTTTGCCGCTTTATTGGAAGACGTTCAAGACGATCCACATGAAGTTCGGAGAGTACTTTCGCGCTTTGCGCCCCGCCCTGGACGGCACGGCGGTGATGATCCTGGGCGTGCTGGGCCTGAAGTGGGTGTTGCCGGCAGGCCAGCCCCTGTTGCTCCGGCTGATCCTCGAGGTCGCGGTTGGGGGCGCAGCCTACATCGGCACCGTGCTGCTTCTCCACCGCCAGCGCGCTCTGGCTTTCTACAACATGGCCCTGCGCCTGCGGCGCGCCGCCGTGTGAGTTTGTTTGCCGGGCAAGTTTCAAACCGGAGCGTCCGCGATCATGGAATTCACCATCCTCCACGAGTTTCCTGCCGCCCGCCTGGAGGCCGCTTGGCACGATTGCCTCGACCGGGTGGAGTGTCCCGCCCACTACGATGCCCCCGAGTTTTTCCTGGAGCCGTTCTGGGCCGGCCGGGGACCCTTCGCCGTTTTGGCTCTTGATGGAGACGCGGTCACTGGCGTCCTCACCGGACTGCACGAAGGCGAGCAGGTGAACGCCGGGCTGCCCTCCCGTCCTCAGATCTGCGTGGACGCCACCCGCGACCAGCCGGCCGTGCTAGACGCGCTGGCGCGAGGGTTACTGCAGGAGTCCGGCCGGGCTAAGCTGGTGAGCGTTTACACGTGGCCGTCGCTCACACTCGAAACCTTCGAGCGTTTCCGCTTCCGCCTCCGGAAGTTGGAGGGCGACGTGGTGCTCGATCTCACTCAGGGACCCAGTGCGCTCTTCAAACAGTTCACCCACGAACGGCGCAAGAACATTCGCAGGGCCATCAAAGAAGGGGTCGAGGTGAGCCAGGCCACGAGCGACGAGGAGGTGTCTGAGGCTTACGAAGTCTACGACAAGTGGCGGCTTACCACCCGGAAACAAATCAAATTGGATGCCACGCCCTATCCTGTGTTCCAGCGCATGCACCGGCTAAGGAACAATCGGCGGCTCTTCGTGGCGCGCTACGCGGGAAAGATCGTGGCCTGCACTGCATTCCGATTTTTTCCGCGAGGCCTCCTCGAGGCCTCGGAGAATTTCTCGCTCGACGAATTCCTTCATGTCAGACCGAACGATCTGGTGTACTGGAGAGCCATCGAGTGGGCGTGCCAGGAGGGGTTCCGCCGGCATTCGCTCGGGGGAGCTCACCTGTTCCACCGGAAAGCCGGAGGGACGATCGTCCCCATTTATCGTTATCGCCTCGACCGGACTTGGCTGCGGCGGCATGACCGGATGGAGACCCTCCGTGACCTCGGCCGCGCGGCCGTGCGCAAGGCTCCCCCGCCCGTCGAAAAAGCAGTGCGTCGGCTCCTGGGCCGGGAAAAGCGGATCGGATGGTGACGGATGCAGATCTCAGAGCGGGTGAAAAAATACCTCCTGTCGAGAAAGCCCGTGCCCAATGCGGTCGCATTCGCAAATGACGCCGCCCACAAGCTGAGGCACCGGCGGCGTGGAGGCAGGTGTTCCCAGCTCGGGCGGGGGGAAGCGGCGCGGCCTGACGTGCCATCGCACCTACGCCTGTCTTACGAAGACGAACTCATTGTTGCCCAGCGACCGGCCCGCGCTCTTGAGCTTGATCAAGCGGAAACCCCGGTCCTCGTAAAAGCGGACGACACTCTGCCGGCTGGCCACTTCGAAAGGGTATCCACCCAGCCAGTCCCGCCAGTCGTGCAGCATCGACATCCCGCGTTGCTTCTTGCGCTTACGGTAGCGTGCCGCGGGGTTTCTCAAATGAACGAGATCGCGCAGCAGGTTTCGGCCGGCCAAAAAGGGCACAAACACGCCGGTCACGAGCGCTTTCCCCGGCCAGCCGCTGATATAGACCTGCTTTACCACGGTCCAACCTTGCGAGATGCGGCCTTGATCGTTGTAAATGGCGATAAAGAGCCTGCCCGCAGGCTTCACTAGCGAGGTCACCAGTTCGAGCGCGCGCCAAAGGTTTCCCGTATGGTGGAGGACGCCCCACGAATAGAGCACGTCGAACTCCCCGAGGCCCGCCAGGTAGCGCTCATCGAGCACGCTTCCGCGTTCGATGGTCCAGCTCTCCATCTGCGGCCGGTAGCGGCGCTTGAGTTCCCGGGTACACTCCACGCTGTCGAGATCGTAGTCGAACGAATGGATGCGGCTGGCGCCCAGCCCGGCCGCGGCCAGCGAAAACAACCCACTCCCCGAGCCGGCGTCGAGAAAGGCCCGGCCGTCGAGCCGCTCCACCCCGAGCATCTCGCGCAGCGAGCGCTCCGCCTCCCGGATGCGCTCGTCGTCCACGCAGTCGAGAAAGCGGCGCCAGTTCTTTCCGAAGGCAAAGCGTTTCTCGGTGTCTACCGGCGGTGAAGTGATGGTCATGACGGCGCCGCGTTCACGTTTTCAAAGGCGTCCCGAGGTATTATGACACGCTCGGCCTTCGAATGCCGCGGAGCCGTCGGCCGAACTTCGCGTTTTGTTCGAGAGCGGTTGTTGTTCGTCCAACACCTGCGCCGCCTGCCGGAAATCGCGGCCTGTCCAAGGCAAACCCGTCGATGGCTTACCTTAACGTTGGCTTATTTGCGCGTCTGGCCCCTGACCTTCCCCTACCCAGTGCATCTCCGCACAGGTCAGGTGCTCACGTTGTATGAGCCTCTGGACTTGGTGATTTTTTGGCTGGTATTCGCGCGGGGCCACTACCCGGTCAGGCCGACAGATCGCACCATCGTCGATGTGGGCGCTAACATCGGAGTCTTTACCCTCTACGCGGCGCTGCAGGCGCCGACATCCCAGGTGTTTGCCGTCGAGCCCTTTCCGAACACGTTCGACCGCCTCATGCGGCTCGTCGAAGCCAACCACCCTAAAGGCCGCGTGCACTGCTTGAACCTGGCCCTGGCGGGCACGGCCGGAGCTGCGGTTATGGACACGGAGTCGGGTGTGCCGAGTCAGCACCGGCATATCGTCTCGGCCGTGAGCGATCTGGTGAACGCAGGCTACCAGGGCCCGGTTGTCGCTCCGGAACTGGAAGGCGTCACTCCGCCGGGGCCTGGCGCAGCCAGCGCCACAGTTCGCACCCAGACTCCGGGCCAATTGCTGGCGAGCGAAAGCCTCGTCGAGGGTGACCTCCTAAAGATGAACATCCACGGCAGCAAGTATGAGGTGTCGCTTTCAACCCCTCCCGCCGTGCTGCAACGGATCAAGCGCCTGCTGGTGCAGTACCACGAGCTGCCTGAGCGGCTCAAGCTCGGGAAGCAGCAGGTGTTTGAACGCCTCGGCGCGGCCGGGTTTGACCTGACCCGCGATGAGGACACCGGCCGGGGCGCCGGTCTGGCGGCATTCAGCCCTAAATGCGAAACTCTCTGACGAAAACTCCCCAGCTTCAGGCCAAACACGGCCATCACGGGTTCCCGGCCATCTCTCGTGCTCCACGTTACAAGCCTCAGACGGGCTTTCCTGTCTCCGTGGTGGCGGGCGCGAGGGCGCCGTCCATATGGCCGGATGAGTTTATTAGGCGACGATGCTCGATCCACCGCGCCGGTGGTTACTCTGTTTTCACCAACCAAGCGTCATCCCGGCAAATCGGCTGTGCGCCGCTCGGCAGAATCTGGCATTTCGTGTCAGCTGTCCCGTTGGTCGTAGTTCCGAGCGGGGTCGTGGGCCGGGAGCCGGTGGTATTGACCGTTGGGGGATGAGCCCCCGCCGTACTGTAACTCGTGATCGTCGCCCCGACGCCGCTTCCGAAGCCGCTGACGGTCGTTTGCAAGTACCACGTCGCGTGGTCGGTGCTCATGTAGACGTTCCAGCTCGTCGCCTGATTGCAATTGCATGTCGCGTTCTTCGGGCCGGTCGTGGCCGGGTAATTCACCGTCACTGCCTGGGTGCTCGGCGTCACCGTGGCGTAGGACGAGGTCTGAGTCTCGCCGCCGTACTCCGCCACCCCTCCCGAGGCCGCTACGGTGGGCGTTACGTAGGTGACCGCCACATAGTAAGTGCCGTTCAGCGTGCCCCCGCTCGTCACGCCCGAGGTTGGCATACCCGGCGCCACGATACCCCCGTTGACGCTCTGATTGCCCGTCCAGGCGCTCGCGAAGATGAAGTACTTTCCGTCCTGCGACCCCGCACCCCTGGCCGAATTGTTGAACCCGGCGATGTTATCGCCCAAGCCGTAGTTGACAGCGAAGCGATGGCCTATCCCGGTGCAGGAGCCCGTCGCGCATCCTACTGTCTCCCAGCCGACAACCTCCCCCTGCCACGGCCCGGCGAACGGCGTGTTGCTCTCGTTGTCGAACGACTCGAGTACCGGCGCGATGCTGCCCGACGAGAACTGCTGGAAGGCACTGTGCTGCCCCGAGGAGGCCGTCGAAAGCGCATAGTTCGGGTTCATCACGATCTTGTTGCTCGCGCAGTAAGTCGGCGGCACGCAGCCGTTGTCCGAGTTCGCCCCGCGCACGGCGGTAGTGTCGTAGACGTGGTAGCGATACTGGTAACCGCCCTGGCCGCCGGTATCCGCTTGATCGTTCCAGCCCATCGAAAGGTGGCCGCCGAAGTTGCAGGAGATCCCGGTATTGTCGGCGGGGCAATTCGTCTGGCCGGCTTCCGCAGTCACGCTGCTGGTGTCGATCTGCCAGGTCATTTCGGCGATAGGCGGAGGTGGCGACTCCCCGGCTTCGATGTTGCCGAGGCTGTTGTAGGGGATGGCCGCGTCTCCGGTGGGCTCGACCTCGGCCAGCAGGCCGGACTTCGAGATATTCAGGCCGTGATCGTAGTAACCGTAGGCGTTGCCCGTGGTCGGATTCAGGGCAAGGTGGGACGAAGCCGGAAGGGTGAGGCCCGTTCCTCCGTTCCAGCTTGTCACGGCTTGCAACTGATTCGTGGCCGTCCCGCCCGGCCCCCAGTCGCCGCCCGTCTCGCCGAGCAATGTGTTGTACCACCGGCACCCTGGATGCACCCCGTCGCCTTGATCTTTCGTCGAGTCGTAGACGATCTCGGCGTACTGCGAGTCTTGAGCCGTTCCGCCAATGCTGATCACTTGCCGCGTATCGTCAGCCGAAAGATCGCGGCCCGCAATCGCGCAGCCGGTTGAGGTTCCGGCGTCACCCCAGTTGGGCGGAGAGCCGCCATTCGACCGGCAGTTCTGCCCGATCATCCCGCCCAGCGTCCCGTTGTAGTACATGATGGGCGCCGCACTGATGGTCACGCTGGGCACCGAGGCCCAGTTACTCACCGGGACTTCCGCTTGAAGCGCTACGTAGCCTGAGTTGACGCCCGCATAAACCCGGTAGCCTGCCGCCTTGCTGCTGTCGGTCGTGGGCGCCGGGACGCCGCTGACGGTGAACTCACCCGTTCCGCCGAGGCTGAAACTTTGCTCGTGGGCAGGAGTCGTTTCGATCACCGCCGTGCCCGTCGCCGAAGTGACCGGGTTCACGTAAGGCGTGGGCTCGTAGTAAACGATGTCCACGTAGGACGTGCCGCTCGGCCAGCTTCCGGCCGCAGTCGAAGGCGTAATCGTCCAGGTGTTCCCCGGAGGCCCGTTGACGGCCGGAAGAAACGCGCCCTGCCCGGCGTGGCCGCCCTGCGTATCGAAGTAGCACATATTCGGGTCAAGCCGTTGAACCGGGGCGCTCCAGGTGATCGGCGGCGTTCCCGAATACGAGTAGGCGAATTTCTCCATCAACGGAGCCGAGGTAGACCCGCCGGCTTTCGTAGCGTAGAGCGTGCGGGCGGTCAGGTGCGACATCTCGCAGGAGCCGTCGCCGTCGCTCGGCACGTTGGCCCCGGTCTGCCCCGGTGAGCCCGCCGCCGCGTCGATCCGCTGGCTGGTGAAGGTCACGGAGTCGAAGTTGAAAATCACGATGGTATTCCCGTCCGTGCGGGTACAAATATCGTAGGTTCCGTGCGCGTCGGCGTTCGGGACCGAGAACGGGTTGAGGTCGGAGGAACTCTGCACGTTGCCGTTCGCGTAATTGCTGCCGCTACAGCTGCTCGGCGTGTGGCATTCATTCACCGTATCCGAGAGACGCAGCATCCTCGCGCCGGACCACGGCTCGAGGAATCCAATTCCCGCAGCAGGCGGGGTTGGCGGCGAATTAAACGCGGTTGGCGTAGTAACCACGCTGGTGGGCGAGCAATAGTAACTCGGCGGCCCGCACGCGGCGAACACCGCCTTGCCGGAGCCGCTCGAGGCAGAGCTGCCGGAGCCCGAGGAGCCGGATTGGGCGAGGGCAGTCGAGAGTCCACCGTCGAGAGTCAAGAGTAGGAATACGATTGCGCACAGGACGCCGCTTTCGGTTTTCGATTTTCGGTTTTCGACTTTCGACTTTCGATTTCTCACTCCCGACTCCCGACTCCTGCTTTTCGCAACTTCTGTCTTCTGCATTCTCATGTCGCGTGTATCCCGACGCTCGCCGGCGTCACCGTGCCGGTAGTGCCGCTGTTCATCACCACGGTGAGCGTGGTGAAGTACTTCACGCCCCGCGTGAAGGCTCCGCTGGTCTGGGCCTGGGCGGGGCAATGGCCCGCCCCCGTGGTGCAGGTTGAAACCGAGCTTGAAATGAACCCCGGCGAGGCCGCCGTGCACACCCCCGTGGTATTGGCGGAGCACACCGCGTGGGTGGAAACGACCGACGCATCGCCGGTGACGCAGTCCGTGCACTGCCCGCCCACGGCGGTTCCGTTGATGCGCAGCGCGACGAGCGCGGCGTTATCGACGTAGAGCGAGAACGTCATGGTGAGGGTTCGATTGGCCGACGAGAGAGCAACCCCGTCGTTGGCGAACATCACAAGAATGGTGTGATTAATGCTCGAAGAAAAGTCCGGCTGCAAGTGCAGGTTGCTGACCGTGGGACACGTCGCCCCGCCCGTCGCCGAGCAGGAGTAGATCGCGGCGTCGGTCGCGGGAAACTCGACGGTGCTGCCGGCGAGCGACCAGCTCCTGCCTTCCTGCCCTGCGATGGTTTGGGTAGCTTGCGAGCCCGCAAAGACGGGCAGCAAATTCGCCTGGCCCGTGAGCGAGGCCCCGCCGGACAAGGCTTCCTGACCTGGCAGCGCGCTCGGAAATAACAAACACCCAAAAAGCAAAACGAATAAAATCTTCTTCATAGCGACTCTCCGGCTCTAATTATCCAAAGCGAACTGCGGAAGCGTGTTGCAAGTGTTCACCCAAGTCGCGGCCGGCGGCGTGAAGGCCGGGGTGCCCGTAAGACTTGCACCGCCCGACGTGGCGCCGCCCACAACCGCCGCGCAGTTTCTGAGCATAGAACTAGAGCTGTCCAAATACTTATAGGTCGAACCAACCGACGTGAAGCCGAGATAGTAGAGTCCGGGCGGCAGGACCACCGTGCCCTGCACCCAGGCAACAACGTGAATCCCGGAGCTGTATTCGTTTGCGGCGATGTTCGCCACCAGGTTTCCGCTGCTGTCGTACAGAGCGAACGACTCTGGATTGGAAGCGTCGATCGTATTGGTGACAAAGACGAGGTGGCCCGTGCTGACTTGGACGCCCGTGATAGGGAAGGCCCAAACGTACTCGGTGTTTATGGCTCCCGCTGCGGAACCGCTTCCGGATGTGCCGGTGACAAATTCCCAGGTGGAAACGGTCGGCAGGCGCGCCGCGTTCAACGTGCCGCTGGCGATGTTGCCGGCATTGGTGGTGTCTGTGATGGCGCTCGCCGCAAAACTCGTACCGTTCGTTTTCGTGCAGGTGATGTTCGGGGTCGAGAAGGTGCAGTCTCCGCCGAGCGTGATGCCTCCGAAGGTGCTTGAGCTGTTGATCTGAAGCTGACCGCTTGAGCCGCCGGGGCCGCTGCCACCGCCGAGCGTGGTGCAGGCCGCGCCGTTGAGGCACACTTTCAGGGCGTGAGCCGTGGAATCGGCGTAGATCGCGTCCAGCCCGGAAAGGGACGTTGGAGCGGTCCCTTCAGCCAAATAAATGCCGGTGCCCGCGCCCGCCGAAGTTGGGCAGTGGCCGCCTGAAGCACTCAGGTAGGCGTTTCCCACGCACAGCATCCCGGGTTGGTTCTGATCCGGCATCAGTTTGGTCGAGTTGTTTCCTAGACCGGCATAGAAGTCCAGCACGGGCGGGAAGGTGTTACTCCCTGCCGGCGCGGCGCCGTACAATGCGAGCTTGGAATAGGTCGATTGGTTCGCAGTACCAAGCAGGAAGCCGTTGCCGCCCAGAGAAAGATTTTGCGCAAAGAGCGTCTGAGTGCCAGAATTGTAGTTGAAGTGCGCGTTGTCTTGCCCCAGGTTTCCGCTCCCATCGACAAACAACGCGCTGTTCGCCGTGCCGCTTCCCACCCCGCTGCCGATGCCGAGACTACCGCTGCCGCACGCCGCCCAGCTTGGGACTCCCGAGCCGCTTTCCTGAAAGCAATTTGTGCCGCTGTTGTTTCCGGCCAACGTGACGTAATGCGTCCCGTTCCAGTAGGGCATATCCCCGGCCCGCGTCGCAGCGGGAGCGAGCGAGTCAAAGGCAGCCTGCTGGGTGCCCTGGCCGGTGCCGCCGCGTGCCAGCGCCAGCGTCCCGGAGACGATGTTCGTGGCATCGGTGGTGTCTGTGGTAGCACTTGCAGCAAAGGCCGAGTTGTTCGTTTTCGTGCAGGTGATGTTCGGAGTTGAAAAGGTACAATCTCCGCCGAGCGTGATGCCACCGAAGGTGCTTGAGCTGTTGATCTGAAGCTGGCCGTTTGAGCCGCCCGGCGCCCCGCTGCCGCACGCCGCCCAGCTTGGGACTCCCGAACCACTTTCCTGAAAGCAGTTTGTGCCGCTATTGTTTCCAGCCAGCGTGACGTAATGCGTCCCGTTCCAGTAGGGCAAATCTCCGGACCGCGTGCCAGCGGGGGCGAGCGAGTCAAAGGCAGCCTGCCGGGAGCCCTGGCCGGTGCCGCCCTGAGCCACCGCCAGCATCCCGGAGACGATGTTCGTGGCATTGGTGGTATCCGCCGTGGCGCTCGCCGCGTACTGGACGAAAGAGAGGTTCCCGGCGCCGTCGGTCTTGAGGAATGAATTTGCGCTGACCGTGCCATCGGCGGCAGGCCAGGTCCACTTCACGGTGGAGGGGATGCTGCCGGGCGCGCAAATCTCCGCGGCGTTGGCTCCATTCGACGCCTGTTCGTTCAGCGAGAGGCATCCGGCCGGCGTCCCCGTTGACGTGTAGCCGCTCGCCGTCATGGGGCCGATCACGGCGAGAGCGTGAGACCCTTTCGTGTAAAAGAAGTTCGTCGAATCGCCCCCTGGGGTTCCGCCATCGTCGTACTGCACCGCGGTGTCGCCGCCTGAAGCCGGGATCGCTTGGGGCGTCCATTGGCCGGCGTTGTACTGGTAAACCTGCCCGTTGAGGGGCGTGGCAGCCGCCAGCGGAAAGCCGTTGAAACCCACGACCTTCTGATGGGACGGGTCGACGGCGGCGAGATCGGTGCCGAAAGTCGTGGACCCGCCGCAAGGGCCGAACACGTAGCCCGTGCCTGTTCCATCAACCTGCAGACACTGATTGGCGCTGCCCATGCCGAGGCGCGACAGCGCCCCGCCCGACACGGTGAGCAGGTCGCCGTTGGTGGTGAGCGGAGTCTGGTTGAGTGCGACGGCGCCTGAGAGGTTGGCAAAAGAGGGCTGGCCGTAGGTCAAAGCTCCGCCGGGCGTGATGCCGGTGGCGAACTGCCCTGCGGATCCGTTCGAAGCGGTCACAGCCGCACTGCAGATGGGCGCGACGTTGCGGGCCAGCGCGATCGCAAACTGATGGGCGGGGCAGGGGCCCACTCCGGAATAGGGGCTGGCGAGCTGCGCGTCGGCGGCGGTGCCGGTGAGGTTATCGAAGGCAGGCTGCAACGCCGACCATTGGCTGCCGTTCCAGCCTAAAAACTGGTTCAGGTTGCCGGGGCCGAAACTGTTGCCGACGTTGGCCGGAACCCAACGGTTCAGGCTTGCACTGTACTGGTACACCTGGCCGTCCACGGGCGCAGCGGGCGAGAGCGGAATCGCGCCCAGGCCAATAACCTTCTGATGGGTGGGGTCGATGGCGGTGATGTCCGTCCCGAATTGCGGGTTGCCGTTGCACCCCGAAACGCAGACCACGTGGATGGCGTTGCTGTCGGCGTCGAAAATGGACGTAAACACCTGGTTGGCATCCGACGGCGTGTGGGTCCCGCTGGGGCCCGGGGTGGCTTCGATCCGCAGCCAGTTGCTCGCGGGGTCGTAGGCGCGCCGCGCAACGGCGTTGATGTCGACGGGCATGGACGTCTGAGGTTGCCCGGCGGGCACCACGCGAAAACCCGCCTGCACGCTGTAGCGGACCACAAAGCCGGGCTGCGGGAGTGACGGAATGGGTGCGGGCGCGGGGACCGGAACCGCGGCGCTCGGGGCCGCCACGGGGGCGGCAGGCGCCGGGGCACGCGGCACGGCCGCCAACGCCTCCGGAAGGCTGCTTAGAGCGAGGATCGCAACCGCCGACACACAGCCTTTCAGGAACCGGCCCCGAGAGTCACGGCAACCATCGTCAAACCCCGCTCGACCTGATCTGATATCGCCGAGCGGCTTGCATCCCGGCCTTCGACTCTGCGTTTCCATGCTCAACGCCTCAGCCTTCCCTGGCATCTGGCCGACCGCCAGAGTGTCATCCAGCGCCGCCACCGCGCGCCAAACGCGCCAGTCCCGCTCGATGACTCGCTCGCCATCGCCAGCTTTCCCCGCGACATCATTAACCTACAAGTAAAACATGTTACCTGGACAATATGAGACTATGGGGCCGACTGAGAATATTGGGACGGTTTATTTGGCCGTGTCAGGACAATGAGATAGGCAGGGGAGTTTTCCCTATCGGAGGCTTAAGTGCGAAAAGTGTCCTAAACTGACACACTCGTCGAGAAAGGGACAGCTTTGCGGCGCACGGCGAGATTACGTGTCGCCGGGACCGCTCTCTCTGCGGTGCTTGGCTTGGACCCAGCCCAGAAGCCTCTGCTTTTGCTCGAACATCCTCTTGGCTTCGTTGCGCAGCCGGGAAACGACTTTGTACCGCGACTTGGAGAACCACGGCACCCGGTGCGGCGTGCACCCGTACTTCTCCTTGTACGTACCTTCCCCGCCCCAGTCATAGACCTCGACGCCGCGACTCTTCCAATACCGCATCGCGTACCAGTGAATGGCCTCATTCGGGCGCAAGAGTTGGCTGGAGCGAAAGCTGGCGTTGCCCCAGAATTCGGCGATCCTGTTGAAGCCGGGAAAGATTCCGGTGGCAATACACCTTCCTTGCGGATCGCGTGCCCTTAACAGCAGGACACGGCCGGCGGGCTCGACATGCGTGATCAAGGCCCGCACGCGGTCGATACCGTAGGTCGGCACCAGACCCTGTTTTGCGAACACCTCTTTCAGTTGTTCGAAGTACTCATCCGCGAAGGCGAGATCATGAGCTTCCTCGATGCGCACGCCGCTCTTTTCGGCTTTTCGGATGCACCGGCGGCAGGCGCTATCCATGGCGTTAAAGAGGTCTTCTTCGGACCGCGTCAGGTCAGTCCGGTAGGATGCGTATGAATCGCACTCGAATCCCAGCGATTTTCCATCTTCGACCGTGAACAAGGGATCGGAGACCTCCATGTGCACGCACTTCAGCGTGCCAAACGCCATATCTTCCACGGCGCCCAGCGCGGCCGCCCGCGAGACTCCCGGCGCCAGGTTGAAGCCCATATAGGGCGTGGTCCACCCGGGAAACGAACTGCCCAGAATCCTCAGCCCGAACCGCGTGAACGTAAGACCGGTAAAATATCCCGCCACGGCGCCACCGTCGCGCAGCTCCGCGATCACGGAGGCGGCGCGCTGCGTCGCGCTCACAAAACGGAGCCACTCGCGCGTCTGAAAGACGGTTCGATCCTCGAAACGATCCAGCAACGGCCAGTCGATTTGAGCGGGCTCGAGGATATGGCACTTCATGGTGACCCCGTCGCCGTGGCCGGGCTCGCGGCCCGGTCATTTGTCGATAAGAATTGCCGAATAGCTGACAAAATAGCGCGTCAGCGGCGTATGCACCTTCGCCCACTGCTTGCTCTCGTGATAAGCCCCGTAGAGCAGCCGTACCCCGCGGACTGCCACAGGGTTGGGCGCCGGGCCTCCGGCGCCCGAAAGTTGATAGCCAAGCTCCTGCATGTAATCGCCCACCAGGCTCTCGAACCACCGCAACTGGTCTGGCGGAAAACTGTTCTTCCAACGCCCCACGGGCTGGAATATCCCGCGTGCCAGGTCTTCCTTGAAGGCGGTCAGGGGGGTTCGCACCGAGCCGATGCGAGTCCGCTGGACGTGGTCGTAATCGAGGTCGTGCTGGATGAACTCACAGACTCGCGCCAGCTCCTCGCGCGGGCGATCGACCAAATCCTCGTAGCGCACTTCGAGGTAGTGGGGCCCGAGGCGGGCGCCGTACGCCCGGCCCTTGCGCACGATCCACTCCCAATAGAGGCCGGCCGCCAGCAGGCTTCGCTTACGATCCCACGGCAAGGGCCGGCTCCAGCCTCGCCGATCGAGCGATAACGCTACATCGCGCGGATCGCGAACAATGTGGACGAAGCGCGCCTCGGGAAAGTCGCGCTGGATGCGGAGCATGTGGGGGGCGTTGGTGGGGGTGGAATCGGCCCAGCGGTCCACCTCCTGCCTGCGCGCCACCTCGTCCATCACGATCCGCAAAAAGTCGCTCGTACCCCGGCACTCCGCCCGCACCTTCGTCTCAATTTCCACCGCGTCAAGGCCCGAAACCCGGAAGGCCTTGCTCTGCAGCCACTCCTTCATCATGCGCTGCTTGTTCTTCAGATCGCCCAGGTCGCCGTAAATGGGCTCCAGCACGTCGTAGACGTTCATCTGGGTGTGGAATTCGGCGAAACCGCCGGCGGAGATCAGCAGATGATACAGGAAACTCGTGCCTGACCGCGGACAACCGACGATGAAAACCGGTGGTTTCATGAGCGCCGCACCCTTACCCCCGGCTGCGCGGCCCGGGGGAGCGGAATCGGGCTCCGGGCAGAATGGCAACCTCCCGCTCAGGCCCGGGGGCTGAGGCGGCAAACGACGCGTTTCGCTTGGCGGTGTCCCTGACGCGCAGCGGGCGGCGCGGGCTGGGGCGGCCGGATTTCTTCGGCACGCGTGCTTACCAGCAGATGCCCTCGTAACGGGCGGCGCTGCCCGGACGGCGCGAGGACTCCAGATTCACCAGGTCGATCACCCGATGTTGTGGGCTCAAGCACCGCGCAAGCTGCTGGCTGTCCACCGACTTCGTGCCGATAATCACCACTTCGGCCTCGCGCACTACTTGCTCGAGGTCCGTGGAGACCAGCGAGCCGATGTGGGGGATCACACCCTCGATGTATTCCCGGTTCGAGCCTGCGATCAGCCCGAGCGACACGTGCGGATCCCACACGCGCACCTGGCACCCCTCGCCGATCAGCCGCTTGATGAGCTCAACCTGGGGGCTTTCCCTCAAATCGTCGGTGCCCGCCTTAAAGCTCAGTCCCAACACTGCCACCTTTTTGGCCCGAGTCGCCAGCACCGCGTCCACCGAGCGCTCAATGTGATCGAGATTGCTCGGCAGGATGGATTCCAGCAGGGGCAGCTTCAGGTCCCGCTCGCGGGCGCAATGGATGAGGGCGCGGAGGTCCTTCGGCAGGCACGACCCGCCGAAGGCGTAACCCGGAGCGAGATACGCGGGCGAGATGTTCAGCCGCGTGTCGGAGGTGAAGATACGAGTTACGGCCTCTGTGTCCACGCCCAGGTTCTTGCACAGCGTGCCGATCTCGTTGGCGAATCCCACCTTGACGGCGTGAAAGGCGTTGCAGGCGTACTTGACCATTTCCGCCACGGCGATGCCGGTCTCGAACATCGAGCCGGGCGTGCCCCGGTAAACCTCGCGCAGCGCCGCCAGGTGAGTGGGTTCGCGGCCGCCGAGCACCGTGCACGGCGGATCGAGGAAGTCGGCCACCGCACTGCCCTCGCGCAGGAACTCCGGGTTGTAGCACACCGAGAAGTCCGGGCCCGCGCGCCGGCCGCTCGCCGCCTCCAGGGCGGGAATCGCCACCCCCTCGGTGCTGCCCGGCAGCATCGTGCTGCGCAGCACAACCGTATGGCCGCCCAGCTTGTGCCGCAGCGCCGTCCCGATTTCGCTGGCCACGCGCTCGATGTGGCTCAGATCCAGCTTGCCGCTGCGCAGGCTCGGAGTGCCGACCGCCACGAAGGAAATATCCGTCTCCCGCACCGCGGCGCCGGCGTCGGTGGTGGCCGTGAGGCGGCCGGCGCGGCAGCCCTCACTCACCAACTCTTGCATCTGCGCTTCCACAATCGGACTGCGCCCGCCCCCGAGCGTCTCCACCTTCTGCCGGCTCACGTCCACGCCCACCACGCGATAGCCCTGGTGGGCAAGGCACGCGGCGGTCACCGAACCCACGTAACCCAGTCCAAAGACGCTGATTGACAAACTCACGCTGCAACTCCGTCGACCCTGAATCTCTTTTGCCCTCGGACTGAATCGGGAAGGGCGCTTGCCAGGTGGATGGGCTGCGTTCCGCCTCAGCCCGGGATGTAGGCGTTCAGCATGGGGAGCACCCGCTCGGCAAAGCCCACCGCGCGCTCTTTGGCGCGTGCGACGTCTTCGCCGCCCGTCACGGGCGTGACCACCCGCACCATCGAACCGTCGGTCCGGTTCAGGCGCATCGCATCCCACACCAGATAGAACTTGGCTCGATAGTCGCTGGCCACCACGCGGCCGTGGGCCTCATACCAGTACAGCACCACCTCGCGATTCTCGCCATTGGCAATCACGTAGTAGTTGGCCGGCACCGGCCGTCCATCGGGGCCGGTCAAATGCAAAACCGAGCTCTCAACCGGCTCCCAGCCTGCTCCGGGCAGGCAGTGCTTGGGTGAATGGATGGTGTCGTGGGTGCGTTGGCTCGGGAAGTACTCGAGCAGGAGGTCGACGAACGGCTGCGACGGGCGCTGATAAATCCGCTCCAGAAAACGGCCGGGACCGAGTACGTCGAGGGTCTCCTGGGTGAAAGGCAGTGGATCGCCGCCCTGCCAGTCCCCGACGGCCCGCGGAAACTCCGTCACATCCTTATGCGGCGGCGCGGGGGCGTCGGTGCCGCGCCCGTGAAGGTAGAGCGCCGTCACTGCGATTAAAGCGCCCGCCAGCGCCAATCTCAATCCGGTCTCGGTGGAGGATTTCATGCCCGCCTCCTGCGAAGCCGCCGGGCCACCGCCCGCAGAAGCTGATGGATTGCGATGAACATCAGCAACGACAGGATGAAAATGACCCAGCCCGAGAATTCATGGAAGAAGCCCTCGGCCTTGTCCGGACTCCAGTAGATGCCGGTGAGCCCCGTGCCCATGATGCGCAGTCCGTTGGCGGCGATGGCGATGGGCAGCGCGCTCAGCACCAGCAGGATTCGTATCGCCACGCTGCGCTCGAGCAGATAAGAGTAGATGACCGCCAGGGTGATCAGCGAGACCAGCGACCGGATGCCGCTGCACGCCTCCACCACCTCGAGCGCCATGGTGGGCAGGTGAATCACGTTCCCTTCCCGCAACACCGGCACGCCCACCAGGCTCAGCAGGGAGCTGGCGAGATTGGACGCCAAAAACTGTAACGGCAGGGTGATTTCGTTCATGACCAGCGCGGGAAGGGGAACCATCAGGAAAAGAAACGCCCAGGGGAAAATCAGGGCCCGGAAATGCTGCCAACCGAGGAAGAAAATCACCAGGCCGGCGAGCAGAAAGATGAACGAAGACCGCGACAAGAACAGCTCCGCTCCGAATATACCGAGCAGCAGAACGCCCACCGCGCCCAGCATCACGCCGAGGCCCCACCAGGAGGGCCGCAGGGGCAAGGCCTTGAGCGCCTGGCGCTTCTGCCACACCAGGTAGGCGGAGATCGCAGGCACAAAAAAGCCGTGGGAGAAGTCAGGGTCGTTC
>Ga0335081_10004949_pt1 | contig 21067 bp, 35 predicted proteins | sample Lox_Sample_35_FD_206713 | JGI IMG/M metagenome (GOLD analysis project Ga0335081, IMG submission 206713) | Soil microbial communities from Loxahatchee National Wildlife Refuge, Florida, United States - Lox_Sample_3.5 | ecosystem: Environmental > Terrestrial > Soil > Wetlands | place: USA... | reverse complement strand
CCTGAGACCCCGGGCCGGCCTGAGACCCCGGGCCGGCCTGAGACCCCGGGCCGGCCCGAGACCCCGGGCCGGCCCGAGCTCCAGCAAGGAGCTGCTGTCGTCGGGCGGCACACCCCTGCGGACCCCCCTGCGGACCCCCCTGCGCAGGGGGTGCCCATCTTCGCCCCCGTCGTCCCCGGCGGTCACGATATCGTGGGGATCATGTCGAACGCCCAGGCCGCCATCCCGGTGCAGGCGAACCAGGACGCGGTCATCAAGGCCCTGCTGGATCGCGTGGCCGCCCTGGAGAACCGGTGCGCCGCCCTGGAGGCTCACAACGCCCGCCCGCTCTAGGTGGTGTAGTTGACGGTGAGCAGCGGGACCTGTGTCGTGTCCGGGCCGTTGCCGTAGAACGTCCCGCCGTACTGCGGGTTGTAAATCCCGAAGATCTCAGTGGGCGGCTGCCCGAGCTGGAACGAGGTGACCGATCCGCCTGCGAGCCCGGCCGCGAACGCGGACGTGAGGGTGGTCGCGAGAACCTGCCCGGGGATCATGTTCCATGTCTGGACGCCCTCAGTCCCGGCGCCCGGGTTGTCCGTTGCCCCGTAGCTGGTAATGCCGTTGTATCCGAGGTACACGGTGATGTCCGAGTTCGCTGATGACAGGCAGGACAGCCGCAGTGTCGCCCAGTTGATCGTCGCCCCGGACAGCGCGGGCTGGATCGCCGCGTAGGGCCAGAGGATGTAAGAGGTACAGTTGCCGATCTCGTCGGCGTCGGCGAATACCGCCCCGGGGCCCTGTGTCATGGTCCCGTCTGTGTTCCACAGCCCGTATTCCGGGTTGCCGGTGAGCGTGATCCCGCCGTAGTAACTGTAGGTGTGCGCCGGTGTCCAGTACGACGTGTAGGTCTGGCCGCCGCCGGTGCCGCCCCCGGTGCCGGTGCCGAGGACAAGCCCGTTGTTCATGCTGTTCGCCGCCGTGGTCACCCCGAGGTCTTCCAGGTACACGGTCAGCGACCCGGCCGAGTCGGTGAACTGGAATGTCCCGCTGGTCATCGCGCCGGTCACCAGGAACCGGTACGGCCCGGTGACGGAGGGCTGGACGAATGCTTCCAGGCCCGGCGCGGCGGTCGGCACAGCGGACCCGGCTGCGTCAGAGTCGGTGGCGGTGAGCAGCGTCGACCCGGTGCCCGGCGTGCCCCCGTCTGTGGTGTACCGGATGGACAGCCGCAGCGCGGACGGCGCGGACCCGGACTGCATCTGCCACTGGACCTGCGGGACCCGGATCCGGTATGTCCGCCCGGCGGTGAGGGCCTGGTCCAGTTCGAGGAGCGCGGTCTCGGATGGCCCGGCCGGGCTGGACGGCCACGCCCCGGCCGGGGTCCAGCCGCGGTTTATGATGCCCTGCGGGATAGCGGGCAGGATCGTGTTCTGCATGCTGTTCCCGGCGATCAGCAGGTCGGTGGCCGCTGACAGGGTCTTGCCGGAGAAGTTCCCCGAGGAGTCCAGGTTGGACAGGGTGCCGCCTGCCGGGGCGACGACTGTCAGGACGTTGGTCAGGTCTTCGACCGAGTAGTAGGTCTGGCCCTGCCCGTAGACGTTGCCGTAGGCGTCGGTGCCGGGACCGGGCGAGTTGGAGTAGAACAGGTTCCCGGCGGCTGGCGTGCCGGTGTACAGGAGGGTCACAGAGCCAGACAGGACCCCGCCGAGGACGCCGAGGCCCTGCGGGTAGTCCCGTCCGTACTGGTCGGTGCCAGCTTGCCCGGCCAGGGAGATTATGAGCGACGGCGCCGCGGCCAGGTACACGCCGGTCACGGCGACCGCGGGCGCGGGGACGGTGACAGCAGCGGCGCCTATGAGCCCGGGGAGCCCGGCGGCTGCCAGCGCGGGCGGGGGGATGGTGATCCCCCCGGTGGCCAGCAGGTCCGCCAGCCCGGCCGCGGCGAATGCGGGCGCAGGCGCAGCGATGGCGGCGGCGGCCAGCAGGTCCGCCAGGCCGGAGGCTGTGAAGGCGGCGGCGGGCGCTGCGTACGCGCCGGATCCGACGACTGCGCCCGCGCCGCCTGATGCTGTCAGCGCAGGCGCGGGCGCTGCCACGGCGGCGGTGCCGGTCCAGATCCCGCCCGCGGCTGCCAGCGCCGGTGCAGGCGGCGAGTACGCGGCGGTGCCGGTCCAGATCCCGCCTGATCCCGCCAGTGCTGGTGCAGGCGGCGCGTACGCGGCGGTGCCGGTGACCGGGGGGATCACCGTCCCGGCCCCGGCCAGTGCTGGTGCGGGCGGCGCGTACGCGGCGGTGCCGGAGGGCTTGATACTGGTTCCCGTGCCTGCCAGCGCGGCCGCTGGCGCGGCGTAGGCGGACGTGGCGTTGACCTGCGGGACGCCGCCCGTGCCTGCCAGCGCGGCCGCTGGCGCGGCGTAGGCGGACTGCCCGGTCGCCGCGTACCAGGTGAGAATGACCTGCCCGGCGTACCCGGCGCCGCCGTTGTTGCCGTTGGCGTCTCCGCCGCCGCCGCCGCCGCCAGGTCCCGACGCGGGCGCGTGCCCGGCCCCGGATGGGTAGGCGCCGTTCCCGCCGGGCCCGCCGCCGGTGACCGCGGTCGCGCCTGCCCCGGCGACGTAGCCCGCGCCGGTCCCGCCGGTGTTCCCGGCGGATCCGGCGCCGCCTGATCCGCCGCCGCCGCCGCCGCCCCGGCCGATGTTGTTCGACCCGAGTCCCCCGCTGCCGCCGGGGTAATGCCACCTGTTCGCCGACCCGGACCCGCCTGCCCCGGCGCCGTGGACTTCGGTGCCGCCGCCAGTGCCGGGGTTGGCCTGCAGCCAGATCGTCCCGCCGGTCGACCCGAACGTCGATATCGCGCCGGTGTTCCCGGTCGGCGCCGCCGCGGTCCCCCCGGCGCCGACGTACACGTAATAGGTGGTGGCCGGGACGACCGCGATCCAGTCCGCGGCGTACTCGCCGCCGCCGCCGCCGGATCCGTCACCTGATCCGGTGACCGCCTCGCCGCCCGCGCCGCCGCCTGCCCACGCCTGCCCGTACACGTACGCGACCCCGGACGGGCACACCCACGAGTACGGGCCTCCGGCGGTCGTCCATGTCTGCGTCCCGCCGGTTATCGCAGGCAGGATCTCCAGCGCGCACAGCGCATAGTCAGCGGACGGGCTCCCGGTGAACCCCATCGTGACCGCGCCGGGCGTGCCCGTCGCCGCCGTTTCCCTCGCGGCGAGGTACGCGCCGGTGTCCTGGTAGGTGTTCTGCAGGCTCTCCAGCGACGTTTCCCCGGACACCACCGACCAGGAGCCGTTCCCGCCATTCGACGCCGAGCATGTGTACGCCCACGACCCGGTCACCGTGGTCGTCAGCGTCCCGGTCATGGTCCCTGACAGCCCGGACGCGGTCATGGTCCCGGCCCCGGACTGCGAGCTGTATGCCCCGGTGAGAACCTGCGTGACGGCAACGAGGAACGTGTCGTCAGTGGTGTCCGAAGACTGCACGGAGACGGTGACCGACCCCGGCGCCGACGTGTAGTAATTCAGGTAGATGCCGCAGGCGGAACCGCCGCCGGAGGTGTAAGTCTTGCTGACCGCGGTGGTGTAGGCGTTCGACGCCGAGTCGGTGACGGTCAGCGTTGGGCCGGTGCTCTCCCCGAGCGACTGTGACATCGCCATGACGACGACCAGGGCCCCGGCAGGCGGGGAAAACGACGCTGTCGTGACCTTCCCGCTGGTCCCCCATGTGCCGGTGGCGACCGCGGGCGTCGACCCGTCGAGGGCGATCGCCACGGCGGGTTACTCCGTCTGGGTATAGGTGAAGCTCGTCACCGACACGTTCGCGCCGGACGTGATCGATGTCGTGTTCAGGTTCAGGTCACATCCGGATGTGCCGACCGACCCGTCGAACACGACCGTTGACCCGTTCGACTCGAATACCCGGAACCACGCCGCGGTGCCGCTGTTCCCGGCTGTGCCGGACGTGATGGCGTTCGCGGTCGCGACGCCGCCCGCCGCGGCGGCGCCGAACGCGGTCGACCCGAACGTCAGGGTCACCAGCTTGGTCTGCGCGCCCACGGCGGTGTTCGCGTTGGTCGGCTGCGCGCCGGTCCAGATCGTGATCGTGCCGCTGTTGCACAGCGCGGTCACCGCGTTCGCAGCCGCCTCAGCTGCGGTGTCGGAAATGTACGGGTTGTTAGCCACGGCAAGCCGTGCCTTGGTATGTCAACGGACTTGCCGTGTCTTGGTATGTCAATGGAATCGCCTCGATCAGGTCGCGTAGAAGAACAGGCCCTGCTGGTTGATCACGAAGTTGACTCCGGCGAACCCGGCAGCGGTGATCGTCCCGGCGAACGTGCCGGAGTTGAACTCCGCGTTGCCGTCCTGGTCGACCTGCCAGCCGGACACTCCGGGCACATAGTCGGGGGACTGGATCGCGGCGGACTGCAGTATCGTGCCGCCGACGATCGGGTTGCCCGCGGTGAGGCCCACGTCAGTACCCCTGTCCCCGGAGCCACGCCTCGCAGTCGGCGACCATGTCCGCCGCCGCGCGGTCGTCCACGTCCTCAGCCGCGGTTTCCGGCTCCGGCGGGGTGATGCTGCAGACCAGCCACAGGATCCCGCCGACAGTCATCCCGAACAGGGCAGCGAGCGCGAGCGCCCCGTCAGCTGGACGGCTTGCAGTCATCAGTAGCTCCCCGCTGTCAGGTAGTGGCTCCACGCCAGCTGCGGCGTCTTGTATGTGGTCTTGATGTAGCCCAGGCCCCAGATGATCTGCGTGGCCGGGTTCGTGGCCCAGTCCGCACCGGCGGATACCATCGCCGACCCGGGGCGGGCGCCGGGGATGCCGTACCCGCCGCCGGAGGTCGTGGCGGTGGTGTTCCACCCGGACACCGCCGACCACAGGTCGAGCAGGTCGGTCCAGTTCAGCCCGGTCCACCCGGCCCCGGCGGCCATCTGCTGGCCGAGGGCCTGGTTGTTCGCCGGGGTGTCGGTCCCGGCTGCGTGCCACCCGGCCGCGAACGTCTGGTACTGCCCGGCGGGGACACCGGAGGGCAGCATCCCCGCACCGGCGGACGCGACGGCGATCTGCGCGGTCGCGGGGACTGCCGGGTCGGCGGCGGGGACCGGCGCGTCCTGGAGGACCGCCTTGACCGGGTCTGAGGGCCATTTCACCGTCGCTGACCGCCAGTAGTGGATCGCGAACCACATCAGGTACCCGCCGGACATGATCATGATGACGGCGAGGACTGGTGCTGACCCGATCGGCGTCCGCAGGCGGCCCTGCGAGATGTCGACGGCGGGCGGCGGGGTGGGGACCGTCCCGCCGCGGCCGGAGATGAACCCGCCGGTCTGATCCGGGCCTTTCGGCGATGACGCGGCCAGGCCGCCGGGGCTGGCCATCAGAACTGTCCTGCCTGCCGGGGGCGGACCGCCGGTCCGAGGTCGCCTTTGACCCACCCGGCGACGCCGAGGATGACGAGGAGCACGCCGAGCAGCAGCCACCCGGCTGACCGCCATGTCTTGCCGTCTGAGATGGCTTCCAGGAACGCGGTCGCGGACCCGAACATGCCGGAGGCGTTGCTGATCAGCCCGGTTATCCCGCCGCCGCCGCCCGCGGTCGTGCCGGTCCCTGCTGTGCCGCTGGTGCTGGTGCTGGTGCCGCCGCCGAGGAAGTCGCCGACGCTGGTCAGGAACCCGCCGATGTCAGAGAGCAGGCTCATGGTTTCCACCCGGCCTGCCGCAGCTGCGCGGTGAGCAGGACCACGCCGATGACAGACCCGGCCCACATGAGCCACAGGCCCCACACTGGTATCACCAGCATCGCGTGTTTACCCTCCCGGCTTGATTTTCTCAAGCACGTCACCGGCGCCGGACACAGCGCCGCCTGCCGCGTCCGCGGTCCCGGCTACCGCCTCGCCCGCCGCGCCCGCCACCGACGAAGCCGTTTCTGGCACGGGCACTCCGGCGGTGCCCGACGCAGCCCCGCCGGCAACCGCAGCTTCCTTGTCATGATCAATCACCGTTTCGGTGGGTTCTTTCCTGACGAACCACTGGGCGCCGCCGCAGCCCCGGCAGTACCCCACCGGGTCGCCGGGCCTGTTGCAGCACCCGGTGCTGGTGCCTCCCTTGTTTTTGTCCCTGGGGACTTCCTTCACGGGCGGCGGCGGCCGGGACGGAAGTTCCGGTTCCGGCGGCGGCGCGGGGATCGGCTCGCCGGGGGCCATCCCCGGCGCGGGACCCGCGGGACCCGCTGCGTCTGGCGGCGGCCCGGCTGCGTCCGGCGCCGCGCCTGCCTCGGACGCGCCGCCGCCGCCTTCCGGGGCGCTCTCGCTCATTACAGGACCCGGGTGTATCTGGTGCCGGACACGTTCGCGTAGGCGGTCGTGCCGGGGATGCCCCCGGCGAACACGACGGCCAGGAAATCGCAGGGGCCGACGTCTGTCTCGCCGGTGAACGTGTCCCGGTTCCCCGCCCAGCTGGACCCCTGCGCGTTTCCCGGCGACAGGACCGAGTTGACGTAGACGGACGCGGTCGGGATCGGCGTCGACGCGGGCGGCTGGCTGGTGGACACGACGATCTGGCTGACGGTCCACCGCTGCCGGGCGTGATCCGGGTCGAAGGTGATCGTCCCGCCGCCTGTGGCGTCCAGGACCACGTTCCCGGACCTGGACAGCTGCCCGGCCACCTCGGTGACGGCGCCGGGGGTCACGCCGGTCATGCCGGGCCCCGCTCCAGCGCGTACTCGCAGATCACCGACAGCGTCGCCGGGGTGGCCGTCGTCGCGGCGGCCCACAGCGCGTCCTGGGTGTCGATCCGCTGGTAGCCGCCCATCGCCGGGGGCAGGTACGCGCCGCCGACTGCGAGGGCCTGGGACGCGTCAGAGACCAGGTCGCCGGGGAACGCTGCGATCCGGACGCCCGCCCCGGCGGTGGTCGTGACGGTGGTGACGGGCTGGATCTGGGTGGTCAGCTGCGCGGCGTAGGTCGCGTCTGCGTCCGCCGCGATGTTCTCGATGGCCAGGGTCGGCGTCCCGGCGGACACGTAGGTGATAGCAGGCTGGGGCCACGCCTGCCCGGCTGTGGTCGTGTTCATCGAAGTGGCCAGCAGCGTGTCGTCCGCGTACAGGCCGAAGTTGCTCGCAACGGCGACGGTCCCGCCCGGCATCACCGTCCAGGTGATCAGATAGGTGGTCGCGTGGGCCAGGGCCTGGCTGGTGATGACCTGGGCGGCGGCGGCGGTGTCCGCTGATCCGGATGTGCTCACCGACGACACGGGCGCGCTGACGCTGCTGGTGACGGTCCCGGCCGGGGATTCGTTCAGTATGTACAGGCGGGTGCGGGACGGGTCCCGCCCGGCGATCCGGACCGGGTCCGCGCCCTTGGCCGGGACCTGGAACCGGTATGTCGCGGCGACTTTCAGCCGCGACGACGTGCCGGGCGGCTCGACGACGGTGACGGCGATCGGGGTGACCTGCTCGGGGATGACCGGGGGCTTCACCCGTTTCGTCGGCGCGGCGACGGTCATGTTCGCCCGGTGCGTCTGTGTTCCCGGCTGCGCCTGCTGTGACAGCTGGACGTCTTCGGTCCACACGCCGTGGGCCATCATCCCGCTGTATTCGGGGACGGGCGGCAGCTGCGGCACGGCCTGCCGTTCGACGGGCCTGTTCCTGATGTGCGGCTGCCCGCCGGGGAGACGGTGGGTGGACTCGCCGATATCCTTCCCGAGCGGCGAGTCCGGCGGCGGGACGGGCGGCTGCCGGTCGCCGCGGCGGTAGCTCATGCGGTTTCCTCCCCTTCCGCTGTTCTCGCCTGCCCCGCGGCGAGCGCGTGGGTGTACATCGCGTGCATGATCACGGCGACGACGGCGACGCCGATGAGCGGCCACCAGTTGCGTGCCAGCAGCGCACCGGCCAGGCCGAGGCCGAATACCTGCCAGCCGCCGAGCCGGACATATTTCCACAGCGTGCCAGCCCGGTCACCGGCGAAAAGCTCGGTGGTCTGCGGGCTGGAATTGGTCGCCGAGTAAGTGTTGTAGGCCAGGTCGGCGTAGATGCCGAACAGGGCAGCTGCGCCGGTGAGGCCCGCGACGATGTTCGCGTCGGCCATTTACTTTCTCGCGACCTTTGTCCAGCCCCACTGCACGGCGGCGAGCGCGAGGCCGAACAGGAAGAAGCCCAGGGCGATCCAGAACCCGAGCTTGACGTCTCTTGAATCGACGACGGCCATCAGGTGGTTGTCCCTCCGGTAGTTCCGGTAGCTGGCGTGCCCGCGGCTTTCGCCAGGACGGGCACCATGTTGTAGGCCGCGCCGATGAGGAACAGCCACGCGAAGCCCTTGGCGACAGGCTCGGTCGCGCCCTGGTCCAGGAACGCGATGACGAGGATCGCGAATATGCCGGCGACGGCGATATGCACGGACACGGCGGTCTGGTTCGTCGCCCACCTGTGCAGGATGAACAGGGCGACGGCGAGCATCATCAGCGATGTGGCTCTCATTTCAGGAGCCTCGCTATCTGCCGTCCGAGCTTCGTGTCCTGCCAGGCGGCCAGCATCGCGGTTGCCTGCGCGGCCAGGGCCTCCAGTTTCGCCATCCGCGCCTCCAGCCGGTCAAGACGCTCGGTGGTCACCGTCACCCGCGTGTGCTCTTCGTCGGTCACGATGGCTCCTAGGTGGTGGTGAACGACGCGGACCCGCCGGGGGACGCGGCCGCGCCGCCGTTCGCCCACACGGACACGGTGTAGGACTGGTTGGCTTCCAGGCCGGTGACCGGGCAGGAGATAGTGCCGGTCCCGGCTGCGACAGTCGTTTCCGCCGCGATGATCCCTGATTTGTTGTAGACGGCGACCTGGTAGCTGGACGGGACCGGTGTCGGGGAGGTGATCGCCGACCAGGAGATCGTGGCGCCGTCCGAGGTGACGCCGGTGACGACGACGGATGACGGCGCCGGGTACACCGGTGCTGTCCCGCCGGACGGCGGGGCGACCGGCGCCGGGTCGGTGCTGACAGCCGGGACGGCGCCGCCTGCCGCGGCGGCTGGGTTCTGCGCGGCGTCCTGGTACTGCTCCAGCTGCTCGGCGGCGGCGCCGTATTCCTGGGCGTAGGTCTCCCCGGTCGAGGGGTCCACCCCGGCGGGCGCGGTCGCTGCCGTGGATCCCGCCGTCACGGCCGGGGTCCTGGTGCCCTGGTATTTCTGCCAGAGGTACAGTCCCGCGGCGGCGACCAGGCCCCACGCCCATACCGGCAGCGGGCCGAGCCTGCGTGTCAGCTGGTATGTCCAGTCACCGCCGCCTGCGGGCTGCGGGGCCTTCGGCGGCGGCGGTGCCTGCGCGGACGGCTGCCCGGCGTGCCCGGCGATCGGGTAGTTCGGATCCGGGGTGCTCATGTTCCCCGCCGCCATGACGTCCTGGCTGCTTCCAGGGAGACATATATCTGCTGGACCTGCTGCCCGGCGGTGCCGGGGACGGTAGCCGACCCGGTCGACGCGGTGGTATCGAAGTAGCTCGCGGTCCACGGTGACGGCTCGGTGAACGTGGTGGGCCGGTGCCGGGGCCCGGCCATCCGGAAGTCGCCGTAATGCCCGGCTGGCCAGCCGCCGAACTGGTCCGGGACGTTGCGGTAGAACCTCCACCCGGAGTTCTGGGAGCCGCGGCGGCCATAGCCCCAGCTGGTGTAGGGCATCCGCCGGTCGAACACTGGCGTGGAGTACCCGCCGTTCACCACCGGGGGGGACACGCCGGTGTCTTCCGGGCCGGGGCGGCCCTGCCCGGTGCAGGGGCCGCCTTCCTCGCCGCCGTAGACGTACCGGTTCACCCCGTCCGGCCTGGCGAACCGGTTGTAGCACCAGTCGTTCCGCTGGTTCTGCGAGCCGGGCACGGCCCGGGACAGCACGATGGTGCCCTTGATCTCGGTGTCATGCGACCGCGGCTGGGTCGTGGCGATGTTCCGGAGTACCTGCCCGGTCCAGTTGCCGTGCGGTATCTCGTCGTGGGCGAACTGGTCGGCGGAGACGGTCTGCCGCTGGTGCGGGACATCCCCGGCTGACTGGCCGTGCAGCCATGGGGCAGCCGGTCCGGAGCCGGGGAACCCCTGCTCGTTCACCGGGCCGGTGCCCGCGGTGTACCCGCCGCCGCCGGGGACCGGGTTCACCGGAGTGAACCCCCGGTCGCCTCGCCGCCAGGTGCCCATCAGCCCGTCTCCGCCGTCGACAGGGCCGACGTGAACGCCGTCCCTGTCGCGTGAATATCAGCTGCCGTGTCCTTCTTTGTCAGGATCACCGCGACCAGGGCGATCGTGAGAATGCATCCGAAGATGTCGAACACGTCATAGACATGCACTTAGCCTCCCGACGTGCCGGTGAATGCCAGCCCGGTGGTCTGCACGTCACTGGCCGTCTCCTGCCGGAACGTGAGGATGAACGTCATGTACAGCATGCAGATTGTCGCCGCGATATCGAACGCAAGCTGCCAGTCCCATTTCACTTAGGACGCCTTGGCCTTGGCCTTCCCCGCCAGCATCTTGACCTGCCCGGCCAGGAGCACGCCGAGGATGAACGCGACGATCGTGTACAGGTTGAAAATGGCTGCCATTTACTTCACTCCAGCGTCTAGTCGGATGTCACCGAAAAAGTGGCGCAGCAGGACGAGCGCGATGATCGCGAACAGGACCACGACAGCGAATGTCGTGGTGATCGGCGTGGCCGGGCCGTCGCCCGACCATGGCAGGCTCAGGCTCATTTCCGCCCCCTTTTTTTAAGAGAAGATGTTGCCCTGCGGCAGTACCTCGTCGACGAGGCAGATCAGCTTCAGGCCCGTCGCGGCGAGCGGCGTGCCCCAGTTCCCGCGCAGCAGGTAGTCCTCCGACTCGATCGTCGGCAGGTACAGGTCGCCTGTCTCGTGGCCGAATGTCCCGTCGAACTCATGCGCGTACGACTTGGGGAACACGCCGGTGTCCAGCCCGCCGGGGGCGTCGACGCCGGGCTGCGGGTTGACCGGCAGGGCGTTCTGCAGGACCGGGCCAGCCCAGCCGGGGCCGGTGGACGCGGTGACGCCCAGGTTGTTGTTCCCGCCGTAGCCCCAGATCTCGTAGATGTCGTTCATCCACCGCTGATACGACACGTTGTCCTTGACATCCTCGTCCAGGACGATCTGTATCGGGTCCGGCCAGATCCCGGTGCCCGCGAACCCGGTGCCGTTCGGGAAATACCCTTCCAGGGTGCTGGACCCGGCGACTGACTGCGGGCCGCCGATCCGCTGGTAGCCGGATGATGTGGCGCCGGTCGTGCCGGTCGCCTGGGTCATGAAGATGAACTCGCGGATGTAGTTGCCGAGCTTCCGGATCCGCGCGTCGAAGTTACCCCCGGACAGTGTTATTTGCTGTTCTGTCCATCTTTGCAACGTATTGACGTTGGGCGGGGTGGTCTGGCACGGCGCGCCGCCCAGCGTCGTGGGCGGCTGATCCCACGCCTCCAGCCAGCATTCGACGGTGAACGTCGGCGACGTGGGCGACCCGGCGCCGGACGGGAACACGTTCGTGAACGTGTTCAGGGTCAGGTCCAGCTCGAACGGCGCGGCGGCGTTCTTGTTCGGCAGCGCCCCGAGCGCGTCCCTGATATTCAGCTCGAACGGGATCCGGAACGCGAACGTCATCGACGCCGCGGTCGTCCCGGTGCCCTGATAGTTGAACGACGGATAGGACCGCGGGTCGTTGTACCCGGCGTAACCGCCGTACTTGTGGATCATCGCAGCGTGATGACCGGAGGTGACCTGATACATTGTCTGCCCGTTCGGCTGCTTCACCATAACGTTGGTGAAAGCATTAAACGGGCCGTCATAGGAAAGCACCTGGGAGCCGCTGGCGGCCGTTCCCGCCGTCGTGGTCGTGAGCGTGACGATGATCGACCGCATGTAATCGTATGCCTTGACGTCGATCGGGCCGAGGTCAAGGGGCGACGAGCCGAGGGTAAGGCCCGCCTGGGAAAAGAACTTGTAACGGCCGAGGCCGGACCCGCGGACGAACGGGACAACGGCTGCCGGGGCCGCCGAGGTCTGCGCCGGGGTGGCCGTCGTCGCGCCTGACGGGCCGGCCGCGACTGGCGCACTGGGAGCTGCTGCCACGTTTATGCCTTCCTAAGAGAACAAGCCGGAAACTCCGGCCGGGATCTGCCAGCCGTGCCGGCGGGTTTCCACATTGATGAGAATCAGGATCGCCTTGAGTATCAGGTAATAGAAAACGAACACGCAGAATTGCAGCAGGCCGATGCTCACGCGCCGATCCTCCTCGTGTACCAGTGCGTCGTGGACGTCTGCTCGTCGTCCTCCTCGGGGGCCCGTTCCCGCTGCCTGCGGGGCGCGCGCGGCGGCGGCGCGGGCTTGAGGTCCCGGACGGCCGCGGCGAGCGCCGCGAGGGTCTGAGCCTGCGCGTCGAGGGCTGTGCGCAGCGAGTCGGCGTACTCCCGGGCCGCGTCAGCCGCGCACCTGGCCTCGCCTGCGGCTGAGACAGCTGTCTCGGTGTCAGCTGCGGCGGTGAGGGCCGCCGCGGCGGCTGTCTCAGCCTCAGACGCGGCCGCCTCGGCCTTGTCTGCCTCGCCCTGGACACCTTCGGCGGCGGCGGCCAGGGCCTCAGCGACGACATCACTGCCGCCGCCGTCACCCGAGTCACTCACGACAATTTCCGCCACGCCCTTATCCTATCGTCCCGGCAGTCACAGGAATAGCATTCACAGTTCCGGCGCGGTGGTCCGCACCATGAGTCCCTTGCGGGTGTGGATATACAGCACCTGATGGGGGTCCAGGTTCGCCACGAAAGCACGGATAGGACCGGATGACAGCCATCCCACCCCGGACATGCGCCTGAGATTGACTTCGTCGTTGTCCCGCCAGAAAAAAAGGTGACTGGACTGGTCATAGATTTCCAGGGGGATCCGCGACGGGCGCTGCGCGCCGACGACAAACGAAATGAAATTCGACCGCGCCTGCTGCAGCATCACCCGCGCCTGCTGCTCCATTTTCAGGATGCTCGTCATCATCCAGAACTCGTCCCACACGACGGTCCACCCGCCCTGCGAGTAGATGTCATGGAAAGCTTTCTGGAAAACCCGCCGCTGATGCGGCCCGGAATCGAGGGTGGAAGCATCCGGCCACAGCAGCCGCCGCGGCATTTCCGCCGCAGTCAGCGGCCGCCGGTGCATTACCAGCCCTTTCCCCGGGCGGCCGTCCGGATGATACGGCGGCCAGTCCTCAATGCGGGCGAACCTGCCTTTGCGGGCGAACTGGTCGAGGACCGGGTCACGGGGCTTCGTCGCGAAAAAGGTGACATATTTCCGGTCGGGCAGTATCGCGTAGGTGAGCGTCGACTTCCCGGCCTCAGTCGGGCCGATCATCGCGATGTGCTGGCCCTGCCGCCAGTCCCAGGCATGCTCACGGAAGTCATCCCACGACAGGACCGGGGCCATCGAGTGCGGCGGCACCTGCCGGGCCGCGTCGCCGCGGGTGGGCCACGGGACGGCGCTCACGCCGCGGGACCGTTCGCGGCCGGGCCGGGGAAGCCGCCGGGGAACGACCGGGCGAACTGCTGCGCCATCGCCCCGAGGTCGTCCGCGGATATGCCGAACGGCAGGCCGCCACCGCCGTCCGGGGAGTCCTCATCCGGCTCGGCCATGCTGGCGAGCAGGTTCCCGAACGGGATCCGGCGGCGCACCGAGTCCTTGATGATGATCGCCGCGAAGATCGGCAGGTGGGCTTCCAGCAGCGCGCCCCACGCCCCGCCCGCCAGCAGCCGCAGCAGGACGGCGCGGATCCGCGGGTTGGCCCGGGCCAGCTCCTCCCAGGCCGCGCCGACAGAATCGTCGGGCTCGTCCTCCTCGGCGGTGTTGCGCGCCGACGCGATGAACGCCGCCCCCAGATCGGCATCCCACCCGCGGATGAGCTTCCCGCAGCGCCGGTAGAGCTTGTTGACGCCCTTCGCCAGCACGCCCCGGGTCGGCATCGGCGGCGACGGGGGCGCCGGGGGCCGGAGGGCCGCCCGCGGCCTGGCGCCCTTCCGCCGCGGCGCCGCGGCGGAAGGCGGTGGCGCGTGCCACCCCGGCGCGACATCGTCATCAGGTCCCGGCCGCGGCAGAGGTTCCGGACCAGGGCCTTCCGCCGCGGCCGGGAACTCCGCTGCCGCCTCGGCGGCCGTGAACGGCCGCGGCTTCCGCGGCCGCCCGGCGGCGAGCTTCGGGCGGCGCTCGCCAGTCGCCTCGTCCGTTGTCCACCCGAACGGCGCATCAGGATCAGCGGGGGGCTCCGGCTCAGGCACCGGGGGCACGCCAGCCTCAGCGCGGGCCTTCGCCATCAGCGCCGCGAACTCCGCGCCAGGATCATCACCGTCCGGCTCAGGCGACACGACCGCATCGCCAGGCACAGACGACACGACCGTATCGTCCGTCACAAAAAACAACACTAACCTAACCCGGAGGTAAGGTAACGCTGTGCCAGCGCCGATAGCACGCCGTGACGAGCGCGCCCACGGCGTCATCCGCGACGCCATCGCCCGCGGTTACGTCGGATCCGGGCAGCACTACGACCTGCCGCAGCTCCCCGACCACGACACCGCCAACCAGGCCCGCCTGTCCGTCAACCGCGGCGCTCGCCACCTCGGCGCATCCGTCTCCTGCTACGTCGTCGACGGCAACGGCGAGCACTGCTGGCCCCTCAGCCGCTGCCCCGGCGGCCCCCACTCCGTCCGGTTCCGGCTCTGGTCCAAGAAATCCGCCCGCGCCAGGGTCAACGAGATCGCCCAGGGCGACCCGTCCCGCCTGATGTACAACCCGTACAAGCGGCGGGCACGGCCGATCATCGACGAGGACGGGAATCCGGTATCCGTCACCCGGTGAGAATTACCTCTGGACGGCCCTGAACGGGCCCGCCAGCGAACGAGTACCCCTTTCCGGGTAGGACAGGACCCATGACGGGTTTCCGGGCCCGCAGCGTGGCTCTCAGCGCCGCGTTTCCTGTGACCACCGCAAACTATGGTTAGCAACCACACGCGGTCGCGGGCGCGAAGATTCGAACAGTAGCGTACGAAAAATGGCTCTGACCTGCGGAAAAGCGTCAGTGGTACATCCAGTCGCACGTGCGGGGACACTCCTGGGTGATCTTGTCGAACACGCGCGCGAGAAAGCACGCCTGACCTGCGGTGACTGCGTGTAATCAGAGGTGAAATCGTAGCAAACTATAGTTTGCTGGAGTGGACAAACCCGGACAAGACGAGAGCCCCGGCACCGGATGGGTGGTGCCGGGGCTCTCGCTGCGCGCCCCGTGCGGCCCGTTCCCCTGGCCGGGGCGGCATGCCCCGGCGGCCAAAGGAGTAACCCGCCGCCGGGGGGGACCGGTCAGCTCGCCGCGGGCGGCTCCAGCGCGTCGACGGCGGCCTGCGCGGAGGACAGCTGCGCGGCGAGCGGCGTGAGCGCGGCGACCGCGGCGTCGAGGGCGCTGGTGTCGACCGGCGTCCCGAGAGCGGCGATCTCGGCCTGGATCGCGGGCACGGCCTCGGTCAGCAGGTCTGTCACCGTGGTGTTCACCTGGGCGACGATCCCGCTGATGGCCGTGACGGCGGCGGCGATATCGTTGACGGTTGTCATGATTTTCTCCAGTTTGTAGTTGACTGCGTCGAACTGGGCTGACCAGTGGTGCATGCGCCGTCCTCTCGGGAGCCGGTGCGTCACGGAGCCCACGCGACCGCGGCGAGCTGGGCGTCGATCAGCCCTGACCACGCGTCGGCCGGGGTCCACACAGCCCAGTCCAGCCCGGCGTCGAGCATCCGCTTCCCGATCCACCGCTGCACCGGGGTGAGCGTCCCGGCCGGGGACTTGTTCTCGCGGATCAGGACCCCCCGGTCGCCGATGATCACGTCGTCGGGCCAGCCGCCGGGGCACTCGGCCTGCCGTGGGTTGCCGACGTGGAACCGGTACAGGCCCAGCCTGTCACAGGAGCGGCGGATGTGATGCTCCAGTTCCGCCTCAGTCACCGCAGTCCCACAGGCCCGTCGCGTCCAGTACTTCGCGGTCCGCAGAGAGCGCGCTGACCGCGGCGGCAGCTTCCCGCTCGCACTCGGCGCACGCGCACCGGCAGGGCCGCCGGGCTACGCGGTTCCACAGCCGCCGCCAGCGGCTCATGACGCCCGCCGCAGCCCGCGCTGCCCCAGCGGGTGGCATCGCGGGCAGTACTCGACCAGCTCCCGGCTGCCGACGTAGACGTACACCCACCGGTTGTCGCACTTCCCGCACAGCGGCGGAGGCGGAACGGGCCGGTTTTTCATGTCTTGCTCCTCATTGTGATGTTCCGGGCATAGCCCACTGCTCGCTAACGTCGCGAACCAGCGCTTGCAGCGCTTGCACTCGTGCGCTTGCTGCACCCACGGCATGATCTTGATCTTCCTTCTCTTCGGTGATCTTTTTTTCGTTGCCCTCGCGCGTGTGTGTGCGCGCGCGCGCGCGTTGCCTCGCTCCGCTCGGAAAAAGGTTTTGATCTTGGTCTTTATCTTTTGAACTAGGTTTGTTACTAGGTATGTCTGTGTGCACCTCGTGCACTAGCCCTAGTGCATCTGGTGCACTAGCCTGAATATGTACAGAATAGGACGTAGGTATATGATCCTGGACAGCCGCGCGGAGGTCCCGGTGCCGGGTCAGATCCCCGGCTGATTCGAGAACATTGAGGTGTTTTGCGACCGCGCGGCGGCTGTATCCGAAACTGCCGGCGATGGCCGACAGTGACCACCACGGCGGCAGGGCGCCGGTCTGGAAATCGGCATGCTCAAGGAGCCACCTGGCCAGCGCGCGGGTCAGGCCCGGCAGGTCGCGGCGTTTGCCAAGCCGCCGCTCCTGCTCGAAACGGTCAGCTACGTCCGGCGCGCGGTCGATGCGCGCCGGTGACCCGTCGCCGTCGGCGGGGTCTGGTACGCTTTCCAACGTTGACTACCTGCCTTTTGCGGAGGGTTTGTCACAGACTCGTTCTCCTTGGCGGGGGGAGAGTCGCTTGCGAGGGGCGGGACCCGGAGGGAGGGTCCCGCCCCTCAATTATGCTCTGGTAAAGCTTCCGGGGCGGGCTGCGTGACCTGCTGCTGTTCCCATGCGAGCACGTCTGACCTGCGGTAGCGGATGAAGCGCCCGTCCCTGATCCACCGCGGGCCGTGGTTGCGCTTCCGCCAGCGGTAGATCGTCAGCGGGTCCAGTCGCAGGTAGGCGGCGACTTCCCTCGTTGTGAGCATCTCGTCCTCATGCATTCATTGATCCTCGCGGGTAGAGTTGACTTCGCCAGGCGTAGACGACTATAGTCGCAACTAGATCAAGAATGCAAGACGCCCCCCGGCGAGTGACGCAACCACCCGCCGGAGGGCTTGGCCCCCGCCTTCCGCGAAAGGAAGAGGACCCGTGAACGATGCTCCCACGCCCGTCTGCTACTGCCCTCCTGTCGTCAGCCTGGATATCGAGATCACCGTCTACCTCGTCACGGACGAGGGGAACTCCCTTGAGGAGGTGATCCAGCTCGGGGCGGACGAGCTGCCCCCGGAGGTCCGCGAGCCGCTGGAGCTGTTCGTCAACAGCACCACCGCCGGTGATCTCCAGCGGTTCCAGCAGAAGCAGGCCGAGGTCGCCGAGGCGTACATCACGCTCCGGGACCGCCTGCGCGACTTCCAGCCCCGCTGGTCACCCGGGGCGATAGCCGCCTGGTCACCCGAGACGGCGGCGCGGATACTGGACTCGCTGCGGTGAGCGGCTGCCCTGGCCTCCACTGCGACGGCTGCGGCCAGGCAGGCGGCGGCGGCCTGCTCCTCGCCGCCGCCGCCGCGCTTGCCGCGCACCAGCTCGGCGCGCCTGTCGGCGAGGTCATCGAGATCGCCGCCGCGTCCATCGGCACCGCCGTCATGGTCTGCGCGGCGATCGTGATCCGCGCGGCCCTCCGGTTCTGGCTTCACGACATGAACCCGGCCACGGCATGCCCCGGGTCGAAAGCGCACGCGCAGCTGCGCGCCGCGCACAGGCCGCCAGCGGTCCCCGGCCCGTCCAGGGGCGCCATTTCCCCGCACCGGGTCATCCCCGGCGCCGTCATCCACCCGTCACCACAACGTCAGGAGATCCAGCGGTGAGCAACATGGGAATCCGCCGGGAAGCCAGGGGCGTCGCCCGGATGGCCGGGAACAGCGACGAGCACATGCGCGCCCACTTCGCGGCCCTGTCCGCCCTGATCAGCAAGAACAAGAAGAGGCGGCGGGCGCGGCCGGACAAGAACGAGCGCCGCAGGCCGACCCGCCGGGAACGCCGCATCGCGAAGGCCCGCGAGACGATGGACAAGGCCAAGAGCCAGCGTGGCATGCCAGGCCACGCGGAAGCCGCGGAGAGAGCCAGATGGGAACTCCAGGACCCGCGTAAGTCCTGGTCACCCCCGGCACGCCGGGAAGCCGCAGCCGCGCTCAGGAAGCCGCCCGTGATGCGCCCGCCGCTGCCGTCGTCCCGGCCGCTGGCCGCCCCGAGGCCGAAAGTGCCAGCCGCCATGGCACGCGCCCCGCGGGTCCGCGTGCCACGTGCCGCCCGCGTGCCAGCGCCGCGGATCGGGAGGAGGTGACACCCCGCAGAGACAACAGAACCCCCCGGTGGTGCAAGACCGAGGGGTTCCGCAAGGACAGCAATCCACGCCCGACGAAAGGCAGCAAAGCAACATGACGACCATACCAGTCCCCCCCGTCACCTTCTCCCAGCCGCCGTGCCCGGCGTGGTGCGACCACTACGGCTGCCAGGACAACAAGCCAGGTGACTGGTCGTTCTGGACCCCCCCCACGATGATCCCCGTCAACATCGAGGACGACACCCTGACCCGGGACGGGCTCACCGCCCACACGAACGTCACCGTCGAGGGCGTGTGGACTTCCGACCGGGCGGCGCCGTCCGTCCAGATTTTTTTCGGCGATGAGTACCTTCCGGCGATGACCGTCGAGGAAGCCCTCAAGCTCTGCGGCGCGGTCATGGCCATCGCCGACATTGTCAGGCCGCCGAAGTAAACCCGCTCGCGGGCGGGCGGTCCGCGCCCTGGTAGCAGGGGGCACGGCCCGCCCGCCCGCAGCACGCATAACCCCCCACCCAAAACCCTTGATAATATGCAGGGTTTTCCGTCTGGCAGGAAAGGGAACCAGATGAAGGTCACAGCCCCGCGCCTGCGAAATCGTCTCACTGAACTACCGTCTGCGACACACAAGAGCGGACACGGCAGATGAGACACTGAACCCCAGGGCAAACCAGGACACAACGACACCCCCGCGAGATGTACGCCAGACGATCGTCAAAGGACACACCACATGACGGCTACACACGGTAACCCCGCCCTGAACACCCCCGGCGAATGCCCCCGCTGCCATGGCCCGTACGCCGACATCGAATGGTGCGGCGGCACGCCCCCGTACGGCCCCGACCACTGGCTCTGCCACCTCTGCGGCCACCAGTGGGACACCACCGCCGCGCCGTATGCGCCGCAGTAGCTTTGATAACATCAGAGCTACTTTCAGGGAAGATCACTCGGGCCACCGCCCCGAGTGATCTTCTTTTTTGTGGGTCGGCCTAGGTCAACATGAGTGCCACTCATGTTAGGAGGGCGATGCTGGACCCAGCTGGGTCAGGTGCTGTCCGGCGGGAGGGATCTGTGCCGCCGGGATGTCCGGGCACAGGAAGCCATCGACCGGGTAACCAAGCGCCAAGGCGGAGCCAGGACGGACAGACTACACTCGTTAATTGTAAAATTTACAATTAGGTCAGCGCACGCCTTCTTGGATAATATACAAGAGGTTAAGGCGCCGACCGGAACCTCCCAGTCTGCTGCACTGCGGCGCCTTCGCAAGGCCCTACAGCCTGTGACTGCGCTAACTATCCCAAGCAAGCCCCGCCGAGGCAGAGCTTACATTGTCAGCTCTACTGTCCCAGTTTGTCCGAGATTGTACGAAAGGAGAGGGCGCGCTCTACGCCGACTGCGTCGGCGCCTCTCCTTTGAGGGAATGCGCGGACACGGGCCGCAGGTCACGCTGCGTGTGTGTGCGTACTATCCCAAGCGGGTGGCGTGACTGTGTGTGCGTAGGCGGTAGGGCATCCTGCGCCCGGCCTCGCGTCCCGCCCTGGGGGCCGTGCCGGCCGGACGCGGCCGCGTTTCAGTCGCCTGACCTGCGCTTTTCCTCTCGCCATGTGCTCACATAGTCAGCGTGGAGGATGTTCCGTTACATTCTGTTACGTTACCGACGAAACGTAACGGAATACGGACGGTAACCAGTGCGGGCACCGCTCGCTAATCGGGCCGCCGCCGCGGGTGGGATGCGCCGCGGGCGCGGGCGGTTGACGGGGTGGTCCTGTCGATGGCGTGCGAGGAAGAGGAATGCGGGATCTGCCTGGACCCGGCGTGCCAGCATGACTGCGGGCATGAGGCCCGCGCCCGCCGCCTCAGCAGGCGTAACGCTCTGTAACCGCGAGTGATACTGGCGGAATCCGCCAGTATCGCGTGTCCGGGACATGGCCCAGGTCAGGGGCGTTTCCGCGCCGGAAACCTTTTTTGATCTTCAGGTCTGAGACACCGGGCCTGTTCCCGCAGGTCAGCTGCCATGTCAAGCCCCGTCAAGGCGTGTCCCAGCTTGTCCCAGACTGGTTATCTGTGCAGGTCAGGGGCTTGTCTCAGACCTGCCCGGCGGATGGTCACGTTCTGTTGAGCTTCGCGGCTGTCCTGGCTGCGGCAGCGGCGTGTTTCGCGGCGCGGCGGGAGTACCAGACAGCACCCGCGGACGCGGCGGCTGCCACGAGCGAGATGACCAGCACGGCGATGACCATGATGACCACAGTAGCGGTGCCCGCCGCCGCGGCGGCGGGCTGAGGCATGGTTTCACGTGAAACATCGGGGGGTCCGGACCCCCCTGCGGACCCCCCGACCAGGCGGGTCCCCAGATGGTGGCTCAGGTCCTTCCCGATGCCCTCGGTGCTGCGCCGGCCTGAGACCCCGGGCCGGCCTGAGACCCCGGGCCGGCCTGAGACCCCGGGCCGGCCTGAGACCCCGGGCCGGCCTGAGACCCCGGGCCGGCCTGAGACCCCGGGCCGGCC
>Ga0335081_10004948_pt1 | contig 21069 bp, 16 predicted proteins | sample Lox_Sample_35_FD_206713 | JGI IMG/M metagenome (GOLD analysis project Ga0335081, IMG submission 206713) | Soil microbial communities from Loxahatchee National Wildlife Refuge, Florida, United States - Lox_Sample_3.5 | ecosystem: Environmental > Terrestrial > Soil > Wetlands | place: USA... | reverse complement strand
ATTTGGAAACTGACGCGGCTGCAATCAAATGGGCATGAGCAGGAACCAGGTTTGTCTGGCGGTGGACCTCGGCGCGGGCAGCGGCCGCGTGGTCGCCGGAATTTATAGCGGTGCCCGTCTGGAACTCGTCGAGTTAAATCGCTTTCCCAACGACCCCATCAAGCAGGCGGACGGCTGGCATTGGAATTTCGAGGGGCTTTTGGCCCATATCAAACAAGGCATCGCGCTCGCCGCAAAAAAGTTCGGCGACACGGTCGTGTCCGTCGGCGTGGACACGTGGGGTGTGGATTACGGATTGTTGGATGCCGGCGGGAAACTGGTGTGTGCCCCGTTTCAATACCGCGACGGCCGCACCCAGGGTATGCAGGAAGAAGCTTTTCGCCGGATGCCGCGGAAGGAAATTTACCAGCGCACCGGGATTCAATTCATGTTTTTCAACACGCTCTTCCAACTGCTGGCCGAAACGACCTCTCCGGCCCGGCTTGAAAAAGCGGAGCGGCTCCTGTTCATGCCGGACCTGGTCCATTATTTTTTGACCGGCATCGGCGTGAATGAAAAATCCACCGCCAGCACCAGCCAGTTGCTCAACCCTCACACCCAGGAATGGGACCGCGGGCTGATCAAGGCGATGGGATTGCCGGAAAGAATTTTCGGCAAACTGGCCGAGGCCGGGACCGTGTTGGGTGAACTGCAGCCGGGTGTCGCAGCGGAAACCGGCGCAAAAAAAATGCGGGTCATCGCGCCCGCCGGCCATGACACCGCCTCGGCGGTGGTCGGCGTGCCCGCCGAAGGACCCGACCCGGTTTTTTTGAGTTCGGGCACGTGGTCGTTGATGGGACGCGAATTGAACCGTCCGGTGATTTCGGAAGCAAGTTACCAGGCCACTTTTTCCAACGAAGGCGGCGTTTTCGGCACGACCCGTTTTTTGAAGAATATTGCCGGCATGTGGCTGTTGCAGGAAAGCAAACGGATCTGGGATGCCACCGGGATATCCGCCGGTTATTCCGAGCTGATCGCCCGGGCCGAAACGTCGCCGCCATTTGCCGCCTTTATTGATCCGGACGCGACTGATTTCCAAACTCCGGCGAGCATGGTTGACGCCCTGGCCGGGTTTTGCCGCCACAGCGGGCAGACCGCGCCGGCGGACCCGGGCGCCTGTACGCGCATGATTCTGGAAAGTCTGGCCTTGAAATACCGTCAGGTGAAAGAATCGCTGGCGCGCGTCACCGGCAAACCGATTGACCGGATTTACATCGTGGGCGGCGGCAGTCAGAACGATTTGCTGAATCAATTCACCGCCGATGCCTTGAATTGCACCGTCGTGGCCGGCCCGGTGGAGGCCACTTCCATCGGAAACATCATCATGCAATTGTATGCCCTGGGCGAAATCCGTTCGTTGGCCGACGGCCGCGCACTGGTGCGGCGTTCGATTGAAACCAGCACATTCAAACCTCAAAACTCCGGGGCCTGGGATGATGCCTATGCGCGTTTTCAAAAAATCCTTCCGCACTGAAGAAATGGAAAGTGGTCCGGACGAATTTGATCGCCGCCGGCCCATCGCCGGATTACGATAGGCATCAACTTGTTTGAAGAAAGCGAATATTATGGATAATCCTCTGCTCAAAAAACTCCCCAAGATCGGAATCCGCCCCGCCATTGATGGCCGATTGGGTGGCGTGCGCGAATCGTTGGAATCACAAACGATGAACCTCGCCAAAGCCGTGGGCCGGCTTATCGGCGAAAAGCTGCGTTATCCGAACGGGAAGCCCGTGCGCTGCGTCATCGCGGACACTTGCATCGGCGGCGTTGCCGAGGCCGCCGCGTGCGCGGAGAAATTTGCGCGCGAAGGCGTTGGTTTGTCGCTGACGGTCACCCCCTGCTGGTGTTACGGCAGCGAGACGATGGACATGGATCCGGCCGTTCCAAAGGCGGTGTGGGGGTTTAACGGCACCGAGCGGCCCGGCGCGGTTTATCTCGCCGCCGTCCTGGCGGGCCACACGCAAAAAGGACTGCCCGCCTTTGGCATTTACGGACGGGATGTGCAGGATGCCGGAGACAAAACCATTCCGGCCGACGTGCAGGAAAAAATCCTCCGCTTTGGTCGCGCCGGGCTGGCCGTCGCCATCATGCGCGGCAAATCGTACCTGGCCATGGGCGGCACTTCAATGGGCATCGCCGGTTCAATTGTGAACCCGGATTTTTTTGAAAGCTACCTGGGCATGCGGGTCGAGTCGGTCGATATGAGCGAATTCGTCCGCCGCATCGAGCGCGGTATTTTTGACCGGGCGGAATACGGAAAGGCCATCGCATGGGTAAAATCCAATTGTCCGGAGGGCAAAGATTACAATTCCCCCAAAACCACCCGTCCGCGCCCGCAATTGGATCGCGAATGGGAAATTTCCGTAAAGATGGCGCTGGTTGCCCGCGATTTGATGCTCGGCAATCCCAAGCTGGCAAAAAGGGGTTTTGGCGAGGAAGCGCACGGCCATAGCGCGATCGCGTCCGGCTTTCAGGGGCAGCGGCAATGGACGGATCATCTGCCCAACGGCGACTTCATGGAAGCGATTCTCAACACATCCTTCGATTGGAATGGCCTGCGCACGCCTTACATCGTCGCCACGGAAAACGATTCGCTCAACGGCGCCGGCATGCTGTTTGGTTATCTGCTCACTAACACCGCCCAGGTCTTTGCCGATGTGCGGACCTGCTGGAGTCCGGCGGCGGTCAAGCGCGTGACCGGCCACAAGCTGGCCGGCGCAGCCGCGGGCGGATTTCTGCACCTGATCAATTCCGGCCCGGCAGCGCTGGACGGCAACGGCGAACAATCCATTGACGGCAAACCGGCGATGAAACCGTTTTGGGAAATCACGGCGGCAGAAGTCGAAAAATGCCTGGCGGCCACGACCTGGCATCCGTCCATCACGGAGTATTTTCCGGGTGGCGGCTGGTCGTCGCGCTACCGCACGCGCGGCGGAATGCCGGTCACCATCTGCCGGATTAATCTGGTAAAGGGCCTCGGCCCGGCCTTGCAGATTGCCGAAGGCGAAACCATCGAATTGCCGGAAAAGGTCCACGCCATTCTGGATGAACGCACCAACCCGACCTGGCCGACCACGTGGTTCGTGCCGCGCACTTCCGGGAACGGCGCGTTCCGGGACGTTTACACCGTGATGAACAATTGGGGCGCGAACCATTGCGCAATGAGCTGTGGACACATCGGCGCCGACCTTATCAGCCTGGCGTCCATGCTGCGCATTCCGGTTTACATGCACAACGTTTCCGGCGAAAACATCTTTCGTCCCGGTGCCTGGAACGCTTTCGGCACCGCCGACCTCGAAGGGGCGGATTTCCGCGCGTGCGCCAATTTCGGCCCGATCTACAAATAGAGAGCCAATCCGGTTTTGGCCGCGTGAAAATCTCGCTGTTCATCCCGTGCTTCGTGGATCAATTTTATCCGCAGGTCGGGATGAGCATCGTGCAGGTGCTGGAACGGCTCGGCCACACGGTGGATTATCCCGAGGCGCAGACGTGTTGCGGCCAGCCGGCGTTTAATTCCGGTTATTGGGACGAAGCCCGCGTCGTGGCGGAACGGCAAATGGCGATTTTTCGGGACGCCGAAATGGTGGTAATTGCGTCCGGCTCGTGCGGCGCGATGGTCAAGGTTTTCTACCCCGAATTGTTTCACCGGCACCCGCGAGAGGCGGAAGCCCGGGCGCTGGCGGCAAAAACCTTCGAGTTCTCGGACTTCCTCGTCAATAAACTGGGTGTGACCGACGTGGGCGCGCGGTTCCGGGGGCGCGCGACGTTCCACGACGGCTGCCACGGGCTGCGCGAGTTGGGTTCAAAAAAACCGCCGCGCCAATTGCTCCAGCGGGTTCAGGGACTGGAACTCGTGGAAATGAAGGAGGCGGAAACCTGCTGCGGTTTTGGCGGCCTGTTCGCGGTCAAGTTTCCGATGATTTCCACCGCGATGGGCGAAGTCAAATGCGCCTCGATCGCTGAGACCGGCGCTGATTATGTGATTTCCAACGATTCCAGTTGCCTGATGCAAATTCGCGGCGTGCTGGATCGGCAGGGCAAATCCATTAAAACGTTGCACCTCGCGGAAATCCTGGCGCAGACATGAATGTTCACGCCAAAGAATTCAACGAATCGGCCCGACGCTACACGGCTGACCTGCATCATCGGGGCTGGATTCAAAAGGCGCTGGACGGCTATTACGCCAAACGCGACGAATTCAAAAGCCGCTTTCAGAGCTGGCCGGGCGCGCGCAACCTGGCCGCCGAAACCAAATGGGAAGCCATCAACCATCTTGACCGTTACCTGGACGAATTCGTCTCCCGGCTGGAGGCGCGCGGCACCAAAGTGTTCTGGGCGCCCGGCGCACAGGAAGCGCGAGATTACATCGTCGGCGTGGCGCGGCAGCACCAGGTCCGCTCCATCATCAAATCCAAAAGCATGACGGCGGAGGAAATTCATCTGAACGACGCGCTCGGGAAGGAAGGTTTTGAAGTCGTTGAATCTGATTTGGGCGAATACATCGTGCAGCTTCGCGATGAGCCGCCGTATCATCTGGTCTTTCCAGCCATGCACCTGACGCGACAGCAAATCAGCGACCTGTTTCACGACAAGCTGGGCTCCGAGCCGACAAATAATCCGGAAGATTTGACGATGGTCGCCCGGCGCGTCATGCGGCGAAAATATTGCGCGGCGGACATGGGCATCAGCGGCGCAAACTTCGCCATTGCCGAAACCGGCATGATTTCCATCACGGAAAATGAAGGCAACGCGCGCCTGACCACCTCGTTGCCCAGGATTCATGTGGCGCTCGTCGGCATCGAAAAAGTGCTGCCCAGGCTTTCCGACCTCGCGCTGTTCCTGCCGATGCTGGCGACAACGGGCGCGGGTCAATCCATCACCTGTTACAACACGCTTTACGGCGGGCCGCGTCAACCCGGTGAACCCGATGGCCCGGAGGAATTTCATGTCGTGTTGCTGGACAACCGCCGCACCGGACTTCTGGCGGATGCCGAGCAGCGCGACGCGCTCCATTGTATTCGTTGTGGCGCTTGTCTGAACGTTTGTCCCATTTTCAAAAATGTCGGCGGACACAGCTACGGCACCGTGTATCAAGGCCCGATTGGTTCGGTCATCACGCCGCACCTGCGCGGGCTTCAGGATTGGAAACACTTGTCACAGGCTTCATCGCTGTGCGGCGCCTGCAGCGAAACCTGTCCCGTCGAAATCAATTTGCACCATCATCTGTTGCACAACCGGCGCAATGCAGTCCGCGCGCACCCGGCCCTTCTGGAAAAACTGATCCAGGCCGGGTTCGTGCTCATGATGTGCCGCCCGGCGCTCTATCAATTTGCTGCGAGCGTGGGCCGCATCGCGCAACCCCTGCAACGTTTGGTCGGGGGAACCATTCTGGATCCGCTGCGAGCATGGACGAAGACCCGTTCGTTTCCGCCGCTGGCCAAAAAGAGCTTTCGCGAACTGTGGCGGGAAAGACAAACAACATGACGAACCGCGAAATCATTCTCGGCCGGATTCGTGAGGCGCTGAAAGTCCCAGCGCCGCATCCGGCGTTTCAAGAATTGGGCAGGGCCGACCTGCCGGTCGGCCCGGACGCGCGGCAGCGCGTCCCTACCGCCCCACAGAAATGGCTGCCGCCGGTCGGCAAGACACTCGAGGACCAGATTGAATTGTTCCGTCAAAATACGGAGGCTTTGAAGGTGGACTTTCACGTGTGCGCAAACGTGAGCGAGGCCATCCAGCACGTGAAAAAGCTGGCGGCGGAAGGTGGCTGGAAAAAAGTCGGCCGGCATCGCGGAGAACTAACGGATGCGGTCGCGCGGGAACTCAGCTTGGCGGAGGTGCAAACCGATCGCGGATATGCCGTGACCGATCTGGAAAGTTGCGACGCCGGGCTGACGGAATGCGAAGCGCTGGTGGCACAAACCGGAAGCGTGATGGTGTCGGCGCCCAGCGCGGGCGGACGCGCGTTGTCGGTGCTGCCGCCGCATCACGTGGTCCTGGCGCGGCGGAGTCAGATGGTTCCTGATTTGACCGCCGCCTTGCAGCACGTGCAGGAGAAATTCAAAGATAAATTTCCCAGCTTCATCTCTTTCATCAGCGGCCCCAGTCGCACCGGCGACATCGAGCGCATCCTGGTGCTCGGCGCGCATGGACCAAAAAAGTTGACTATTTTGCTTTTGCCTTGAACCATGTTGGAAACCTGAATTGACCGCCCCATCTTCACCACCATGAGCACCGCAACCGATTCCAATCCCACCGCCGCCAGATCCACGAGTTGGTTCCGCATGCCGGACGGCACGAACTACGCCTACGTTTTCCTGATCGTTTGCTCGCTGTTCCTGCTGTGGGGCGTGTGCAACGGCATGATTGACGTGCTGAACAAACATTTCCAGGATTCGCTGAATCTGACGAAGGCGGAGTCGGCCTGGGTGCAGTTCGCCAACTACATGGGCTACTTTTTCATGGCCATCCCCGCCGGGTTGCTGGCCGTGCGCTTCGGCTACAAGGGAGCCATCATTATCGGCTTGGCCCTGATTGCGCTGGGCGCGCTATGGTTCATCCCGGCGACGCATATCGGGAGTTATTGGGCATTTTTGCTTGGTCTTTTCCTGTTGGCGGCCGGACTGCCGTGCCTGGAAACGGTCTGCAATCCATACACCACAGTTCTCGGTCCGTCGGCATCCGGCGCGGCCCGCATTAACCTGGCGCAAAGCACCAACGGCATCGGCTGGATGATCGGACCGATGCTGGGCGGCTACTTTGTCCTGTCGGCCACGGGCGAGCCGATCACGACCAACGCCGACCTGTGGAAACCCTACCTGATCATCGCGGCCATGGTGCTGGTCATCCTCTTCGTTTTCGCGGTCAGCAAAGTGCCGGACTTGCATAACATTGAAGTCTCCAAGGTCGAAACCGGCGGCGGCGTGGTGAAGGTCAAGCCGTTGTGGAAGCGCTGGCATTTCGTGCTGGCCGTCGCGGCGCAATTTTTCTACGTGGCGGCGCAAACGGGCATCTTCAGCTTTTTCATCAATTACGTCGCCACCGACACCCCTGCTTTGACGCAGCCCCAGGCCAACAGCTTGCAGGGCTACGCCAATGGACTGCACACCGTCTTTCGCATTATTCCGCCGACTCAGATGACCTATCCCGCCGCCCTCATTTCGGTCAACGACATCACGAATCTTTCCGCCTTTGTCGCCAAATTGCGGAATGACCAGGATCCTCGAACCCAGCCGGTTTCCGAATTTATCTGGAACCAGTTCTCCACCAACCGCGCGTTTCTCGCCGCCTCCAGCTTCGCCGCCGGCGCCGATGAAATCCAAGCGCCGTCGTCCATCAAAGCTTCAGCCGCCGAGCTGGATCAGCAGGTGGAAAAACAGAAGCGTACCATCCTGATCAACGGATTGAACCAGATTCTTCAAACCAATTCGCTCTTTGCCGCCGTGCGCGCCAGCGGGGTGGTGCTGCCGGAGACACAACGCAAGCTGGTCGAGTCTCATCCCTTTGGCGAACAACTGGCCCGCGCGAACCGCCAGTTTTTAGAGGATACGTATTCCTCCAGCCTGATCGGCCGCAGCCCATACTTGAGCAGCCCGCTGTTCCGCATCACCGACCGCGGTGCCTCGCTGCTGCTCTCGTTTGGCGGTTTTCTGTTGTTCCTGGTCGGGCGCATCACCGGCAGCTTCGCGTTGCGCATCTTCCGGGCGGACCGGATGCTGGCGCTGTATTCGGCCGCCAACATTGTGATGATGATTCTGACCATGAACGCCTGGGGCTGGCTTTCTGTGGCGGGTCTGCTTTTAAGCTTCTTCTTCATGTCCATCACCTACCCGACCATTTTCTCGCTGGGCATCCATGGATTGGGTGAAAAGACCAAAATCGGCTCTTCGTTTATCGTGCAATCCATCGTCGGCGGTGCCCTCATGCCATTTGTCATGGGCTGGCTGGCCGACAACTGGGGTATGCGCATCGGCTTCCTCATGCCGCTGTTGTGCTTCATCTTCATTGCCCTCTATGGCGCAAGCTGGCGGAAACTGGAAGCGCGGGACGCAGCAAAGTAATTACGCAACTCAGCCCACGGCAACGCCGGGAGCGCCGGCATCTTGCCGGCGGGTTTCCATAAAAAAACCAGCGACTCGCCGGCAAGATGCCGGCGCTCCCGGGTCTAGCCCGAAATCAACATCAGGTTCGCGTATTGAATCGTATCGCCGGTGCGGATCAATCCAATCGCGCCCGGCACTCGCTTCTTGAACTGGGTGTGCGGCTCGAATTTCACCGGGATCCCGGCCAATCCCTTGGCAAACTGCGCTTGCGTCGCCGCCGAGTTGTTCTTTTTGAATTCGCGCGCCATGTAGGCCTGATTGTAACTGCCGTTGGCGCGAACGGCTACGAGTACCTGCAACACCGTCGGCACATCGTCCACCAGCGAGATGTCCACCGTCTCGATTTGCGGCCAGAAGGGAAAGCCGCGGTCGGCGATGACCAACGCGTTGGTATGCCGCACACGCGCAAGCAGTGAAAGAATTTGGGGATTCAGCAGTCCGGTCTTGATCATAAAATTGCGACGAATCTAAAGCTGCATCGGCATAGCGCCAAGCGACAAAATTTGGGTGATCCACCACGCAGTTCATAAATTGAGCCCTCGGGAAAACAGGCGTAGCGGCTTTCGGTAGAAAGCCGCATTCTTCAATTTCCTTGGATTCGCGGCGCTCTGCCGAGACGCCGCTACGCAGGACTGGGACCTCTGCAGAGGTTTCTAATTTTCGTTCACGTCCACAACTGCCGGTCCAGGGAGCGATACTGGACCGCTTCGGAAATGTGATCGCTCAAAATGGCTTCCGACCCGGCCAGATCCGCAATCGTCCGCGCCACTTTCAAAATCCGGTCATAGGCCCGCGCGCTGAAATTCAATTCCGCCATCGCGTTCTTCAGCAATTCCTTCGTCGGCTCGTCCAGCTCGCAGAATTGTTTCAATTCGCGCGTGCCCATCCGGGCGTTGCAGGTGATTTTCGGTTTGTGCTTGAACCGCTCGTGCTGACGCCGACGCGCTGCCACCACCCGCTCGCGGATTTCCGCAGACGTCTCGCCGGTGCGGTCGCCGGCAATCTCGCGGAACTTCACCTGGGGCACTTCCACGTGCAAATCAATCCGGTCGAGCAACGGCCCGGAAATGCGACCCAGATAATTCTGGATTTCCCGCGGGGAGCTTCTGGATTCATGCGGCATCTTGCCGTCCGGCGTCGGGTTCATCGCCGCCACCAGCATGAATTGCGACGGAAAGGTCATTGTGCCTGCCGCGCGCGAAATGGTCACTCGGCCGTCCTCCAACGGCTGCCGCATCGTCTCCAAAACACCGCGCTTGAACTCCGGCAACTCGTCCAGAAACAGAACGCCGTTGTGCGCCAGTGAAATTTCTCCAGGGGTCGGGTTGATGTTGCCGCCGAGCAGGCCGGCGTCGCTCGCTGTGTGATGCGGCGAACGGAAAGGACGCCGCGTCACGAGCGCCTGACCCGGCGACAGCAAACCGACGATGCTGTGAATCTTCGTCGTTTCGAGCGCCTCATCCAAAGTCAGCGGCGGCAGAATCGTCGGCAGCCGTTTGGCGAGCATGGACTTGCCGGTGCCGGGCGGGCCGATGAGCAGCGCGTTGTGGCCGCCGGCCGCGGCAATCTCCAGCGCGCGTTTGACGTTTTCCTGCCCTTTGACCTCGGCAAAATCCAGTTCGTCGTCATTCGTCTGGTCGAAGATGCTGGCGATGTCCACCTTCGTCGGCGCAATCTTGATTTCACCTTCGAGAAATTGCGCCGCCTCGCGGAGATTTTGCACGGGGACAACTTGCAGGCCGGCGACAACGGCGGCTTCCGCAGCATTTTCCGCCGGCACCAGCACGCCGGTTTTGCCGTCGGCGCGGGCGCGGAGGGCGACGGGTAAAACGCCTTTGGACGGGCGCACCGCACCGGTCAGTGCGAGTTCACCGACAATGACAAAGTTGTCGAGCTGGTCGGTTTCAAGTTGTTCGCTGGCGGCCAGCATGCCCAGCGCAATCGGCAAATCGAAAGTCGGCCCTTCCTTCTTCACATCGGCGGGTGCGAGGTTGATCGTTGTGCGGCCCATCGGGAATTTGTAGCCCGAATTGGTCAACGCGGTCATCACGCGGTCGCGCGACTCCTTCACCGCAGTGTCAGGCAAACCGACGATGACGATGACGGTGTCACCCCAACCGGCGTTGACTTCGACTTCGACGGGGTACGCTTCAATGCCATTGAGCGCCGCGGAACAGACCCTCGCTAACATAAGAAAGTTATGATCTAAACCGGTACAAACATCAATTAAGTTTTTTGCACACTGAAGGCATGACCGCGGCTGAACCTGGCGCCCTGACGCCGCACCGAATGGCCAGGGATTTTGACGCCGGGACGCAGAGAACGCCGAGGACCGCAAAAGAAATTCGGCTCCGCGGATCTCTACGCCCTCGGGCCTCTGCGTTGAAAATTTACGCGGGAAATCAAATTTTTTCGGGTTAGCTATGTGGATTTCAAATGACAGAATTCAGTTCCGCCGGCACCGGCCTGGCCTGACGTTCCCGGAACGCGCCGGACTTGCAGGCATCAATCCGCCGCTCCGACTCCGCCGCCCGGGCCGCTTCACGCAAATTCAATTCTGGCCTGAAAAGCGAATCCTATAAAACGTCCATCCGCCGGGCACATTCGGTCCCGGAGTGGCTCAACAATTCAGTCCGGGCGGCAGGCGCGTTCGTGCAGCAAGCTGCCCTGAGTTAAAACCTGCCTCAAGCCAAACAGAAGGCGATTTCTTAAAGCGAAAATAGTACAAACGCGGCCACGTGATCTTTCATGGCGGCACCAAATCACAGCGACCCGTGTTGCGTGGCCGCGCCCGATGCCGACGCTATCCCAAATTTACCGGATCAATGTCCGCTGACAGCATTACGTCTTCCGGTAATGCAAGCGTCTCGATAATTTTGGCCAGTTGTTGGCTCAATTTGCTCATCGCGCGCGTTCGCAGCATGATTTGGTAACGGTAAAAGGTTTCTGCGCGCAACAGCGGCGCCGGTGCCGGACCAGAAAGAATCAAGTCCGCAGCCTTTAGTCCACAGTCTTCAGACTGGTCCGTTTTCGACTGTGGGCGGCAGACTTTAGACTCAATGACTTTTCTTAAATGCTCCGCCGAGAATTTCACCTTGTCTTCGTTGCGGCCTTTGAGCGTGAGCAGCGCGACGCGGCTGATCGGCGGATACTTCAATTGTTCGCGGAACTCGATTTCCTGTTCGTAAAAGCCGGGGAAGTCGTGGCGGCGCGCGTATTGAATGGCTGGATGAAACGGCGTGAACGCCTGCACAAACACCTCGCCCTCGATATCCCCGCGACCGGCGCGGCCGGCGACTTGCGTGAGGAGCTGGAAGGTGCGTTCGCCCGCGCGAAAATCCGGCTGATGCAGCGCCAGATCGGCGTAAATGATGCCGACCAACGTGACATTCGGGAAATGCAGCCCTTTGGCAATCATTTGCGTGCCGACGAGGATGTCGGTCTTGCCGGCGCGGAAATCGCCGAGCGTTCTGCGGTAATCGTCCTTGCGTTTCATCGTGTCGGCGTCCATGCGCCGGACCCGAGCGTGCGGGAAAAGTTTGGCGAGCGTTTCCTCGACTTTTTGCGTGCCGAGCCCGGCGTAGCGGATGGCCGGGTTTTTGCACTTCACATCCGGGCAAACGGTTGGAACATTTTCAACCTGACCGCAAATGTGGCAGCGGAGTTTTTGTTCCGGCCGATGATAGGTGAGCGCGAGGCTGCAATTCGGACATTTGGCGACATAGCCGCATTTCGGGCATTGCAGCGCCGTGGAATAGCCGCGCCGGTTCAAAAACAGAATCGTCTGCTCATGCTTTTCGAGCCGCCGATGGATGGCTTCCTTGAGCTGGTTTGAAAAAATCGGGATGCCCTTTTCATCGCGCGCAGTCTGGCGCATGTCCACCACGCGCACGCGCGGCATCTGCCGGTTGTCCACGCGCTCCGGCAGTTCGAGCAGCGTGTATTTGCCCTTTTTGCAGTTGTGATAGCTTTCGAGCGACGGCGTGGCTGAGCCGAGCACGACGACGGCGTTTTCCATCCGGCCGCGCATAATGGCCACGTCGCGCGCGTGGTAGCGCGGCGCTTCCTCCTGTTTGTAGGTGTGCTCGTGTTCCTCGTCCACGATGATCAGACCGAGCGGCTCGATGGGCGCAAAGACCGCCGAGCGCGCGCCGATGACAATGCGGGCGCGGCCCTGCCGGATTTTGTGCCATTCATCGTGGCGTTCGCCGGCCGACAGGTGCGAATGCAAAACCGCGACGAGGGTCTGGCGTTTGCCGGAACTGAATCGCGCTTTGAACCGCTCGACGGTCTGCGGCGTGAGCGAAATTTCCGGCACGAGCACAATCGCCCCCTTGCCCTGTTCGAGCGCGCGCGCGAGAGCCTGGAGATAAACCTCGGTCTTGCCGGAACCGGTAACGCCGTGGAGCAGGAAGGTCGAAGATGGAGGATGGAGGATGGAGGATGGCCCGCGTATTCCATCGCTCATCTTTAATCCTCTATCCCCATTTCGATTCATCGCCTCGGTGATTTCCCTGAGTGCCTTTGCCTGCGCCGGGTTCAGCGGCAGAGGTTGCGTCGGCAAAATTTGTTCGCGGGCGTAGGGGTCGCGCTCGGAGATCTGTGAGGCGATCTCGACCAGGCCGCGGTCTTCCAGTTTGCGGATGGTTGCGGCCGTCGTTTCGGCGAGCTCGACCAGTTCGGTCAGCGCCAATTCACGCCGTTCCTCGATGAGGTTCCAGATTTCCTGCTGGCGTTTCGGCAACTTGGGAAATTCACCGCCGGCCGGCAGCGCGCGAACAAAAAGCCTTTCGCGCCAGCCGGACTCCTGCTTGCGCACGGCTTCGGGCAGAACGGATTTCAACGCGATTTCCGGCGCGCAGCAATAATAGTCCGCAATCCAGCGGGCGAGTTCCAGGACTTTGGGTGTGACGAGCGTTTGCGCGCCAATGATTTTCAGAATGGGTTTAAGTCGGGCGTGCGCCGATTCCCCGGCCAGTGCGGTCACACAGCCGAAAATTTTCCGCGGGCCGAACGGCACCTGCACCCGGCTGCCCACTTCGAGTTGGCCGGCCAGGCCGGGCGGAATCGAGTAATCAAACTCTTTCCGCAACGCGATTTCGAGGCTGACGCGGGCAATCATAATCGGGCGAGAAGTGACCGATAATCGGTGACACGAACAAGCAAGGGCGCGTCGGCATTTTTCATGTCACTGGTCACTCGTCACGTTGTTAATCCCGCGTAATCGCCCTCAATTCGGCTTCAAGTTGTTTGCGCAGTTCCTCGCGTTCGGTGTCCGACGCTTCCCGCGGCACGCGCATGACCCGACCGGTCACAATTTCACAGCGCGCGAAGGGCAATGGAATTTGAAAGCGGTCCCAGCTTTTCGACTGGATTTTCCAATTGAGACGGTAGGAGACCGGCACAATCGGCAGGCCAGTCAGTTGCGCCGTGGCAATCACGCCGTCCTGAACTTCGTATCGCGGCCCGCGCGGCCCGTCGGGCGTGATGGCGAGGTCATAGCCGCGCTCCGCCCAGGTCGTCAATTCGAGCAGCGCCTGGCCGCCGCGCCGGCTCGAGGAACCGCGCACCGCCTCAACGCCGAAATGCTCAAAAATCCGCGCCAGCAAGGCGCCATCCCGGCTGGCGCTGATCATGCCGGAAATTCGCCGTTCGGGCGCAAATTTCAAAACATACCGCCGATACAAAATCACCGAGAGCGCCAGGCGGTTGTGCCAGAAGGCGAAAATCAATTTCTCTCCGGGGACGCCGCCGAAAAGACCGGAGACGTCATTCAGTTTGAATCGAATTGTTCCAGCGATACAGCGCACCAGCCAGTAAGCCAGCGCGGCCGTCAGACGCTGGCGCCATCTGGCTTTGTGCGGCACCACCACGCCGGATTTGCGCCGGGACGCTTTTTGGGCGGCAGTGGAATTTTGTGGTTCTGGCGTCACAACCGGCATCAGGCTCCTTTTTTCAGGCACGCGCGCACCAAATCTTCCACCGTCGCTTTCACGCCGAGCACGGTTTGCGCGGCACGAACGGCGTCATGCGCTTCAATCTGTTTGTAGCCCAGCGCCATGAGCGCGAGCACAGCATCGTTTATTTTCTGGTCGTCCGGCGACAGTGCCCGCTGCGCGCTGGCGGCTTCCCAGGCGCCCGCCGCGCCGATTTTGTCGCGCAACTCGACGACGATGCGTTCGGCGGTCTTTTTGCCAACACCGGAAATTTGTGAAAGAGCCTTCACATCACTGCCCGCCACCGCGCCGCGAAACGCCGTCACGCTGATCCCGCTCAGGATGTTCAGCGCGATTTTGGGTCCGATGCCGGAAACGGTGTTGACGAGCAGACGGAACAGATCGCGTTCCGCCGCAGACATGAAACCATAAAGCGTGTGCGCGTCTTCGCGGATGACGAGTTGCGTGAGCAATTTCACATCGTGGCCGGGTTGCGGCAGTTTGTCGAACGACGAGAGCGGAATCAGCGCTTCATAACCGACGCCGTTGACATCCACCACGACCTGCGTAGGGAGCGCCTCGACGAGTTTGCCGTGGAGAAAAGTGATCATGGTTCAATTTAGATCGCTGCGTAAAGGCCAAAAAACAAAAGCAGCAATCGCAATCACAGCCACCGTTATCGCAATGATGGGATGGTCTGCCAAATACACAAACAGGTCCGTTACCAACCATGGCGGAAAAAAAAGGGCCATTTGCATTTAAATCCTCTTCAGTGGCGTCAAATTGCAACGTGAATTCTCCTGCGCATGGGCGAGGGCCAGGGCCAGGGCATCGGCGGCGTCGGGCGCGGGCGGCTTCGGCAAATCCAACAGGCGCTGGACCATTCTGGCCACGGCGGATTTTTGCGCCGCGCCGTAGCCGACGATGGCCTGCTTCACCTTGCGGGTGGCGATTTCGTAAATATCCAAACCCGCCTCGGCGACGGTCGCCAGCGCCGCGCCCCGCGCTTCGCCCATGGCAATGGCCGTCTGCAAATTTTGCGCATAAAACAAACCTTCAACGACGCAGACGGTCGGGTGATGTTGTTTTAAAACGTCGCGCAACGTCTCAACAATTTTCACGAGGCAGCGTGAGTGCGGCCAGGTTGGAGGACACGCAATCGTACCATGCGTCAGCGCCACCGGATGCGGCCTGGTCAGGCGGATGACGCCGTAACCGGTCCCCCGTACCGAGGGATCGAGACCGAGAATCACGGCGTGGGAATTGGCCGGAGCGCGCAGGGCGGTTTCAAAAACGGGCGCGGCCCTACGCGGAGAAACGCCGCCGAGACGCTCCCGCATTTGGTCAAATTGCCGGGGTGTGATGCCCACGCGCGCATTTTGCCAGTGGTGGAAAAGCTGCAAAAGCAAAAACGCCGTGGTGATTTTTCATCGCGGCGCTTTGCCAAAGCATCGGGCCGGCGTCAATGTCCCCGTCCATTCTGGTTCTGGTTCTGATTGTTGGACCGGTTTGACGACTGGGAGGATTGAGAGGATTGGGATGATTGTGTCGAATGGACCGCCGGGCCATTCTGGTGTGATTCGCTCTGGTGCTGGGATCGTTCCGGCTGGTCGGACGACCGATTGATGGCCGGCCCGGGCGGGTTGTTCACCGCTGGCGGCGCCGACCGCTGCTGTTCCTGCGGGACGGTAATTTGCCGGTTGGGAGCCGGTGGCGTGTAGTGTGGCGTCTGCTGCTCGAATTGTTGTCCGCGCGGCGAGGCAACATGCTTGTTGTCAAAATTCCGCGTTGGCGTTTGTACAACCGGTGGCGGGTTGTAATGCGGCTGCGGGTTTTGCGGCGGGGTCTGGGTCACAACCGGGCCGTTATGATTCGGCGGTTGATTTTGATTGTTCCCCGGCTGTGAACCCCGGTTCAGTGTCGGTGTCTGGCCGCGTGGCGTGGAGTGATTCCGGCTGTCAAAGGCGGAGCCGGGTTGCGGCGGATTGGCTGTCGTGACGCCCGGCCGATGGTTTTGCTGGCCGCCCGGCGTGCCGTACCGCGGTTGCCTGGTGGAAACGCTCAACTCGCGCACCGGAACCGGGTGAATCGGTGTCCGGGTGACGTCGCGGATGTGTTGCACCTCGATGCCACGGTTGACGAAGGTCCGGCTATGGCTGTCAAAGTTGAAGTTGTTGATGACCGTGGTCTGGTGGTAAATCCGCGGTTCATCCCTTGCCGCTACGCGAAAATGACGCGGATGCGGGTCGCAAAAATTGCGGGTCGGCACAAACGTAAAGCTGTTGAAGGCCAGGCCAAAATCAAATCCAATGCTCACACCGCTGCCGCGATAAAAGAAGCCCACGCCGGGCCGGTAAACCGTAAACGGCGGCAACGGCGCCCAGCCGCAATAGTCATTCGAATAGCGCCATGTCACCCATGATGGAGCCCAGACGGTGTCCGGCCACCAGCACCAGCCCAGATGCGCATCGCGGAACCAGCGCCCATAATGAAACGTGACGCCCCACGAATAATCCGATGTCCAATACCAGCCGCAATCGGTATAGACCCAGTGCCCCCGGTCGCAATACGGTTGCCAACCGGAATTGTAAACGATGATGGTCGGCCGCCAGCAGCGGCCATAGCCGGCCACATCCACCCAGGTTCCGTACGGCGCGAGCGAAGTGTAAAAATAGTTCACCGAAACCTCGGTCGGTTCCGGCGGCGGCGGGGGCGGTTCGGCGGGCGGGGCTTCCTGTGGTGGCGGAGTGCTGGCGCCCATTTGTTGCTGCAATGCCAGATCGCGCTGCATCATCGCGGTGACGACTTCGTTCGGCACACCCAGGTCGCTAAGGTAAATGATTTTGTCCGAATCCAGATTAAACGTGCTGGTGGAATTGGTGACGTAGCTCAAAATCACGCTTTCGTCCACGCTGGCCTGCACCAGCCGGATGACTTGTGCGAGCGGACTGGTGGGCGAAATATTTGGCGGCGGCGTGACGCTCGCCGGCGGAATGGCGGAGGCATCCTCGGTGGGGCCTTCGGCTGGCGGCGCGGGCTGCGCCTGAGCTTTTGAAAATGGAGCGGCATGTTCGGTGGTGAGCCAAATCGCGGCCAGCGCGATTCCCAGGACGGATTTCTTGAAAAAGCGGGTTTTCATAATCATGCGGTTGTCAATTTGGGCTGCTAATATGTCTAACACTACATTGACTCCTTGGTTGCGGCAAGCGTTCATGGCCGCGGTCTCGTGCGCACTTTCTGCGCAGAAGGCCGAGTGGCGCCCCCGCCCGGAATTGAACTGGGATCCGCGGTTTAGGAAACCGCTGCTCTATCCATTTGAGCTACGGGAGCAATATTTAACGATAATCGAACCAAATCGGTCGCCCGTCCGCATCATTCCAGCCGCGAACACCGGGCGACATCAATTTGATGCCGATGAATTAAGCCCAAGTCGAGGCGAACGTCAATCCGGCAAAATTGCGGACAAGGCTGAACAACTCGTACTTCACGGGAAAGTTCACTTGCAAATTTTAACTTCGAGCAAAGACCTCCTCCAACAAGGCTTTCCGATTTGAGCAGATTGAGTTTCGATTTCTCCGAGGCTTTGTTTGCGAACCAATAAAAGCTCCGCTTCGTCCTCACGCTTTGGTTCATGCCCGTATTCTTTCACCGAGTAATCCAGCCATATCTTGAGTTCAGCTTCCACAAACGACCGTTGTTTTCAAATGATTATTGCCAAAAGGGACAACGCACCCAGCGCCCGGGTTCGACTACGAGCAGTTCGGGAATTTTCTGCGAACATTCCGGCCTGGCGATCGGACAGCGCGGGGCGAAACGGCAGCCGGGCGGGAAATTGCCAATCCTCGGCACGTTGCCGGGGATGGCCGAAAGGCGGTCGGCGCCGCCGGCCAATCTGGGAACCGCGTTCATCAGTGCTTTGGTGTAAGGATGCAGCGGGCGGCGCAACAATTCCTTCGCCGGGGCCAGTTCGACAATCTGCCCGGCATACATCACCGCGACGCGGTCCGCCATGTCGCCGACGATGCCGAGGTTGTGCGTGATGAGCAGAATCGCCATGCCAAGCCGCTGCTTGAGATCGCGGAGCAATTCCAGAATCTGCGCCTGAATCGTCACATCGAGCGCGGTCGTCGGTTCGTCCGCCACGAGCAGTTTCGGCTCGCTGGCCAGAGCCATCGCAATCGTCACGCGCTGTTGCATGCCGCCGGACATCTCAAACGGATAGCTTTTGATACGCGATTCCGGCGCGGGAATGCCGACGAGTTTCAGCAGCCGGATGACTTCGGCGTGGAAATCCTTTTTTGAGGGCCGCACGCGGCGCCGGAGCGCCGGTCTCCGACCCGGCGCGTTGCTATCCTTGAGACTCGCCGGATCGGAGACCGGCGCTCCGAGATCTGGGCGGTGCAGTTTAAGCGATTCGCGGATTTGATTGCCGATGCGGAAGACCGGATTCAGCGCCGCGCCGGGCTCCTGGAAAATGTAGCCGACCACGCCGCCGCGGATGTTGCGGAGTTCGCCATTCGGCATTTTCAGGACATCGCGGCCATTCAAGAGAATTTCTCCACCGACGTAATGCGCAGGCGGCGTCGGCACAAGCCGGGCGATGGAAAGCGCCGTCACCGTTTTGCCGCAGCCGCTTTCGCCGACGAGGCAGAGAGTTTCGCCCATGCCAATGCTGAACGACACGCCGTCCACGGCCCGCAAGGCCTCGGTCCCGACGCCGAAGTCCAGTTGCAGATTTCTGATCTCCAGCAAATTCATAACGACTTCGTATCTGCCGCATCCCTCAATCCATCGCCCAGGAAGTTGAAAGCGAGAACGGTGACGAAAATTGCCGCGCCCGGCGCCAGCAGCCAGGGATAATTCCGCAGATAGTCGGTGTTTTGGGCGGCCGTCAGCATGTTGCCCCAACTGGCGTTCGGTTCTTGAATACCCACACCCAAAAAACTCAACACCACTTCGCCGAGGATGTAATACGGCACGCTCAACGTCGCGGCGACGATGACGTAGGAAAACGTGTTCGGCAAAATATGGCGCACGATGATTTTCAGGGGCGACTGGCCGATGGCGCGGGCGGCGAGGACGAATTGCTGCTCGCGCAACGACAACGTCATGCCGCGGATCACCCGGGCCATGCCTGCCCAGCCGATGAAACTCAGGATGATGATAATCATCGTGTAAACCTGCGACGAACTCATGCCCGGCGGAAACGTCGCACGCAGCGAGATGATGAGATAGAGCGCCGGGATGGACATGATGAGTTCGCAGAGTCGCATGATGACGGTGTCTGTTACTCCGGAGAAGTAGCCGGAAATGCCGCCAATAATCATGCCGAATGAAAACGACAGCAGAATACCGATAATGCCGATAGACAGCGAAATTTGCGAACCGTAAAGCAGCCGCGAAAGAACGTCACGCCCGAATTGATCCGCGCCGAGCAGGAAAATCGGATAATTTTTGTCGCCGGTGCCGAACAGGTGAATCGTGGCTGGAATCAGGCCAAACAATTTGTATTTGTCACCGCGAATGAAGAAGCGGAGCGGCTTCGTGTCGTGCGGCACGAGTTGATAAACAAAGGTCCCGTTGCCCGGGGCATAACGCGGCACGACCAAATGAAGGCCCTCCAGTCGCGGCCAGATCGGCTGATGAAACGAGTAATCGGTGTCCAGGTTATCGTAACGGTAGGGCGCGACGAACCCGGCGAACAGCGCGACAGCATAAAGGAAGATCAAAATGACGCCGCCGGCCATGGCGATTTTCCGCCGACGGAGCCGTTGCCAGAACAGTTGCCACGGGGAGAGCGGACTTTTCGCTTCAACGGTGGAAATGGGTGTGGCGGATTCCATTTTCTATCTCAGAATGAGTGGCACGGGCGTCCTGCCCGTGAGTTTCAGCCAAAACAACTCGCGCCAGAATCCGAAACACCCAGGCGAGACGCCTGTGCCACTACAGACATGTTGCGTCATTTTCACTTCAACCGGATTCGCGGGTCGCTCCACGCGAGCAGCAAATCGGCGATGAAATTTCCAATCACCAGCAGCGCCGTCGCCATCACCACGCAGTCCACGACGAGGTAGGAATCCTTGGCGAAAAAGGCTTCCATTGTCAGCCGCCCGATGCCGGGCCAGGCCATGATGTTTTCGACAATGAACGCTCCGCTCAACAACGCGGCAAGGGAGTAGCCGAAAATGGTCAACAGGGGATTGATGGCATTGCGGAGGGCGTGTTTCCAGACCACCCAACCCTCGCCGAGGCCGCGGGCGCGCGCGGCGGTGGTGTATTCGGCGCGCAACGTGTCGAGCAAACAGGAACGCATGCGGCGCATGATGCCGGCGAGGTCCGAGGCGGCGAGCACGATGGCCGGGAGAATAAGATGATGCGCCCGGTCCCAGAACTGTTGCGCGGGCGACATGAAATCGTAAAGCGGGCTTTCCGCGCCGCCGACGGGAAACCAGCCCGTTGACGCGGCGAACCATAGCGCGAGCAGCGAGAGCAACACATCGGGAATTGAAAGCCCGACAAACGCGAACAGGGAACAGGCATGGTCCACCCACGAATCTTTCTTGACCGCCGCCCAAATGCCAAATGGAATGGCGATTCCCCACGCGAGGATGAGCGCGGAAAACGACAGCAGAAAGGTGTTCCACAACCGCGCCATGATGAGTGACGTAGCGGAAATTTTGTAAGCCATCGAATAGCCGAAGTTGCCGCTGAAGACATTTTTGAGCCAGAAGACGTATTGCACGTACCACGGACGGTCGAGGTGGAATTGGGCCTTGAGTTTGGCAATGGTTTCGGGCGAGATTTGCGGATTCTGCTGCAGCGCGCTGAAGTAATTGCCGGGCGACATGGCCATGAGCAGAAAGGTGAGCAACGACACGCCCAACAGGAGCGGAATCATGTGCAGCAACCGCTTGAAAATAAATTGCAGCATTGCAAAAACTCGTCAAAACGTGGCAAAAAATTCCGGCGCGGGCGAGGATGAATTTCGGTGG
>Ga0335081_10004947_pt1 | contig 21069 bp, 19 predicted proteins | sample Lox_Sample_35_FD_206713 | JGI IMG/M metagenome (GOLD analysis project Ga0335081, IMG submission 206713) | Soil microbial communities from Loxahatchee National Wildlife Refuge, Florida, United States - Lox_Sample_3.5 | ecosystem: Environmental > Terrestrial > Soil > Wetlands | place: USA... | reverse complement strand
GAGATAGATTCTCTGACGCGCGAGATTTTATCAAACATATCGAAACTGATGCTGATCCGAGCACTCCCTTCGTTCAAGAGGCATTCACAGGCAGGATGGGCTTAAATACTATCGGGCGATCTCTGGCGAAAAAATATCCCGCTCCGCCGGTAGGGGTGACGCACCAAGACTTGATCCAGATGGCGCACGACTGGGTTGACGCACTTGGCGGCAAGTTTCAGGGCGGCAGAACCTGCGGATGCCCGCCCGAGTCGAGATTGTCGTTTCGCGGACGATGGCCGGGACTGTCAATGCGCTGGCAGCGCTTTCTGAAACTGCTAGAGGGCAAGCAGCCACACGCGCAGAAAAACTGAGCGCGGGCAGTTTGCATATGCGGGATCGCACGGGCGCTCAGATTCGCTTGTCAATATCTCGAAACTCGTTGCAGCGCGGGACTCTGCTTATGATGTGGTGAACGGCGCCCGAACGTTTCGCTGAGACGTCGCATTTTTTCTCTTGCAGCGCGGGCGCCGTCCATACATGGCCTGCCGTCCAACTATTGGCAAGGCCGCGGTAAAGATTGTTACGCCTCATCTTCGGATCCCATGATGGAAGGGCCTATGTGCCGATTCCGGAAAGAAGCGCGAGCCCGCGAGCGACATGACGCCGCCGTCGTGGAATGGTCTGAAAGTCCTTGACCCCAACTGGCCGATCAGAGAAGCAGACAATCGTCCGGGGGTCTCGGACCAGAGAAAATCCCAACAGGAGGAAGCCGCCATGAGCTTTTACGAGAAAGGCCCTGTTCGCATCCATTTCGAGGAGAAAGGCTCTGGCTTCCCATTGCTGATGATTGCCGGCGGCGGGCTCAATTCCACCATCGCAAATCTGTCCGCGCCCTATTCCCCCTTCGATGCGATGGACGAGTTCAAGAACGAATACCGCTGCATCGGCGCCGATCTTCGCAACGCCAATGCCGGCCAGTCCGCAGGTCCCATCGAGATCGATCGCACCTGGGATTCTCATACCGACGACCAGCTCGGCCTGATGGATCATTTGCGCATCGACAAGTTCATGGTGCTGGGATTTTGCATCGGCGGTCCCATGATCTGGAATCTGTTGAAGCGGGCGCCCGATCGGATCGTGGCGGCCGTGCTGGCGCAGCCCTCGGGATCGCGGCCCGAGAAGCGCGACCTGTTCTACGACAACAACATGAAGGGCTGGGGGCCGGAGCTTGTGAAGCGAAGGCCCGACGTCACGATGGAGCAGGTGGAAGAGTTCCTGACCAGGATGTATCGCACCGACCCGGACTTTGTGTTCACGGTGACGCGCGATTTCGTCCGCAACTGCCGGACGCCGGTATTGATCCTGCCCGACGACGTCCCGTCGCATCCTTATGCGGTTGCGATGGAAGCCGCGATGCTGGCGCCGAACGCAGAGGTGAGCATGTTCCCGTGGAAGGAGCCGAAGGAGCGAATTCCGCTCGCAGTGCGCCAGATCCGCTCCTTCCTCCGCGCACACCAGCCCGCCGCGGCGTAGTCCCCGCGCCGCGCAAAAACTCAATCGATGCGGGCGCCGGCAAGCTTCACGATCGCGGCCCAGCGCTGGGTCTGCTCGGCCAGGAATGCCTTGAAATCTTCCGGCGTGCCGGGCTTGGCGATGGCGGAGAATTTGGCGAGGTTCGCCTGCACGGCTTGCGATTTCAGCGCGTCATTCACCGCGGCGTTGAGTTGATCGATGATCGGCCGCGGCGTGCCGGCCGGCGTTACCACGCCGGTCCAGGCGTCGATGACGAAGTCGGGGTAGCCGCTTTCGACGAGCGTCGGCACGTCGGGCAGTGCCGGCCAGCGCTCGCCGCGGGCAATCGCGAGCGCGCGCAGCTTGCCGGCCTGGATCAGCGGAAACAGCGTGACCAGGCCGTCGATGGTGAACTGGGTCTGGCCGCCCAGCAGATCGTTCACCGACTGCGCCGAGCCTGTATAGGGCACGTAGACCACGTCGATCTTGGCTTCGGTTTTGAACAAGGTCGAGAGCAGGTGCGGCGGCGTGCCCAGCCCGGCGCCGAAATTGATCTTGCCCGGATTGGCTTTGGCATAGGCGACGAACTCGGCGATGGTTTTCGCCGGCACGTCGTTGTTGACGACAAAGACGTGCGGCAACAGCGCCACCGTCGCGATCGGGTCGAATGCCTTGCGCGGATCGAGGCCGAGGCTGGAATAAAGCGCGGGCGCTACCGCCAGCGAGCCCGACGAGCCGAACATCAGCGTGTAGCCGTCGGGCGCGGCGGCGGCGACGTCCTTGACGCCGATGGTCGAGCCGCCGCCCGGTCGGTTTTCCACCACCACCTGCTGGCCAAGCCGCTCGCTCAATTGCTGCGCCGTCATCCGCGCCATGGTGTCGATCGGTCCGCCGGGCGGAAACGGCACGATCATCTTCACCGCCTTGTCGGGATATTTGCCTTGCGCGGCGACGCGCCGAATGGCCGGCAAGCTCAATGCGGCGCCGGCAACGGTTTTGATCACGCTGCGTCGTGTTGCCATGGTCGTCCTCCGAATGCTTGTGGCTCTGCGGCGACCTTGAAGCGACGTTACACCAAGGCGCCGCGGGACGCTCAGCCCCATAGCGCCGCAGGGGCGGGATGCACGAGACTGCCGTCGTAGCGGAGCCCCTCGGCACGGTCCTTGGCGAGCAGGAGCGGCCCGTCGAGATCGACGACGTGGGCGCGTTGCGCCACCAACAAGGCTGGCGCCATGGCGAGCGAGGTCGCCACCATGCAGCCGACCATGATAGCAAAGCCGCGACGCTCGGCCTCGGCGGCGAGCGCCAAGGCCTCGGTGAGCCCGCCGGTCTTGTCGAGCTTGACGTTGACGGCGTCGTATTTGCCGGCGAGCGCGTCGAGCGACGCACGGTCATGCACGCTCTCGTCGGCGCAAACCGGGATGGCGCGTTTGATCGCCTTGAGGGCGGCATCTTTGCCCTCGGGCAGCGGCTGCTCGATCAGGGTGACGCCGGCCTTGGCGCAAGCGGCGAGGTTTTGCGCAAGATTGTCGCCGGTCCAGCCTTCGTTGGCGTCGACGATGAGCTCGGCGCGCGGCGCCGCGCGCCGCACCGCGGCGATGCGCTCGCCGTCGCGGCCGTCGACACCGCCGAGCTTGACCTTGAGCAAGGGCCGCGCCGCAGCCTGCCCGGCCGCTTCTGCCATGGCCGCGGGCGCCGCAAGCGAGATCGTATAGGCCGTGATCCGTGGCCCCGGCGCCACAAGGCCGGCCAATTCATGGACCGGCCGGCCGGTGGCCTTGGCGTTAACGTCCCAGTAAGCACAATCGAGTGCATTACGGGCAGCGCCGGCAGGCATAAGCTCTTGCAAATCCGCACGGCTCAGGCCCCGCCGCAGCGCCGGACGCATGGCCTCGATGGCCGCCACAATGCCGTCCGGAGTTTCGCCGTAGCGTGCGTAAGGGACGGCTTCACCGCGGCCGCGGTGCGTTCCATCAGCGAGTTCAGCGACGACGACGACCGCCTCGGTCTTGCTGCCGCGGCTGATCGTGAACGCGCCGGCCAAGGGCCAGCGCTCGATGCTTACGGAGAGCTCCATGGCGGAGCCTAATATGACCGCAGCCGGACGCAGCGCTCAAGGGCGGCGCGGGAGCTTGACGCCGTGAACGCCGCGCTGACCGCCAGCATCGAGGGCCAGCGGCTCGACCTCGTCGCCACCGGCGCCTGGACCGCCGAGCGCGCCGCCGAGCTGGAACGGCTCGTCGACGAGATCGCGGGCCGCTATGCCGAGGCGCGCGCGATCGACATCGATCTCGGCAGGCTGGAGCGCATCGACACCTTTGGCGCCTGGCTGATCGAGCGGTTGAGCCGCGCCTTTGCGGCGCACGGCTCGACCACGCGCATCGTCGGGCTCTCCGACGCCGACCGCGGCCTGATGGAAGAGGTGCGGCTCACCAACCGCGCGGCGGTCACGGCAAACGCCGCGGTCAATCCTTTCGCGGCGCTGCTCGACGGCGTCGGCCGCGCGATGGCCGAGATCGGCCAATCGCTGGTGCTGCTCGCGCATCTGCTCGGCGCGCTGACGAAAGTAACGCTCGGCACGCTCGCGCATCCGGCTCGGCTGCGAGTGACCTCGATGATGCATCATCTCGAGCGCGTCGGCTGGCGTGCGGTGCCGATCGTCGCGCTCAGCACGTTCCTGATCGGCGCCATCATCGCGCAGCAGGGCATCTTCCACTTCCGCACCTTCGGCGCGGAAGTCTATGTCGTGGATATGGTCGGAATTTTAGTGCTGCGCGAAGTCGGCGTGCTGATCGTCTGTGTCATGGTCGCCGGCCGCTCCGGCAGCGCCTATACGGCCGAGCTCGGCTCCATGAAGATGCGCGAGGAGATCGACGCACTGCGCACCATGGGCTTCGACCCGGTCGAGGTCTTGGTGCTGCCGCGCATCGTGGCGCTGATAGTCGCGGTCCCGCTTCTCACCTTCCTCGGCGCCATGGCGGCGCTCTACGGCGCCGAGCTGGTCTGCACCCTCTATGGCGGCATGGAGCCGGAAATCTTTCTGTCCCGGCTGCGCGAGGCGATCTCGGCGCAAACCTTCGCCGTCGGCATGATCAAGGCGCCGTTCATGGCGCTCATCATCGGCCTCGTCGCCTGCGTCGAAGGCTTCGAGGTCGAAGGCAGCGCCGCCTCACTCGGGCAAAGGACCACGGCCTCGGTGGTGAAATCGATCTTCCTCGTCATCGTGCTCGACGGGTTCTTGGCCATGTTCTTCGCCGCGATCGGGATGTGACGATGCGCGCCAATGCAACCGCCATCAGCGTGCGCGACCTCACCGTCGGCTTTGACGGCACGACCGTGCTCGACCGCGCAAGCCTCGACGTGTTCGAGGGCGAGATTTTGGGCTTCGTCGGCGGCTCCGGCGCCGGCAAGTCGGTGATGATGCGCACCATCATCGGGCTCTTGCCGAAGCGCTCCGGCACCGTCGAAGTGTTCGGCACCGATCTTGCGGCGCTCGACGAGGAGGCGCTGCGTGCCGTCGAGCGGCGCTGGGGTGTGCTGTTCCAGCAGGGCGCGCTGTTCTCCTCGCTGACGGCGCAGCAGAACGTCGAATTTCCGATCCGCGAAAATTTGAACCTTTCACCGCGGCTGATCGCCGAGATCGCCCTCGCCAAGCTGGAAATGGTGGGCCTCGATGCGAGCGTGCGCGGCAAATATCCCTCGGAGCTTTCCGGCGGCATGGTCAAGCGCGTGGCGCTCGCGCGCGCCCTCGCGCTCGATCCCGACATCGTGTTCCTCGACGAGCCGACCTCGGGGCTCGATCCGATCGGCGCCGCCGAGTTCGACGCGCTGATCCGCACCCTGCAGCGCACGCTGGGCCTGAGCGTGTTCATGGTCACCCACGACCTCGACAGCCTGCACACGGTCTGCGACCGCATCGCCGTGCTGGCGCAAGGCCGCATCATCGCGGCGGGCTCGATCGAGACGATGCTCGCCTCCGAGCATCCGTGGCTCAAATCCTATTTCCGGGGCGAACGCGGGCGGCGCGTTCGCCACTAAAAGAGCGCAGAGGACTGCCAAGAGGTCCACCATGGAAACCAAGGCCAATTACATCGCGACCGGCGCATTCACGCTCGCCGTCATCGTCGCCGCCTTCGGCTTCATCTTCTGGTTCCAGAACGCCGGCCGCGGCGGCCCGCACGAGACTTACCGCGTCGTGTTCGACGGCTCGGTGTCGGGTCTGCGCACCGGCGCCTCGGTGCTGTTCAACGGCATCCGCGTCGGCGAAGTCTCGAACCTTGCGCTCGATGCGCGCGATCCGCGCCGGGTCGTCGCCACCATCGCGGTCGATCGCGGCGTGCCGGTGCGCGCCGACACCAAGGTCGGCCTGCAATTCCAGGGATTGACCGGGCTTGCCGCGGTCTCGCTCGCCGGCGGCGCGCCGGACGGGGCACTGCTCGTCGCCGATAACGGCGAACCGCCGACGCTGCACGCCGATCCGGCGGCAAGCGCCGACGTGACGCAACAGGCGCGCGACGTGCTCGCCCGCATCGACGGCATGGTCGCCGACAACGAGGTGGCGCTGCGCACGTCGCTGCGCAACATCGAGACGGTGACGTCGACCTTGGCGGAGAATTCGCAGCGCCTCGACAAGGTGATGGCGGGCCTGCAAAGCCTCACCGGCGGCCCCGACGGCAGCGGGCAGATCGGTCAAGCCGCCGAATCGATCCGGCGCCTCGCCGACGATCTCGACAGGAACACCAATGAGATTTCCGCCGGGCTGGCGCAGTTCTCCAATTCAGGCCTGAAGGAGTTTCAGGCGTTCGCCACCGACGGCCGCAAGACACTGACCGAGCTGAACAAGGCGATCAAGAATATCGACCAGCACCCGACGCGGCTGATTTTCGGGCACTGAGGATTCGCTTATCCCGGGCGCGGCGCAGCACGAAATGGTGCGCTGCAGACCCGGGCCGTCGCATACTCCGAGTTTGTGAAGGTCCCGGATCAGCGGTGCAGCGTTGCACGCTGCACCGCGTCCGGGAAACAAAGCATTCACGCCGCGATCTCGGTATCCTCGCCGAACGGCAATTCGTCCTGCTCATCGGGCAATGGCGACCGCGCCACGCCGTCGTGGTCGGCCCAGCGGACGATCTCGAAATGGCCGTCGTGATGCTCGACCAGTGCGGTGCAGCTTTCCACCCAGTCGCCGCAGTTCATGTAGCGGATGCCGAAGTCGTCGTGCATCACCGCGTGATGGATGTGGCCGCAGATGACGCCGTCGACCTTGTGGCGGTGCGCCTCTTCGGCCAGCGTCTGCTCGAAGGCGCCGATATAGTTCACGGCGTTCTTGACCTTGTGCTTGGCCCACTGCGACAGCGACCAGTAGCGAAAACCGAGCCGGCGGCGCACGGCGTTGAAATAGCGGTTGACCAAAATGGCGAGGTCGTAGGCGGTGTCGCCGAGCAGCGCGAGCCAGCGCGCGTGCTTGACCACCATGTCGAATACGTCGCCGTGCACGACGAGATAGCGGCGGCCGTCGGCGGCCTCGTGGATCGCCGTTTCCATCACCTCGATGCCGCCGAAATGGGTGCCGTAGTAATCGCGCAGGAACTCGTCGTGATTGCCCGGCACGTAGACGACGCGGGCGCCCTTGCGTGCCTTGCGCAGAAGCTTCTGCACCACGTCGTTGTGATGCTGCGGCCAGAACCAGCCGGATTTAAGCTGCCAGCCGTCGACGATGTCGCCGACCAGATAGATGGTGTCAGCGTCGTGGTAGCGCAGGAAATCAAGGAGACGGTCGGCCTGGCAGCCGCGCGCGCCGAGATGGACGTCGGAGATGAAAAGAGTACGGAACCCAGTTGCGCCGTGCTCAGACGTCACGAATCAATGTCTCGCGCTGTTCAAGTTGCGCGCATCTATAAGTTTTCCCCATTGCAGGACGATGACAACAGATGACGCAAAAGTTAACGCGAGAAGTCCGACGATATCTGAAAAATCACGCCGGGCCTATGAGTCACAGCCCTGTCACGGCGCGCGATTAAAAGCCGGGACGATGACAGCGCCGATTCTCGCCCTTGCGATTTTCTGCATCATCGCAATCTCAAGCCAGATCGTCAGCGTCCTGATTGCGATTCTTCGCCTGTGGCCGAATTCGCGAGGCGAAGCGGCGCTCACGCAACACTTCCCTCCGGTCAGCTTGGTGCGCCCGCTATGCGGACTAGACAATTATGCCGCCGATACGTTGGGTTCGACCTTCGCCCTCGACTATCCGCATTACGAAATCCTGTTCTGCGTCGCGGCCGCAAGCGATCCGGCAGTGCCGCTGGTCAGGGAACTGATCGCCGCGCACGAAAGCACGAAGGCGAGACTCCTGATCGGCGACGATCGGGTCAGCAGCAATCCGAAGCTCAACAACGTGGTGAAGGGCTGGCGGGCGGCGCGCCATGACTGGATCGTCCTCGCCGATTCCAACGTGCTGATGCCACCCGGCTACTTGCGGCAACTGTTTCGAAGCTGGCGCGCCAACACTGGCCTCGTCGCGGCGCCGCCGGTCGGCGGCTGCGCGCAAGGATTTTGGGCCGAGCTCGAATGCGCGTTCCTCAACACCTATCAGGCGCGCTGGCAATACGTCATCGACAGCTTCGGCCGCGGTTTTGCCCAGGGGAAAACCATGCTGTGGCGCCGTGCCGATCTCGAGCACGCCGGCGGCATCGCGGCGCTCGGCAATGAAGTCGCCGAGGACGCCGCTGCCACCAAGATCGTGCGCAGCGCCGGCCTAAAGGTGCGCCTGGTCGACTGGCCGTTCGTGCAGCCACTCGGCCGCCGCGGCGCCGCCGAAGTGTGGCAGCGCCAGGTGCGCTGGGCGCGACTGCGGCGCGCGAGCTTTCTGCCTTATTTCCTTCCCGAGGCTTTGGCTGGTGCCGCGCTGCCGATGCTCGCCGCGGCGATCGTCGTCAACGCCAACGGTTTGTCGCCGGCATTGGGCGCGGGAGCCGTCGCCATCGTCTGGTACGACGCCGAGATGGCGCTCGCCGCTAGCGCCGAATGGCATCTGCCGTTTCTCTATCCGCTCTATGGATTGGTGCGCGATCTGCTGTTGCCGGCGCTATTTGTCAGCGCGCTCGGCGGCAGCGACTTCGTCTGGCGCGGCAACGAAATGCAGGTCGAGCGCATCGAACCGCGCCGCATGATGGCGCTGATGCGGCCACGCGTGAAGGAAATCGCCCGCGGCAGCCGGCGCAGACTGTGGGCGCTGCGCGCGAGCGTCACCAGCAACTAACGCTTATTGTCCTTCGTCGCACGCTCGGCGATCGCCTCGATGGCGGCGCGGCCGTCGGGAAAATCCGCATCGACCCACGCTTGCTCGGCGGCGCGCAACGCGGCGCCCATGGGCGGACCTTTCGGCACGCCGCGGCTGAAGAAGTCCTGCGCTTTCAGTGGAAACCGCGGCGCGGTCCAGCGTTGCGGCAAGGTCGCAAGCTGCCGCCACGCGGCGTCGGCCGCCCCTGCAGCGGACCGCGACCAGGCGACCAGCGCGCGATCGATGAAAGACGTCGTTCCGAGCTGATAGAGCAGCACCCGCGCGGCATGTTCGCCCGCCGCCGGCTTCACGCGCCACCAATATTCGAGCGCCATCAGCCGCCCGAACTCGGCATTGGAGAGGCGCAGCCGCTCGCTCAGCCGCTCAGCATCCTCCATGGTGGCGACGCCAAGCGCGCCGAGCCGCTGCACCGCGTCGGGCGCGACTCCGATCGCCGCCTCGACCTTGGCCATGTTCTCGAAGCTTGCCAGCAGCGGCACGCCGCCGAGCACGGCGCCGAGGATGCCAGTCTCCGCCATCGCCGCAAGCGTCGGCGTCGCTCGCGGCGCGACGAGAAGCTTCATGAGCTCCATGCGCACGCGTTCTCGCGATAGCGATTCGAGGCCGGCCCGCGCCACGATGCAGGCGTGCAATCCCGCGGTATCGGGCGCGCCGTGGGCGTACCAGGCGTGGAAACGAAAGAAGCGCAGGATGCGCAAATAGTCCTCGGCGATGCGTTGCGCCGGCTCGCCGATGAAGCGCACCTTGTGGGCGGCGATGTCGGCGAGGCCGCCGACGTAGTCGTGAATCTTGCCGTCGGCCGCGACCGACAGCGCGTTGATGGTGAAGTCGCGGCGAGCGGCGTCTTTCGCCCAATCGCGGCCGAACGAAACCTTGGCCTTGCGGCCATAGGTCTCGACGTCGATGCGCAAGGTCGTGACCTCGAACGGCTTGCCGTCGATGACGACGGTGATGGTGCCGTGCTCGACGCCGGTCGGAATCGCCTTCAGGCCGGCCGCCGCGACACGGCGCATCACCTGGTCGGGCACGGCCGTCGTCGCCACGTCGATCTCGGCGAACGGCAAACGCATCAGCGCGTTGCGCACAGCGCCGCCGACCACGCGCGCCTCCTCGCCGTCGCGGTCGAGCAGCGCAAGCAGCCGCGCAATCGCGCCGTCCTTGAGCCAGCCGGCATCGGGAAGCTCGGCGATTGCGCTCATTTCGTCGTTCCTGGCACGAATTTGCCGTCTTCGACATGAGCCGGCACATAGGTCGAGCCCGGCGGCGCGCCGCCGAACTGCGCCAGCAGAATGAAGCTGCCGACGACGAGGATGAGCGAGACGATGACGAGCCCGGCGACGCGGCGCATCGACCACGCCGCCGTGTCGAGCACGCCGGCGCGCGTCGCGATCAGGAACGCCGCATAGATCGCGAACGGCGTGACGAACAGCGCGATCTCGGTGGCGATTGGCCTGATCATTGGCCGTAAATCCGGTCGTAGAGATTGCGCAGGATACCCGCGGTGATGCCCCAAATGTAGCGGTCGCCGAACGGCATGGCGTAATAGTCCCGCGTGATGCCTTTCCAGTCGCGCGACTTGCGCTGGTGGTTGGCCGGCGTCATCAGGAATTGCAGCGGCACCTCGAAGGCGTCGACCACCTCGGACGGGTTGATGCTGAGCGAAAAGTCCGGCTTGACCCGCGCCACCGTCGGCAGGATGCGAAAGCCGGAAAAGGTGAGATAAAGATCGAGATAGCCGATCGGCTCGATCAGCATCGAGGCAAGCCCGATCTCTTCCCTGGCCTCGCGCATGGCGGCGGCAACCGGGCTTTCGTCGTTCGATTCGATCCGGCCGCCGGGGAAGGAAATTTGCCCGGCGTGGCTTGCAAGGTCCGCGGTGCGTTGCGTCAACAACACCGTCGGCTCGCCGCGCTCGACGATCGGAATGAGCACGGCCGCGGGCTTGGTGGCGGCGACGCCGGCGCGCTCCCACAATACCGGATCGAGATCGAGATCGCCGCGGCGCACGCCCTTGGCTGCCGGATCGGTCAAGGCCGGCGGCACATCGAGATTGAGCCGCGCGCGGGCGCGCTCGAAAAAATCACCGGTCGTCGCCGACGCCGGCAATGCCTGATCGTTCACTTCAATTCCCTCACCTGGTCGGCCGGCGCCATGGGAAAGAACGTGCCCATGGACGTGACGCCGAACATCGCCCTGCCCGCCACCTCACGCTCTTCACCGATGTCGACGAGATCGAAGAACAGCGTCCGCGTCACCTTGGCCCAAAGATCGCGGCGCACGTGCAGATACGGCTTGAGCCCGCCGGTCGCGATCTCCGGCTCGAAGCGCAGCGCATGCTGCGGCCCGCACGCGACCCAATCGTCGACATTGGTGCGGAAGTGCAGCACGCGGCCCGTGGCGCTACCCTCGACTTTGAGCTCGACCGCAAGGAACGGCGCGTCGTCGACGGTGATGCCGCACTTCTCGACTGGCGTAACCAGAAAATAACTGTCGCCCTCGCGTTTGAGGACTGAAGCGAACAATTTTACCAATGCCGGCCGGCCGATCGGTGTCTTGAGGTAGAACCAGGTACCATCGCCGGCGATGCGCATGTCGAGATCGCCGCAAAACGGCGGATTCCAGCGCTCGACGGGCGGTGGCCCCTTGGCGGTGCCGGCCTGCGCCAACGCGCCCGTGATCGCCTCAAGGCCGGATTGCCCTTCCTTCGCCATGGTTTGCCTTGAACCTAAGCCCCGGACTTAGGGTCCGGGGGCGAGATTATTCGAGGTTTTGCCAGCGCCAAGCAGCATCCGGACCGGCCTTTTCCGAGTTGTGTTCCCTGTGGACCAAGAATCACGCAAGCTCGGCGTTCTGGCACGCTGGCGCATATATTGCATGATGGGTGCCCAATAGCAGTGAGCCTTGGCTGCCGTTTGCTGCCCTCGCTTCGTGCATATGGCGCAAATCTGCTCGGAAACAAGAATGCGCCGCAAGACAAGGAGTTAGCTATGCCGGTTGCTGGCGGAGACGGTCTCGAAAAGCTCGAGGACATGATCGTGCGGACCGCCGAATCGACGGCGGCCCATGTGCGCGCCGCCAAGGCCGCCATCGGCACGGTCATCTTCGGCCAGGACAAGGTGGTCGAGCAGGCCCTGATCACGATTTTGTCCGGCGGCCACGCGCTGCTGCTCGGCGTGCCGGGGCTGGCCAAGACCAAGCTGGTCGAGACGCTCGGCACCGTGCTCGGCCTCGACGCCCGCCGCATCCAGTTCACGCCCGACCTCATGCCGTCGGACATTCTCGGCACCGAGGTGTTGGAGGAGAGCCAGACCGGCAAGCGCAGCTTCCGCTTCATCTCCGGTCCGGTGTTTGCGCAGCTTCTGATGGCCGACGAGATCAACCGCGCCAGCCCGCGCACCCAGTCGGCGCTGCTGCAGGCGATGCAGGAACAGCATGTGACCGTCGCCGGCACGCGGCACGATCTGCCGAAGCCATTCCATGTGCTAGCGACGCAAAATCCGCTGGAGCAGGAAGGCACCTATCCGTTGCCTGAGGCGCAGCTCGACCGCTTCCTCATGGAGATCGACGTCGGCTATCCCGATCGCGATGCCGAGCGCAAGATCCTGTTCGAGACCACGGGCTCGGAAGAGACCCGCGCCAAGCCGGCGATGACCGCCGACGATTTGATCGCGGCGCAGCGCCTGGTGCGGCGCCTGCCGGTCGGCGAATCCGTGGTCGATGCCATTCTCGCGCTGGTGCGCTCGGTGCGGCCGGGACCGGAAGGCGGCGACGCGGCCAGGATGATCGCGTGGGGACCGAGCCCGCGCGCGAGCCAAGCGCTGATGCTCGCGGTGCGCGCCCGCGCCTTGCTCGACGGCCGCCTCGCGCCCTCGATCGACGATGTGCTCGATCTTGCCGAGCCCGTGCTCAAGCACCGCATGGCGCTGACGTTCACGGCGCGTGCCGAGGGCGAGACCATCGACGCGGTGGTCGGCCGCCTCAAGGCGCGGATCGGATAGCGCATGGCGGTCGAGCCCGGTCGCACCTTCCAGGACAGCGTAGCGGTTGGGCGGGCGGTCGGCGCTGGCCGGACCCTGGCTGCCTCGATGCCGCGGCTCATCCTGGAAGCGCGCCGCGTGGCGGCAACCGTGATCCACGGCCTGCACGGCCGCCGCCGCGCCGGACCGGGCGAGAATTTCTGGCAATACCGCCGCTTTGTCTCAGGCGAGCCGGCGTCCCGCGTCGACTGGCGGCGCTCGGCGCGCGACGACCATCTCTATGTGCGCGAGCAGGAATGGGAGGCGGCGCACACGGTGTGGATCTGGCCGGACCGTTCGCCGTCGATGAATTTCGCCTCCCCGCTCGTTCGCGATTCAAAACTGTTCCGCACGCTGGTGATTGCGCTCGCGCTCGCCGAAGTTTTGGTCGAGGCCGGCGAGCGCGTCGGCATTCCGGGCCTGATGCGCCCGACCGGCAGCCGCAATGTCGTCGATCGGATGGCGCAGGCCATCGTGCACGATCAAGCCGAGCGCGTGAGCCTGCCGCCGAACTTTGCGCCCTCGCCGCTCGCCGAGGTCGTGCTTTTGTCGGATCTGTGGAGCGACATCGGCGACGTCCGCCGCACCATCACGCAGCTCTCCGGCAGCGGCGCCCACGGCCACGTCGTGCAGATCGTCGATCCGGCCGAGGAGACGTTTCCGTACTGGGGCCGCGTCGAGTTCGTCGAGCCGGAAGGTTTTGGCCGGATCACCGCGGGCCGCGCCGAGATCTGGCGCGCCGACTACAGCGCGCGCGTCGAGCGCCATCGCGCCGAAATCCGCGCCGAGACCGATCGGCTCGGCTGGAGCCTCATCATTCATCGCACCGACCGGCCGGCGAGCGAACTCCTGATCGCGCTGCACGCCCGGATCGGCGCCGGCGCCGATAGCGCGATGCGGCCGCAGCCGATGCCGCAGCAGAGGGCAACTGCATGATCGGCGGGTTGCCTATCGGCTTTGCCGAACCTTTGGTGCTGATCGGGCTACTGACGCTGCCGGTGCTGTGGTGGCTGCTGCGGCTCATTCCGCCGCGGCCGCGACGCATCGATTTCCCGCCGACGCGGCTCCTTCTCGAAATCGCGCCGAAGGAAGAGACGCCGGCGCGCACACCGTGGTGGCTGACCCTGATGCGGCTTGCGCTCGCCGCCCTCGTCATCATTGCCGCCGCCGGGCCGCTGTGGCACCCGCCGCTTGCCACCTCGACGTCGCGCGCGCCGATCGGGCTGTTGATCGACGACAGCTGGGCGGCCGCCGCCACCTGGGAGGCGCGGCTGCGCACCGCCGACGACATCATCACCCGCGCTGAGGACGACCGCCGCGCGGTGGCGCTCATCCCGCTGTCCGAGGGCACCCGCGATATTTCGCTGGAGCCGGCAGGCTCGGCACGCGTGCGCCTGCACAAGATGACGCCGAAGCCGCATTCCATCGACCGCACCGAGGCGCTGCCGGCCATCGGGCAGTTCCTCGCCAATGTCCATGACGTCGATCTGGTCTGGCTCTCCGACGGCACCGACGTCGGCCACGGCGCGGACTTCATCAAGGCGCTCGAGCAAGCCATCGACAAGCGGCCGATCACCGTCGTCGACGGCGGCGTGCCCGGCGCGCGCGCTCTCACCACCGTCGACAACGCCGCCGGCGCGCTGAGCGTCAAAGTGCTGCGCACCGTCGCCGGCGCCGCCGAATCCGGCACCGTGCGCGCGCTCGACCTCAAGGGGCTTACGCTCGGCGAAGCTCCGTTCACCTTCAAGACGGGCGACCGCGAGGCCGAGGCGCAAATCACCCTGCCGGTCGAGATCCGCAACGACATTGCCCGCATCGAGATTTTCGGCGAGCGCTCCGCCGGCGCCGTGCAGCTGCTCGACAAGCGCTGGCGCCGCCGCACCGTCGGCATCGTCTCCGGCCAGAGCGTCGATCTCTCCGAACCGTTGTTGTCCTCGAGCTATTACATAGAGCGCGCACTCAAGCCGTTCGCCGACGTGCGGCTCGCCCAAGGCGAGGCGCCGGCCGACGCGGTTGGACACTTCCTCGATCAGAACCTGCCGATGCTGATCCTCGCCGACGTCGGCAACGTCGCCGGCGAGACCCACGATCGCCTGGCGCGCTGGGTCGAGGACGGCGGCGTGCTGGTGCGCTTCGCGGGCCCCCGGCTCGCCGCCTCCGACGACGATCTGGTGCCGGTGAAATTGCGCCGCGGCGGCCGCGTCCTCGGCGGCAGCTTGAGCTGGGACAAGCCGCAGCCGCTGGCGGCGTTTTCGCGCGAAAGCCCGTTCAATGGCATGACCGTGCCGAACGACGTCACTGTCACGCGTCAGGTGCTGGCGGAGCCCGATGCCACGCTCTCCAACAACACCTGGGCGACGCTCGCCGACGGCACGCCGCTGGTCACCGCCGCGCGCCGCGGCAAGGGCTTGCTCGTGCTGTTCCACGTCACCGGCGACACCCGCTGGTCCGATCTGCCGCTGTCGGGCGCCTTCGTCGACATGCTCAAGCGCATCGTGGCGCTCGCCGGCACCACCGCGGTCAGCGACGCCGCCGGCGCCCAGACCAAGAGCGCGCACGAGCTTACGCCGCCGAGCCGCGTGCTCGACGGCTTCGGCCATTTCATCGCCCCGCCGCCGAGCGCGCGGCCGGTGCCGACGGATTTCACCGGCAGCGCCACCGCCGACTATCCGCCGGGATTCTACGGCCCGCCAGAGAATCTGTTTGCCGTGAATACGCTTGCGGCGACCGATCGCCTCGTGCCGCTCGATTTCTCGCCGCTTGCCAACGCGCGGCACGAAATCTACCGCACCAGCGAGCCGCAGGACTTGCGCGGGCCGATCCTGATCGCTGCGCTGCTGCTGTTCCTGCTCGACGGCGCGGTGGTGCTGTTCCTCGGCGGCGGCATACAGCGCCTCGTCCCGCGCTTTTCGCGCGCCACGGCGACGATGCTTACGCTCGTCGCGGTACTCGCGTTCGCGCTCACCCACGCCCACGCCGAAGACATCCGCGTCGGCAAGGTGCCGGCTTCGGCGCTGGAGACGAAACTCGCCTATGTGGTCACCGGCAATTCTGAAGTCGATGCCATCAGCAAGGCCGGCCTCGCCGGCCTGACGCTGTTTCTTGCGCAGCGCACCGCGCTCGAGCCTGGCGACCCAATCGGGCTCGACATTGCCCGCGACGAGCTTGCGTTTTATCCGCTGATCTATTGGCCGGTCGCGCCCGGCGCGGTGCGGCCGTCGGAAGCGGCGCTCAAGCGCATCGATACCTACATGAAGGACGGCGGCACCGTGCTGTTCGACACCCGCGACGCCGTGGTGGCGCCGCCCGGCGGCGAGACGCGCAGCCCGGGCATGATCGAACTGCGCCAAATCCTCTCCTCGCTCGATATCCCCGAGCTCGAGCCGGTGTCGCACGACCACGTGCTGACCAAGACGTTCTACCTGTTGCGGAGCTTCCCTGGCCGCTTCGATAACGGTCAGCTCTGGGTCGAGGCGCTGCCGTCGGTCGACGAAGACCGCGCCGGCCGCCCGGCGCGCGGCGGCGACGGCGTGTCATCGATCATCATCACGTCGAACGATTTCGCAGGCGCCTGGGCAACGCGATCCGACGGCCAACCCATGCTGCCAATGGTCGGCGGCGAGCAGCAGCGCCAGTTTGCGTTCCGCGCCGGCGTCAACATCGTCATGTACACGCTGACCGGCAACTACAAGGCCGACCAGGTGCACGTGCCGGCGCTGCTCGAGCGGCTGGGGCAGTGACGCGAATTAACCAATAGCATTTTCATATGAAATACTATCGACCCAAACGAGACCGCTCATGAGTAAGTACGAAGCGCTGCCGCAATTCCTCGGTCGAGCTGATCGAGTTTGGGAGAGCGCCAACCTTGTGAGCAAGAAGCGAATTGTGTTGGCGATGCCCGTTGTGAGGTGGCTTCGACAAGCGCTTGATAAAATGGAAGCAGCCGTATCTGAGCTCACGATGGAGGTTCTCGCCGGCTCGTGCGAACTGCCCGGTTCGCCGCCTGACGATCCGGCCGATCGCATCATCATCGCAGCGCCGCGCGAGGCTAGCATGATTCTCATAACGCGAGGCAAAGGAATTCTCGCTTACTCGCGCGCCGGGTACGTCCAAGCAATGGTGTGCTGAGCATGAATCTCGGTGTCGCGTTCGCTCCGCTGGTCAGCGCCCAAATCTTGTGGGCGGCGGTGGCGGCTGCGGCGATTCTCGCGCTCGTGCTGTTCCTCTCGCACAGCCGCGGCGCCACGATCCGCGCGCTGGCGCTTGGGCTCATCGTGCTCGCGCTCGCCAATCCGTCGCTGACCCGCGAGGATCGCAGCCCCTTGAGCTCGGTCGCCGTGGTCGTGGTCGACAAGAGCCCGAGCCAGAATTTCGGCGACCGTACGGCGCAGACAGAAAGCGCGCGCGCCGCAGTGCTCGAGCGGCTGCATCGCATTCCCGGCCTCGACGTGCGCGTGGTCGAAGCCGGCCAGGCCGACGGCGAGACCGACGGGACGCGCCTCTTCACCGCGCTCGGCTCCGCGCTCGCCGACGTGCCGAACGATCGCATCGCCGGCGTCATCATGATCACCGACGGTCGCGTCCATGACGTGCCGCAGGACGCCGGCTCCCTCGGCTTCGCCGCCCCCATCCATGCGCTGATCACCGGCACCAAGAACGAGCGCGATCGCCGCGTTGCCTTGATCGCGGCGCCGCGCTTCGGCATCGTCGGGCAATCGCAGACCATCACCTACCGGATCGAAGACCAGGGCGCCCGGGAAGCGAGCGCGCAGGTCACCGTGCGCCGCGACGGCGAGGTGATCGAGACCCGGACCGTGCCGGTCGGCACGCCGCAGAACGTCGACATCGCCATCCCGCACGGCGGCCACAATATTGTGGAGATCGAAGCGGCGCCGCTGCCGAATGAGTTGACTACGGTGAACAACCGCGCCGTGGTGTCGATCGATGGCGTGCGCGACAAGCTGCGCGTGCTGCTGGTTTCCGGCGAGCCCCATGCCGGCGAGCGGACCTGGCGCAATCTGCTGAAGTCCGACGCCTCGGTCGATCTCGTGCACTTCACCATCTTGCGGCCGCCGGAGAAGCAGGACGGCACGCCGATCAACGAGCTGTCGCTGATCGCGTTCCCGACCCGCGAATTGTTCCAGCAGAAGATCGGCGAGTTTCAGCTGATCATCTTCGACCGCTATGCGCGGCAAGGCGTGCTGCCGATCATCTATTTCGACAACATCACCCGTTACGTGCGTGACGGCGGCGCCGTGCTGATCGCCGCCGGCCCCGATTACGCGAGCCAAACGAGCCTATGGCGCACGCCGCTCGATGCCATCCTGCCGGCGGAACCCAATGGAAACGTCACAGACCAGGCGTTCCGGCCGACCCTGACCGAGCTCGGCCAGCGCCATCCGGTGACGCGCGGCCTCGACGGCGCCGACGCCACGCCGCCGAACTGGAGCGAATGGTTCCGCATCGTCGACACGCGCAGCACGACCGGCACCGCCGTGATGCAGGGCCCCGGGGGCAAGCCGCTGCTGGTGCTGTCGCGCGAAGGCGAAGGCCGCGTCGCGCTCCTGCTCTCCGACCACATCTGGCTGTGGGCACGCGGCTTCGAAGGCGGCGGCCCGCACCTCGATCTGCTGCGGCGGCTGTCGCACTGGCTGATGAAGGAACCGGAGCTCGAGGAGGAAGCGCTGCGCCTGACGGTCAACGGTCATAATCTCGTCGTGCAGCGCCAGACCATGGCCGAGACCGTCGCCGACGTGACGGTGACGTCGCCCTCGGGCAAGACCCAGACGCTCAAGCTCGATGCGACCGCACCCGGCGCCTGGGAAAAGACCATCGCCGCCGACGAGCTCGGGCTGTGGCGCGCCACCGACGGCAAGCTCAACGCGCTGGTCAATGTCGGCCCGGCCAATCCGCGCGAATTCGCCGAAGTGACCTCGACCCCCGACGTGCTGACGCCGATCGCGGAGGCTACCCACGGCACCGCGCGCCGGCTTGACGACGGCGGCGGGCTCGACGTGCCACGCATCGTCGCGGTGCGCTCCGGCGGCACCTATGGCGGCGACGATTGGATCGGGCTTAAAATGCGCGACGCGAGCGTCGTGCGCGGCATCGGCGTGCTGCCGATGTTCGCGGGCCTGCTTGGCCTTCTCCTGCTGATCGGCAGCCTTGCCGGCACCTGGGCGCGCGAAGGACGGTAGAGCGAAATCGTTTCATATTGAAACGATTTCGCCCTCTAGCACTTTGATGGAACATAATCTTTTTCGGACGGTCGGCACCCATCCCGGAATCAAGTCCGGGACGGGCTTTTTCCGGATCATGCTCTGGCCGTACTACAATGCGGCATGCGCGAGGCTTTGGGGCTTCACCCGGATTCGGCCTGCGACCCGGCGATCAGGATTAATGGGGAAGTCGCGCGGCTGCGTCGCGACCGCCTGGTGCTGTCCTATATCGTGACCGGCGCCATCGGGAAGCTCAGCCTGCCGCCGGTTGCGGCGCCCGCGCGCACCGACGCGCTTTGGCAGCATACCTGCTTCGAGGCATTCGTGCGCTCCGCGGCCGGTCCTGGCTACTACGAATTCAACTTCGCGCCGTCGACGCAATGGGCGGCCTATCGGTTCGCCGGCTACCGCAGCGGCATGGCCGTCGCGACCGAGATCGCCGCGCCCCGTATCGCGGTGCGGTCGAGCGCCAGGCGCTTCGCATTGGAGGCTGTCGTCGACCTCGGCCCGTTGTTGCTCCCCTATCGGCTCGGCCTTTCGGCGGTGATCGAGGAATCAAACGGCCGCAAATCCTATTGGGCTTTGGCGCATCCGCCGGGAAAGCCGGATTTCCATCATGGCGATTGCTTTACGCTCGAATTGCCCTGAAACATCGCGGCCAGTGAGGTTGAAATGAGATTCGGCATCGATCGCCTCATCGCTGACGCCGCCTTGCGCGCGCCGCTTGCCGGCCGGCGCGTCGCGCTGCTCGCCCATCCCGCCTCGGTCACCGCGAACCTGATCCATTCGCTCGACGCGCTCGCCGCCTGCGGCGATCTCAAGCTCACGGCGGCGTTCGGCCCGCAGCACGGGCTGCGCGGCGACAAGCAGGACAACATGATCGAGTCGCCCGACTTCAACGACCCGGTGCACGGCATCCCGGTGTTCAGCCTGTACGGCGACGTGCGCAAACCAACCGACGCGATGCTGCAGACCTGCGATGTCATCCTGTTCGATCTGCAGGATCTCGGGTGCCGCGTCTACACCTTCATCACCACGCTGCGCTATGTGCTCGAAGCGGCAGCGAAAGCCGGCAAGGCGGTGTGGGTGCTGGATCGGCCCAATCCGATCGGCCGGCCGGTCGAGGGTTTGGCGCTGCGCGAAGGCTGGCAAAGCTTTGTCGGCTCAGGCCCCTTGCCGATGCGGCACGGGCTGACGCTCAGCGAACTCGGCGCCTGGTTCGTCAAAACGCTCAAGCTCGACGTCGACTATCAGGTCATCGCGATGGAAGGATGGCAGCCCGATGCAGCGCCTGGCTTCGGCTGGCCGCTCGGCGAGCGCGTCTGGGTCAATCCCAGCCCCAACGCGCCGAACATTTGGATGGCGCGCGCCTATGCGGGTACGGTGATGGTCGAGGGCACGACGCTCTCGGAGGGCCGCGGCACAACGCGGCCGCTCGAAATATTCGGTGCCCCCGATATCGACGCGCGCCGCGCCATTGCCGAAATGCGGGCGCTGGCGCCCGGCTGGCTCCGCGGCTGCGCGTTGCGCGATTGCTGGTTCGAGCCGACCTTTCACAAGCACGCCGGCCGGCTCTGCAGCGGCGTGCAGATCCACACCGAAGGGCCGGCTTACGATCATTCTGCCTTCAAGCCCTGGCGCGTCCAGGCGCTCGCCTTCAAGGCGATCCGGCGGCTTAAGCCCGACTATCCGCTGTGGCGCGACTTTGCCTACGAGTACGAGCGCAACAAACGCGCCATCGACGTCATCAACGGCGGCCCTCACTTACGCGAGTGGGTGGATGACGCCAAAGCAACGCCGCAGGATTTGGATGCGCTCGCCACCGCGGACGAACAAGCGTGGCTGAGCGAGCGGCAGGAATATCTGCGGTACTGAGCCTAGCTAGGCTTGCTCCCACTCCGGCTTGACCGCGCCGGAGACACCCTCGAAGGCGCCGTCGGCAAGCTCGGCGACGAGAAGCCGGGCCGGATCGACCGGGCCGGGCATGGTCACGCGGCCGGCCGGCACGCGCTTGAAGCCGCACTTGCCGTAATAGGGCTCG
>Ga0335081_10004946_pt1 | contig 21071 bp, 21 predicted proteins | sample Lox_Sample_35_FD_206713 | JGI IMG/M metagenome (GOLD analysis project Ga0335081, IMG submission 206713) | Soil microbial communities from Loxahatchee National Wildlife Refuge, Florida, United States - Lox_Sample_3.5 | ecosystem: Environmental > Terrestrial > Soil > Wetlands | place: USA... | reverse complement strand
GTGACGGTGCCGGTCTTGTCCAGCACGACGGTGTCGATGGCGCGGGAGGACTCCAGGGCCTGGTAGCCCTTGATGAAGATGCCGAGCTGGGCGCCGCGGCCCGAGGCCACCACCAGGGCGGCCGGGGTGGCCAGGCCGAGCGCGCAGGGGCAGGCGATGATCAGCACGGCCAGCGCGGCGCTGAACGCGTGCCCGGCCGGGCTCCCGGCCGCCAGCCAGCCGGCCAGGGTCAGCCCAGCGCAGGCCAGCACGGCCGGGACGAACACCGCGCAGACCCGGTCGGCCAGCCGCTGGACGCCGGCCTTGCCGGCCTGGGCCTGCTCGACCATCTTTACCAGGTGCGCCAGCTGGGTGTCGGCTCCCACTTTGTCGGCGCGGACCACCAGGCGGCCGGTCAGCGCGATGGTGCCGCCGGTCACGGCGTCGCCGGGGGCCGCGTCGGCCGGGACCGACTCGCCGGTCATCATGCTGCGGTCCACTGCGGACTGGCCGGACAGGACCTCGCCGTCGGCGGCGATCCGTTCCCCCGGGCGGACCACGAACCGCTGGCCCGCCTGGAGCCGGGAGGCGGGGATCCGCCGCTCGGTTCCGTCGCCGGCCAGGACGCAGACGTCCCGGGCGGCGGCCGCGGCCAGGTTCCGCACGGCCTGCCCGGCGGTGCGCCGGGCCTTGGCCTCGTAGAGCCGGCCGGCCAGCAGGAACGTGGTCACGGAGGCGGCCACCTCGAGGTAGATCCCGCCGCCGGAGCCGTGCAGCAGGTTCGCCAGGCCGCTCAGCCCGCGCTGCCCGCGGTCCAGCACGAACATCGCGTACGCCGACCAGCCGCAGGCGGCCAGGATGCCCAGCGACACCAGCGTGTCCATCGATGAGGACAGGTGCCGGGCCTGACGCAGCGCGGCGGCGTGGAACGGCCACGCCGCCCAGGTCGCCACCGGCACGGCCAGCGCCACCAGCAGCCACTGCCAGCCGGGGAACCTGGTCCACGGGAAGACGGACAGCATCAGCGAGGCGTCGGTCAGCGGGACGAAGAACACCAGGGCCAGCGTCAGCCGCCGGCGCAGCCGCCGCACCGCGGCCTCGTCGGCCGTCTCTGCGGCTTCCGCCTCGGCGTCCGCCCCGGGCGGGGCCGCCACGTCGGCGGTGTAGCCGGCCGCCTCGACGACTGCGATCAGGTCGGGCGCGGAGACGGTGGGCGGGGCGGATACCCAGGCCCGTTCGGTACTCAGGTTGACGGATGCGGTGACGCCGTCCAGCTTGTTCAGCTTGGCCTGAACCCGCGCGGCGCACGCGGCGCAGGTCATCCCGCCGATGACCAGCTCAACCTGGGCGATCTCGGGGGCGGTGGTCATGGCGTGCCCGGGCCGGTGACGGGCGCGTCGATGGTGACGGTGCCGGAGTGGCGGAAGGTCAGCGTGAGCGGCACCGTGGCGCGGGATTCGTACGGGGACGGCTGCTGGAGGACCAGGTCGTCGCCGAACGGGGTCAGGGTCAGGGTGCCGTGCGCCGGGATGACCAGCGGGCTGCCTTGCACCGGGCCGCGCTGGCGCAGCACGACGCTTCCGGCCAGGGGGCTGCGTGCGGCGACGAGCTCGTCGGGGGTCGCGCTGAGGTTCCTGATGGTCAGGAACGTGGTCGCGGCGTGCACCTCGGCCGCCTTCTGCGGCGTGAACGCGCGCATCGGGACCGCGGCCTGGGTGACCTGGAGCCTGACCCGGGTGAGCGCGCCGCCCCCGCCGGTTCCGGTCCAGGCGGCCAGCAGCCCGGTCACCACAACGGCGCAAATCAGCGGGCCGGCCACGGCGCGGAGCAGATCACGCATTGCTCTGTTCCCCTCGGGCGCGGAAGCGGCGCAGCCGCAGGCTGTTGCCCACGACGATCAGCGAGCTGGCCGACATCGCGACGCCGGCGAACAGCGGGTTGAGGTAGCCGAGCGCGGCCAGCGGGATCGCGACCAGGTTGTAGCCGGACGCCCAGGCCAGGTTGGCGCGGATCACGGCCATGGTGGCCCGGGCCAGCTCCACCGCTGTCACGATGCTCAGCGGGTCGCCGCCGGTCAGGGTCAGGTCCGCGGCACCGATGGCCGCGTCGGTGCCTGTCCCGATGGCCATGCCCAGGTCGGCCTGGGCTAGCGCGGCGGCATCGTTCACCCCGTCGCCGGCTAGCGCGACTGCGGTCCCGCCGGCCTGCAGGTCCCGGACAGCCTCCACCTTGCCCTCGGGCTTGACCCCGGCCAGCACGTCCGTGATACCTAGCTCATCGGCTACCGAACGGGCGGCGTGCTCGTTGTCCCCGGTGACCAGGAGCGGCCGGATGCCCAGCCGCCTGATCCGGGCCACCGCCGCGGCGGCGTTCGGCTTGAGCTGGTCGGCGACCACGATCGCGGCGCGGGCCTTCCCGTCCCAGCCGGCCAGCACCGCGGTCCGGCCGTGTGCCTCCGCGCTCTCGGTGGCCTGGCCGAGCGCGGCGGGGACGGTGAGGCCGAGGTGGGTGAACAGGTCCGGGCGGCCGACGGTGATCTCGCGGTCCCCGACGGTGCCGCGCACCCCGGCACCGGGCAGCGCGGTGAACTCTCCCGTCGGCGGGAGGGCGCCCAGGCGGGCGGCGGCGGCGCGGGCGATGGCCTGGCCGACCGGATGCTCGGAGGCGTCCTCCACCGCGCCGGCCAGCCGGAGGACCTCTTCCGAGTCGGCGCCGTCGGTGATCACGTCGAGCACGGTCATCGTGCCCGTGGTCAGCGTGCCGGTCTTGTCCAGCGCCAGCGTGCGGATCCGGCCCGCCGTCTCGATCGCCTGCGCGCTGCGGACCAGGACGCCGAGTTCGGCGCCGCGGCCCACCGCGGCCAGCAGGGCGGTCGGGGTGGCCAGGCCGAGCACGCACGGGCAGGCCACGACCAGGACCGCGACCGCGGCGCTCCAGGCGGACGCGGCGGGCAGGCCCGCGCCGAGCCAGAAGCCCAGCGTAGCCATGGCGACGGCGATCACGCACGGGACGAACACCGCGGCGATCCGGTCGGCCAGCCGCTGCGCGCCGGCCTTGGTGGCCTGCGCGTGGCTGACCAGCCGGGTGATCTGCGCCAGCAGGGTGTCCGCGCCGACCCGGGTGGCCTTTATCGTCAGGCGGCCGCTCATGTTCACCGTGGCCCCGGTCACCGGGTCGTCCGGGCCGACCTCGGCGGGCATAGACTCGCCGGTGACCAGCGACGCGTCCACCGCCGAGCGGCCCTCGGCCACGATCCCGTCGGCGGCGATCTTCTCCCCCGGCCGGACCACGAACAGGTCCCCGACTCTGAGTTCGTCCACCGGGACCCGCCGCTCGGATCCGTCGCGCAGCACCGCGACCGTCTTGGCGCCCAGGGCGGCCAGCGCGGCCAGCGCCAGGCCGGACCGGTCCCGCGCCCGCGCCTCCAGGTACCGCCCGGCCAGCACCGCCGCGGTCACTCCGGCGGCTGACTCCAGGTAGAGCATGTCCGGGCTGACCTGGCCGAAGGTGAAGGCGAACGACATCTTCATCCCGGTCATGCCCGCGCCGCCGAACAGCAGCGCGTAGACCGACCAGCCGAACGAGGCGCAAACTCCGGCGCTGACCAGGGTGTCCATGGTGGCGGCGCCGTGGCCGAGGCCGTACCAGGCGGCCCGGTGCAGCGGCCAGGCGCCCCAGGTCGCCACCGGCGCGGCCAGCAGCAGGCTCACCCACTGCCAGCCGGGGAACTGCGCGGCCGGCACCATGGACAGCACGATGACCGCCACGGCCAGCGGGACGCAGATGGTGAGCCGCCGGGCCAGCGCCCGGGTCTCGGCGTCTGGCTGCGGGCCGTCCGGGGACGACGGCGCGGGCGGCTCGGCGGTGTAGCCGGCGGACTCGATCACGCCGATGAGCTCGGCCGGGCCGCGGCCCCCGGTGCTGGCGAAGTAGGCCCGCCCGGTGGCGTAGTTGACGGTGGCCGTCACGCCATCCAGCCGGTTCAGTCGCCGCTCGATCCGGGCCGCGCACGCGCCGCAGGTCATCCCGCCCACGACGAGTTCGGCTTCGGTAGTCAGCGTGCTGGTGGCTGACGTTTCGCTCACGTGGGTTTCCGTGTCGCTCACGGGCGGCCGCCGCCGCGCAGCTTCACCGCGGGTGCGGTGTCCCGGTCCGGGCCGTCATTACCGCCGCCGCCCATGGTCATGCCGCCCGCGCCGCCGCCCTGACCCGGGTAGCTGACCTGGGAGTGGGTGGTCGTCACCGGGCCGAGGTGAGCCCCAGCGGCGTGGGCGCCGAGGAAGATGACCGCGAGCAGGATCACGAACCCCACGAGCTTTGCCTCGCGAATCACCGGATCACCTCGCTGACCGGCCGGTCGCCACGATGACAGGATGCTACGGGGGTGACTTGGGGGGCGAGGCGCCGGCCGGAACATGAGACAAATGTCATCTCGCCTCCTGACGAGGACGGATGCGTCACCGAGGTGCCCGCTGTCTTCGCCCACGGTACCTCATCTACTACACGGCGTCGGAGTAGGCCCGGGACGAGCGTTACCATGGTGAACGTGTCTACTCGTTCCCTTGCGGTTACCGGCATGACCTGCGACCACTGCGCCAGCGCCGTCCGGGCCGAGATCGCCAAGCTACCCGGCGTCACCGGGGTCGACGCCGACGTCGCCACGGGCACCGTCCGGGTCACCGGCAAACCGCTGCCCGGCGACGCCCCGCTGCGCGAGGCGGTCGAGGAAGCCGGATACGAGTTCGCCGGCTGAGCCGGGTCATACCCCGGGGCGTCTTGGCGGCGCAGGCGGGCTGAGTCACCGTAAGAAGGTCAGCCTCGTCCCCCGCCAAGCCGTGGAGCCTCCGTGCCGGGCCCGTCCCCTCACCGCGAGACGATTCCGGCGCTGGCACGGGAGCCGTTCCCTGCGCTGACCGCCGATCCCGCGGTGGTCTACCCGGAGCTGGCGCCGTTCCTGCCCGGCGGCAGCGGCGTCCGGCTGGCCGCAGGAGTGTGACTCCGCAGGCAGACCGCTCACCGGAGCCGCCCTTACCGGATCGGCGATAAATACCCTGACGGGGTTTCCCGAATACCCTCCCCCGGTTTACGAAATACCGTCATGGGGTTTTCCTGAACGCTAGATGAAAGGCGGCACTCCATATACCCATCATCTGCATATTCCGCTGCATAGCATTTTTCCTAATAACTCTTGAACCCCGGAAATCTGGCCTTTAATATTTTCTTTGACCTCCCGGGTCACAGCGATGGATGCGCCGGGTCCCGGATAGCTATATCGGGGAACGACATGAGCCTGGGCCGGGTACCCGGGCCGGCAGCCGAGGAGAGCCGGATGAGCGAGATCGCCGCCGCGGGCGTACGCCCCACGTGGCAGAGCAGGATCGGCGCCGGGGCCGGAGCGGCCCGCGGAGCGCCCGACGCCAGGCGGCTTTTGCAGCTGACGCTGGCCGGGATATGGCTGCTGGACGGCGTGCTGCAGTACCAGGCGTTCATGTTCTCCAAGGGGTTCAGCGACATGCTGGCGGGCACGGCGTCCGGCAACCCGCGTGTGGTTGCCAGCCCGATCACCTGGGACGCCGCACTCGTCCAGCATCATCTCGTGCTGCTGAACGCGATCTTCGCCACCATCCAGCTGCTGATCGGGATCGGGATCGCCTGGCGGCCCACGGTACGCGTGGCGCTGGCCGCCTCGATCGCCTGGTCGCTGGGCGTGTGGTGGTTCGGCGAAGGGCTCGGGATGGTGCTGACCGGCGACGTCAGCCCGGTCAACGGCGCGCCCGGTGCCGTGATCCTCTACGCGCTGCTCGCGGTGCTGCTCTGGCCGGCCGACCGCCCGGCGCCTGCGCCGTTCGTGGCGGCCCGCGCGGTGGGCGCCCCGGTCGCGCGGGCGCTGTGGCTCGTGCTCTGGCTCAGCCTGGCCTACTTCGCGCTGCTGCCGGCGAACCGGGCGCCGCAGGCCCTGCATGACATGATCGCCGGGATGACGGACGGCGAGCCGGGCTGGCTGGCCGCGCTGGACCGCGGGGCCGCCTCGCTCGTCGCCCACCAGGGACTGGCCGCCTCGATCGTGCTGGCCATCGCCCTGGTCATCGTCGCCGCTGGCGTGTACTTGCCGGCTCCGGCCGCCCGGGGAACCCTGGTCCTGGCCATCGTGGTGGCCGCGCTGATCTGGGTGTTCGGCGAGGCGTTCGGGGAGATCATGACAGGCGGGGCCACCGACCCCAACTCCGGGCCGCTGCTCGTCCTGCTGGCCCTCGCCTACTGGCCGGCCCGGGCCGTGGTCACCCATACCGCGCCGGCCCCGGCGGCCGCCACTCACGAAGGGACAGCCGCATCATGATCCCGTCCTGGATCCTGGACATCTTCGCCGCGATCATGCTCGTGGTCGCGGCGGTGAGCGCGGCCCGCCTGGTCGCGGCACGGCCCTGGCAGCGCGGGACGCAATCGGCCGCCCTGACCGATATCGACATCGCACACCTGCTGATGGGCATCGCGATGGCGGGCCAGCTGGTCGTCGGCCTGCAGACTCTGCCGAACGGCGCGTGGGAGGTCATCTTCGCCGTGATGACGGCGTGGTTCGCCTGCCGGGTCGTCCTTGACGCTCAGGTCAGCGGCGTCCGCGCGCTGGCGGGCGGGCATTGCGCGCCGCACCTGATCCACGCGGGGGCCATGCTGTACATGTTCGCCGCCGTGTCGGCACCGGCGGCACACGGATCGGGCGGCATGGCAGGCATGGGCGGCGGTATGAGCGGGATGGGGACCCTGGAACTGCCGTTCCTGGCATTCCTGTTCGCGCTCACGCTGGTCGGGTACAGCATCTGGGACCTGGACCAGCTCTCCGGCCCCGGCGCCGGCGGGCACTACAGCCTCGCGGCCGCCCGCGTGGCGCCAGCCGCCCCGGTACTGGCCGGGGTCGGGGCCTCGGCCCGGCCGGCGGCCAGGCGGGGTCCCGCACCGGCGCCCGAGCCTGCTCCCACGGCCGCAGAGGCCCCCCAGGTAGTGCCGCCGGCCAGCGCTCCGGCGGACGGCACCGGCGTCCTCGCCCCGTGGGTGGCGACTAGCTGCCGGATCGCGATGGGCGTCACCATGGCGTTCATGCTGCTGATCATGATCTAGCTGCCGCTGGAGGAACCGTACTGGATCGGCACCTTGATGGCCTGAGTCCTGCCCCAGCGGGCCGGCTGGCCGGTCAGCTGCCAGGCGGTCAGCATGCTGCCGACCGCAGTGAGCAGGTCGGTGGTGCCGGGGGCTGGCAGGGCCAGGACGACGGCCTGCCCGGGGGGAAGCGGCGGCAGCCGACGCCACGCGGCGCCGGCGCCGGCGAGGGTCACGCCGCGGCCGCCGGACAGCACGACGGCGACGGCGCCGTCCGCCCCGAGCGAGGCCGATACCGCGTGCGAGCCGGACAGTCCGAAGGCCGGGGACAGCGCCCAGTTCCGGCCGTCGCCGGTCCAGGCGGCGAGCAGGCTCGCCGACGCTCCGGTGCCCGCCTGGACCAGCGCCACGTCACGGCCGCCGACCTGGCTCAGCCGGATGACCCGCACCGGCCGGCCGCTCAGGGCGGCGGGCAGTGCCGGGCCGGCCAGCTGCCAGGTTCCGTCCTGGCGGGCGAAGACGCCGGCCGTGCCCGCCCGGCCGCAGGTCCCAGCCAGCAGCGGCGACCCGGCCGGGGTGTAGGCGACCGCGGTGAGCCTGGCCAGCGCGCAGCGCCGTCCGGCGGCGGTCGCGGCGAGGGCCTTCCCGCTGGTCAGCGGGGACCAGGCGGCCTGCTGCGAGGCAGCGACCTGGACGGCCTGGTGCACGCCAAGGGAGATGAGCCGACCGTCGGCGGCCGCGGCGAGGGCGTCGGGGACGTTCGCGAACCCGGACTCGGGCGGAAGGCTGGACCAGCTGCCGCCGCCGTCTCGGGTCGCGGTGACCGGGGAGAAGCCGAGGTCCAGGCTCGGGCGTATGCCGGTGATCAGGGTCTGCCGGCCCGGGTCGGCGAGGACCAGGGCACCGTTGGTCGCGATACCGGGCGGCGTCCGCAGCGACCAGCGGCCACCCGGCCCGGCCAGCATGAACAGCTGCCAGAACTGGTTCGGCCCGGACAGCGCTCCCATCGGGACCGTGGCCCACGCGGTGCCCGCCGAGGTCAGGGCGGTCGCGAGCGAGAGCGGCACGGGCGCGGGCGGCTGCGGGTGCGACCCGGCCGACCGGCCCGCGCTGCTGCCGCATCCCGCCGCCAGGACAGCCAGGGCAAGCCCGGCCGCGGCCCGCCGCCCGGCGGGCCTGCGTGACACGGCTCGCCGTGGCCTGGTCATGTCGACCGCAGGGTCTGGCTGGCCGCGTCGGCCAGCTCGGCGGCGAAGGACGACTTCGTGACCGCCGTGCCGGGGCCGGGGTCGAAGTTCAGCTCCTGGACCAGGTGCCCGCGCTGGTCGACAACGAAGGCGATGTCGCTGTGCCCGAGCATGGCGCCGGCCGGCAGGGTCTGGGACGCGACGCCGTAGAGGCGGTAGACCTGCCGCAGGCGGGCCTCGTCGCTGGTCAGGAAGTGCCAGTTAGGCACGGTGTCCAGGCCTTCCGCGCGGTCGAAGGCCCGGATGTAGGCGAGCTGGCTGTACATCGGGTTAATGTTCACGGCCACCAGCTCCACCTGCCGGCTCCGGGCACCGAGGAGCTGGCCGGCTTGCCGGAACTCCTGCGCGATCAGCGGGCAGTCGGTGACGCATACCGGGTCGAGGAAGGTCAGCAGCACCACCTTGCCGTGCAGGCCGGCCAGCGACATCTGCCTGCCATGCTGGTCGGTCAGGGTGAAGTCAGGCGCGGGCGAGTCCATGGCGTTGGCGGCCCCGTCCATGGCCTGAGCCAGGATAACGCTGGCGGCCGGGGTGGCCTGCGCGGCGGCCATCGGGACCGCGCCGAGCAGGACCACGGCGATCGCGCCCAGCGACGCCATCGTGCCGAAGGTGGCGGCGGTCAGCGACCGATGCAAGGCGGCGGGCCCGAGGCGCTCCCGCCACCGGTCCCGGACTCCGCCGGCCGCCGGCACTGGTGCAGCGGCGGCGGGCACCCCTTCCGCCGGCGCCTCTTCTGCGGGCAGCTTCTCCGCCGGTGCCGGGGCGGCCGGGACGCGGGTGAGGCCGAGGTAGCCGCCGCCCGCCAGCAGCGCCATCGGGATCATGCTTCCCGGGTCGGCGCCCACGCCGCCGAGGAACCCCAGGTCCTCGGTCAGCACCCAGCCCAGCAGGCACAAGACCATGAAGGCGGCCAGAGCCGGGCCAGTCATGCGGCGCCGGGCGGCCAGGAACGCCATCCCGGTGGCCGCGAGCACGATCACCACGATCAGGTTCACCGCGAACCCGTGCGCACGGACGAGCGAGCCGAAGCCGGAAAGCAGCGACGACAGGGCCTGCGGCTGCGGCGTCCCGGCCAGCGCCTGGACCAGGCCGGCCAGGGAACCCGGCTGGCCGGCCGACGTACCCTGCCAGAACCCGCGGCCCGGCCAGGCCTGCAGGACCGCCATGCCGATCAGGAACACCCCCAGCCCGCCCAGCAGGACCCGGCCCAGCCGCAGCGTCCGCCAGGTCCGGTCCGGCAGCGCGAGCATGGCCCCGGCCACCGCGTAGAGCAGGGCCGCCCCGGGCGCGCCGGACAGCCAGCTCAGCCCCGGGGCGAAGATCCCGCCGAAGGACTCGCCGAACACCCACACGGCCAGCCCCCAGGTCAGGCTGGCCAGCCCGGCCAGCCGGGACGAGGTACCCCGCGGCGCGGCCAGCAGCCACAGCCCGATCCCGGCCTCGATCCACAGCGCGGCGGAACTCACCTCGACCGGCTGATACGACCACGTGTTCCCCGCCCAGCCGGCCAGGTGCTGGACCCAGGCCGGCGAGGTCACCGCGGACGGCCCGATGACCTGAGACGGCAGGCCCGCGGCCATCCCTGGCTGGGCGAGCAGGACCGCGTCGGCCAGCCACAGCACGCCGAAGCCGATCCGCAGCACCTGCCGCCCGGCCGGCTCGCCGTAGGCCCACAGCCCGGCCCGGACCCGGGCGAGCGGGTGGCGCGGGCCATCCTGGCCCCATGCGCGAGGGCCGCCCGGCTGCGCGCGCACGCTGACCCACGCCACCGACAGCACCGCGAAGATCAGCAGGGCGATCATCCCCTGATGGAGCAGCGCGGCCCGGAAGGCGGCGACTACCGTGGGGTCGTTCGGGTCCAGGCCGTTGTTCATCCCGGGCATGGTGTCCGCACCTCGGCAGCTCGTGGCCGGAAGGCCGTGGTCCGTCCCGCAGGCTGTTCAGCCAGGTACTGGGGTCGGTGACGAATCTGGTAGGTTCACCATACAACTACGTCTCGTAGTATGACCATCGGTCACCCTGAGACCCCCGGGGGAGCTTCCGGTCGGCCTGCGGATTCCCCGCCGTACCCGAGGAGGCGTGACTGTGCGCCGAAGCCGGCGAACGCGCGGCGTGCTGGCGGTGCTGCTGGCGCTGGTCGCCGGCTGTGCCAGCCCGAGGGCGGGTCCGCCGTCCGGAGGCGGGACGTCCGGCGTGAAGGTGACGGTCACGACCCGCTCGCTGCCCGACGTGGGCACGGTGCTGGTGACCGGGAAGGGGTACGCGCTGTACATGTTCGCTCCGGACCGCCGCCGCGCGGTGACCTGCACCGGCGTGTGCGCGGGCACCTGGCCCCCGCTGATGCTGCCGTCCGGCGCCACGCTCGCGGCCGGCCCGGGGATCAAAACCTCGCTGCTCGGTAGCGACCCCGCTCCCGGCGGGGGGCGGGTGGTTACCTACGGCGGCTGGCCGCTGTACACCTACACCGGCGACGTGGACCCGGGGCAGGCGACCGGCCAGGCCATCGATCTCAACGGCGGCGAGTGGTACGTGCTGCGCCCGTCCGGCGCGCCGCTGGAGGCCGGGCCGTGACCGCGCCGCGGGCGGCCTCGCCCCGGACGTGCCCCGGCAGGCGCGCGGTCCTGCTCGGCGGCGGGCTCGCGGCCGGCGCCGCCGGGGCCAGCGCCGTCTGGGCCCTGACCGGGCCGTCGGCGGCCGCCCCGGTCCCGGCCCCGCCCGGCATCCCGCCGGACGACGACCTGATGCGCGAGCACGGCGTCCTCAAGCGGGTCCTGCTCTGCTACCGCGAGATGACCCGCCGGATCCAGGTCGGCGACCAGGTCGCCGCGCCGGACCTGCACGACGCCGCGCTGATCATCCACGATTACATCGAGGGCTTCCACGAGGGCCTGGAGGAAGGCTACGTGTTCCCCCGGCTGCGCCGGGACCCCGCAGTGGCCGGCACGGTCACCACGCTGCTGGTCCAGCACGCCCGCGGCCGGGTGCTGACCCAGTTCATCCTGGCCAGGACCACCGCCAGGGACGTCGCCAGCCCCGGTACCCGGGCCCGGCTCGCGGAGGCGATGCAGGCGTTCGTCCGGATGTACGAGCCCCACGAGGCCCGCGAGGACACGGTGATCTTCCCCGCCTTCCGCCAGGCCGTCCCGGCCGCCGAACTCGCCAGCCTCGGGCAGCACTTCGCCGACCTGGAACGGCAGCAGTTCGGCCGGGACGAGTTCGGCGCGATGGTCGCCCGGATCGCGCGCATCGAGCAGGACCTGGACATCTACGACCTCGATCAGTTCACCCCGCAGGTAGGCCCGTTCAGCCCGTCCGCGTGAGCAGAGGTGCCAAGGTAATCGGCATCGGGCGCATGAGCCGGTGTCAGGTGGCAGGCCGCGGGCCGCTCGCCGCCGGCCGACGGGGTCGATGAGGGCCGGGGCGCTGCAGCTCGTCGGGGTTGCTGTGGTTCGCTCGTCCGCGCCGGGTATCGGGAAATCATGCCGGATACTGAGGGGTTCAGGGCGGGGGTGCTGCTGCTGGCGGCGCAGTTCCCGGGCCAGTCGCACGGTGAGGTACTCGACACGGTGGTGGAGGCGGCGGTTGCCGCCGAGCGGGCGGGTTTCGATGATGTGTGGTTCGCCGAGCACCATTTCATGTCCTACGGGGTCTGCCCGTCGGCGGTGACGCTGGCTGCCTACGTGCTGGGCCAGACCGGCCGCATCGGAGTGGGGACCGCGGTGAGCGTGCTGTCGGTGAATCATCCGGTGGCGCTCGCCGAGCAGGCGGCGCTGCTTGACCAGGTATCGGGTGGCCGGTTCTGGCTGGGCGTGGGACGGGGCGGGCCATGGGTGGACCTGGAGGTATTCGGCACCGGCCTTAGCCGCTATGAGACCGGTTTCGCCGAGGCCCTGGACCTGCTGATGGCGGCGCTGACCCGGGACCGGGTCCGTGGCACCGGGCCGGCATTCACCTTCGGCGAGGTGGCCATCGTGCCGCGTCCCCGCACCCGCCCGCACCCGCCGGTAGTGGTGGCGTGCACCTCGCCCGCCTCGGGGGCGCTGGCGGCCACCCGCGGCCTGCCCATGCTGCTGGGCCTGCACGCCGGGGACGACCACAAGCGGGAGATGGCCGCCTGCTACAGCTCGGCGGCCCCGCCGGGCCGCCCGCGGCCGGGCCACATCGCCGCGGTGGTCGCCTATGTCGCCGATACCCGCGAGCAGGCCCGCCGGGTGCTGCGCCGGGAACTGCCCCGCTGGCTCGGGCCCGGGCTGGCCGGATACCAGCGGGCCGACGGGCAGCCGCATCCTGTCCGCGACCCGCAGGCGTACGCGGAACTGCTGTCCCGCATCCACCCGGTGGGCACCGCGCAGCAATGTGCCAGGTCGATGACGGCGACCATCGAGCGCACCGGCATCCGGCACCTGCTGTGCCTGGTCGAAGGCGGCGGGGACCGCGCCCGGACCCTGGAGAACATCGCCCGGCTGGGCGGCGAGGTGCTGCCCGAGGTCCGGCGGCACGCCGCCGGACCGGCCGGGCAGGCGCCGGACTAGGACGCGGTCGCCGGAACCGCGTAAGGCTCAAGGGTGAAATCCGGGTCGACCTGGGCGGCCAACTCCGCGCAGGCGGCCGCGCCGGCCCGCCCGGCGTTCTTCAGGTGGAACTCAGCGGCCTGGCGGGCGTACCTGGCCCAGTCCCTGGCCTGCCCGTCCAGCCTGTCCTGCAGCACGCCGAGCGCCGCGCGGGCCGCCGGTCCCAGGTCAGCCAGGGCCAGCGGGCGGCCTTGTTCCATGGCCCGGACCGCGGGCTCGGGCCCGAAGCAGGTCAGCAGGTCAGCGCCGCACTGCTCGCGCAGGAATGCCGCGTCGTCGCCGGTGTGCACCTTGTTCCCGGCCACGGCGAGGGCGACGTCGAACCCGGCGGCGTAGTCGCGCCACTGCCGGTACACCCCGACGCTCTTGCGGGTGGGCTCGACCACCAGGACGGTGAGGTCGAACCGGGTGAACAGGCCGGAGGCGAACGAATCGGCGCCGGCGGTGCAGTCGGTCACCACGTACTCGCCCGGGCCGTCGATCAGGTGGTTGAGGTACAACTCGACCGCGCCGGTCTTGGCGTGATAGCAGGCCACGCCCAGGTCGTCATCGCCGAACGGGCCGGCGGCCAGCAGGCGGGCGCCGCACGGGGTCGCCGCGGCCAGCGCGTGGACCGGGTCGGAGCCGCCGGGCCGCAGCAGCCGGGACCCGCGGCCCGGCGGGGTGGTCTTGACCATCGCGGCGGCGGAGGCGATCCGCGGGTTGTCCCCCCGCAGGTGCTCCTTTATCCGCGCCAGGTGCGCACCCAGCGGCGGCGGCTGGCCCCCGGCGCCGAGCGCCTCGGCCAGGTGCTGGTTGATGTCGGCGTCGATGGCCACCACCGGCAGGCCCTGGCCCGCCAGGTGCCGGACGAACAGCGACGACACGGTGGTCTTCCCACTGCCGCCCTTGCCCGCGAACGCGATCTTCATACACTCCCCCTCTGCGCGGAGCTGGTGCCCGGCCTGTCCTCCCGGCCAGTCATCGCTCACCATACTGGAACGATAATCGTTTTCATGTGAGGATGAGCTCGGCACCTGCACGCGCCGGGCCGCTTCCCGGCGGCCCGGGAGAAGGGAGACGGGAATGTCGCTGACCGTTCCGGCGGACCTGCTTGACCACGCGCGCCGCGGCGAGGTGGACGACGCCGCGTTCATCGACTGCATCCGCACGTCGCTGCCGTACGCGTGGGGCGTGATCAGCGGCCTGATCGCCGGCCTGGACGCCGGAGAAGGCGAGTTCGCCGACAACCAGGTCCCGCCGCCGGATGAGGCGGCCCGCGGCCAGCTGCTGCGGCTGATGGCCAGCGACGCGATGCGCGCCACGATCGAGCGGCACTACGGGGTACGGCTCGCGTTCCAGAACTGCCACCGGGCCGCGGTCTTCCGTCCGGATGCGGCTGAGGCGCACGCCGAGTTCACCACCGCCCGGTCACAGATCCTCAACCAGCGGCCGGAACTAGTCGACTGCTGATCAGGCAGGTCACAGCACCCGGGCCGGGATGCCGGATCGCGTCCAGGACGATGCCGGCTGGTGCCGGTGAGATCGAGCCTCGTCCGCTCCGCCTGGCTGTCCGGCCTGGGAGGAGCCATCCGTGTCGGCCAGGGGAGCAGAAGGTGAATGATCATCCCTTTAACGCGGCTGTCTGCCGGTCGGGCCCATGCGCTGGTACCGCCGGGAGGCTGGTGCCGCTGCTGCGCGCCGCCACGCGGCGCTGCCCGCATGGCGTGCTGATCAGCGCGGGGTGCCTGCTGCACGCCCCCCGCTGCCGGGCGCCAGGCCATGACAGCGGCGCGTACCTGCTGGTGCAGCCGTGTGACGTGGACAGGCGGCCGAGCGGGACCGCGATCGGCGTCGGCCCGGTGCTGACCGGCGCGGACGCTGCCGCGGCGGCGGAATGGCTGGCGTTCGGCGACCTGGACGCGGCGCTTCTCGCTCCGCGGCTCCGGCTCGACGTGAAGCCCGTCCGCTGAGGGCCAGCCGGCGCTCAGGGGTCACGGCCCGCGTGCACGGGGCACAGGCCGGTCATCTGGACGGTGTCGGCCACGCTGGTGAAGCCGGCCTGGGCGGCGACGCGCTCGGCCCACCGCCGGACCTCGCTGGCATCGACCTCCACGCTGACCCCGCAGGCGCGGCAGGCGAGATGGTAGTGCGGCGCGGCGGCTCGGCGCTGGCGGTACAGGATCTCGCCGCTGGCGCCGCGGATGGTGTCGACGCTGCCCTGCCTGGCCAGGAAGCGCAGCTGCCGGTACACGGTGGCCAGGCCGATGCGTTCGCCGGCGCCGCGCAGCGCGGCGTGGATCTCCGCCGCGCTGCGGAAGCCGGGCAGCGTCGGCAAGACCGCCGCCACGGCCTTGGCCTGCCTGGTGGAGCGACCCGTGACCTGGTGCGGCTTCGGCATCCGGACTCCCTGAACGCGCCGATCTGCGTGTACCTGCCGGCAAGCGACGATCCGGGCGGCGACCGACTTGCCCGGCTTAATGAGAATGATTATCGTAATCTTACTCACCTAAACCCCTTGCGCGCCGCGGGCCGGCGCGTCCGCCCGGATCGGGAGCCCCCAGGTCATGCGAACTCGCGCCGGCGTCATCTCCGCCGCCCTACCGCTGGCAGCCATCGTGCTGGCGAGCGGATGCTCATCGTCTTCAGCCGCCGGCGGCAGCGCCACGTCCGGTGACAGCGGCACCATCACCGCCATCGGCGCCGAGAACGAATACGCCAGCGTCATCGGCCAGGTCGGCGGCAAGTACGTGCACGCCGAGGCGATCCTGAGCAACCCGAATACCGATCCCCACACGTTCCAGGCCAGCCCGTCCATTGCGCGCGAGATCAGCCAGGCCAAGCTCATCGTGCAGAACGGCGCCGGCTACGACGACTGGGTGACCAGCATCGAGAAGGCGGCCCCGGATCCCGGCCGCACGGTCATCAACGTGCAGCACCTGCTCGGCCTGCGAGACAGCACGCCGAACCCGCACCTGTGGTACAAGCCGGCCACCATGCCCGCCGTGGCCAGCGCCATCGCCCGTGACCTCGCCGCGATCCAGCCCGCGCACGCAGCCTACTTCACGGCAAACGCGGCCAGGTTCACCGCCAGCCTCGCCCCGTGGAACCAGGCCCTCGCCCAGTTCAAGACCCGGTACCCGGACACGCCGGTGGCGACCACCGAACCGGTGGCCGACTACATGCTGCAGGCCGCGGGCACGGTCAACATGACCCCCTGGACATTCCAGGCCGACGTCATGAACGGCACGGACCCCTCGGCGCAGGACGTGGCCGTGCAGAAATCCCTGTTCACCGGCCACAAAGTCAAGATCTTCCTCTACAACCAGCAGGTCACCGACTCGCTGACCGAGTCCTACATCAAACTGGCGCACGACAACGGCATCCCGGTGGTCGGCGTGTACGAGACGATGCCGACCCCCGGCTACGACTACCAGTCCTGGATGCTGGCCGAGGTGCACGCCATGGACAAGGCCCTGGCCGGCAAGACCTCCACCGAGCACCTCTGAAGCAGGTCCGGCTACCTCCATCACCGTGGTCATGGTCAGGGTTATGCGGCGCTGACAGCCGGGCCGCGAGCAGCCACCCGGCAGGTCAGTCCGATCTTGCGAGGTACCTGACGGCTTGCCTGGTCACCGACAGTGGGCGCATTGCCCGGTGATGGCGAAGCGGTGCCGACTGAGGGTGAAGCCGTAGCGATCATGCAAGGTGCGGGCCAGGCTGTCGAGCAGGTAGCCGGGGATCTCGGTGACCTGGCCGCAGGCCTGGCAGGCCAGGTGGCCGTGGTCGGCGGGGGTCAGGTGGTAGGCGGCGGGCCGGCCGACGATGCCGGTGCGGTCGATGAGGCCGAGGTGGGCGAGCTCGTCCAGGTTGCGGTAGATGGTGGACCGGTTGGTGCGGGGCGCACGGGCCTGGACGGCGGCGGCGAGCTCGTCGGCGCTGCGGTGGGCGCGGTTCTCGGCCAGGACGGCGAGCAGCAGGCGGCGCGCGGTGGTGATGCGGTGCCCGGCGCCGCGGAGCCGGGCCAGGGCCGCCTCGACGGAGTAGCCGCCCGCAGTGAGTGTGTCCTGGCTCACACCATCATCCTAGATGCGATCAATGCGCTATTGCGAGCCTTTTGCAAATACTTCTAGACTGGCCTGGCCGGAATGCCGCGCAGGAAGGGTGACCCTGATGGCCGAGCCGATGAGCCGCACCACGCGGATCCGCCAGAGCCTGAGCCCGTCGGAATGGACGCGGGTGGGCGGGATGGTCGCCGTGATCGTCGGGCTGAACGTGGCCGGCTGGCTGATGCTGGCCGCCGCGGTCGGCGGGCACTACAAGATCAGCTCCACCGAGGTGTTCGGGTTCGGGACCGGGATCCTGGCCTACACGCTGGGCATGCGGCACGCGTTCGACGCCGACCACATCGCCGCGATCGACAACACCACCCGCAAGCTGGTCCAGGACGGCAAGCGGCCGCTGTCGGTCGGGTTCTTCTTCTCCCTGGGCCACTCCACCATCGTGTTCGTCATGGCGCTGCTGCTGAACTTCGGCATCCGCGCGCTGGACCAGCAGGTCAAGAACGACAGCTCCGGCCTGCACAACGCGACCGGGATCATCGGCACCACTGTGTCCGGCGGGTTCTTGTACCTGATCGCCCTGCTGAACCTAGTCGTCCTGGTCGGCATCGTGAAGGTGTTCCGCGAGATGCGCACCGGCCGGTACAGCGACGAAGAGCTGGAACGCCAGCTCGACAATCGCGGGCTGATGAACCGGGTGTTCGGCGGGTACGCCCGGCGGATCGACACGCCGTGGAAGATGTACCCGGTCGGGGTGCTGTTCGGGCTGGGGTTCGACACCGCCACCGAGGTCACCCTGCTGGTCCTGGCGGGCACCGCGGTGGTGTCCGGGCTGCCGTTCTACGCGATCTTGTCGCTGCCGATCCTGTTCGCCGCCGGGATGTGCCTGTTCGACACCGCCGATGGGTGCTTCATGAACTTCGCCTACGACTGGGCCTTCGCCCGCCCGGTCCGCAAGGTGTTCTACAACCTGACCATCACCGGCCTGTCGGTATTCGTCGCGTTCTTCATCGGCACCATCGAGATCCTCGGCCTGCTCGGCTCTGAGCTCAACCTAACCGGCGGGTTCTGGGACTTCATGGGCAATTTCGACCTCAACAAAGCCGGGTTCGTCATCGTCGGCATCTTCGTGCTGACCTGGGCCGTGGCCCTGTCCGTCTGGCACTTCGGCCACCTCGAGCAGAAATGGGAAGCCCACACCGTCACCGTCGGCGACCGCGACTAACGCCGTCGATCCGGCCCCAGGCGGCTGCGGCCGTTCAGCCGGGAAACTGCCCGGCGGGTGCCGCGTCAGCGCGGCCGGCGCCTGGCGGACTGGTGATCGGAATCGCCACTTCGGCCTGATTGCGGTCAGGGACCACTGCGCAGGCCAGAACGCTGGATCCGTAGCTAAGAGGCCGCCAGCTTCTCGAGTACGGCACCACGAAGGTCCAGGCGGAATCCGCGCGATCCTGGTAGCCGCCTGGCCCAGGTTTCCGAGGCATGGGTGCAACAGTCAGGGGGACTCCGGTTTGGTGGCGGGCGCGGGGGTCCAGCGTTCTTCGACCTTGGCGATGCGCCAGTAGCCGAGGGCGACGGCCCAGGTGGCGACGAACAGGCCGACGACGATGAAACCGACGTTGTTGAGGTCGATGCCGCTGATCCAGGTGGTGACGGGGTTGACCCAGCCGGCGTTGTCGTGCAGCACGCTGACGAGTTCGATGGTCCCGACCAGGAACGCGACCGCCACCGACAGCCCGGTGATGGAGATGTTGTAGTAGACCTTGCGCACCGGGTTCAGGAACGCCCAGTCGTAGGCGACGCTCATGAACAGCCCGTCCAGGCAGTCGAGCAGGCTCATGCCGCAGGCAAACAGCAGCGGCAGCACCATGATCGCGTACCAGGGCAGCCCGCTGGCGGCGCCGGTGCCGGCCAGCACCAGCAGGGCGACCTCGGTCGCGGTGTCGAACCCGAGGCCGAACAGCACGCCGACCGGGTACATCTGGCCCGGCCGGGTGATGGTCCTGGTCAGCCGGCCCAGGATGCGGTTCATGAAGCCGCGGTTCTGCAGATGGGTCTCCAGCCGGGCCTCGTCGAGCTCGCCGCCGCGCATGGCCCGGAACACCCGGACGATCCCGGTCAGCGCGACCAGGTTCAAGATCGCGATGACGTACAGGAAGCTGCCGCCTACCCCGGTTCCGATGATGCCCAGGGTCTGGTTCGCGGTGCTGCTGCCGGAGGTCAGGGCGCCCACGATGTGCGCGCCGGCCGCGACCAGGGCCGCCATGCCCGCCACGATCGTGGAGTGGCCCATCGCGAACCAGAACCCCACCGACTTCGGGCGACGCCCTTCGCCCCGCAGCTTGCGCGTGGTGTTATCGATCGCGGCGATGTGGTCGGCGTCGAACGCGTGCCGCAGGCCGTAGGTGTACGCGGTGATGCCGAGACCGACGCCGAAGATCTTGGTCCCGAGCTGGTAATGCCCGGGCCCGACCGCGCCGAACAGGACACCGAACGCCACGACGTGCATCACGGCGATGAACCCGAGCAGCAACCCGGCTTGCAGCCAGTCGGCCCGGGTCCACGTGGTGATCATCGTCTTGACGATGCCGTGACGTCCGGCCCCGGGCGTGCCCGGGGCCGGACGCGCAGCGCTGGCAGCTGGCATGAGACCTCCCCGCGGGATCGTGCGTCCCGCTCGTCGGGATCCGTGACCGGGAGGGGTCTGGCTTCCAGCGGCAGCTGGTTACAGTGGCGCGACCGCACCGGAATTGCACCGGCTTCCCACCCCGATCAGGACAGTGCTCAGAACATAACGCACGGACACCGCGGGCACATGGGACGGTCGGCGTGACGCGGGTCACATCGTCATCGGGGCGGCATCAGGTCACCGTCTTGTCTGTTGGTCCGGCGATTCCGTGCGTCAATCACCGCTCCAGCAGTCAAGAATCACTGCCGCCGCATCAAGTGCTACCGTGTCACGAGGATTCGGCGGCGACCCGACCATTCCGTGCAACCCGGAAATATCCACCAGAAGGATCTTCCAGTCCTTGCGCACCACGACCGATCCGTCGCCTACCACGAAAGCACTTTGGCCTAGCCCTTTGACCGGAGTTGTCTTGTGCAGAGTCTCGGCCAGCTCGTCAAAGTATGCGTACGTCTGGGTCCAGCTGGAAAGCTCCTTCACCGAGAGCACCATGGTGCCCTCGTTGTAATGGTAGCCGCAGGAATAGAGATGATCAGCCCAGGTCGGGGCGGTCACTGAGGCCTTGGCTCCCACTACCTGGGCGATCTCCCCGGCTGCCTCCTTGGCACATACCATGCGGGCGATCGCCGAGGGTGACTTTCCTGCCGGCAGCGGCGATTCGGCCGATGTATTGACGCTGCCGCACCCGGCGATCCCTAGCACGACGGCCAGGACGGCTAGGCCAAGGCGTGCTCTACGCTGCATTCTTTACCGCCCTCCCGCGCCACCTGCCTCCGGCCATGCTGGGATACAACTGCTTTCCTGCTCTTCTCATGAGATAGCGCGCTCGACGTCGAATGACTCGATCCGGCCCCCGACACGGGCGGAAACGCGGAAGATCCACGTGCCGGAAGTGAGCAGCGCGTAGCTCACATAGTGGTTCGATGCGATACGCAGGTGCCGGAGCAGCTGCGGCGGCCGGCCACCGGGTGCCGCGGTGACCTCGACAGCGCCTATGGTCGTGCGCGGGTTTGGTGGGTAGATGAACACGTGCAGCTCGTTGAGTCCTGGTGCGCCGGGATCGAGGTAAACCTCCGCGCTCCCGCCCAGGGCCAGGCTAACCGTCGAGATGGCCGGGAGCTCCGGAAGCAGGGACTGGCCCCGGGCGGGCGAGACGGCCTGCCCGACGACCGTGAGCGCGGCGAACAGCACCACCGGGAGCGCCACCGACAGGCCGACGCCCCAGGGCCCGCGGATCCGCGGGCTTCGCACGTCGGCCAGGCCCGGTCGTCCGACGCGGGCCAGGCGGAGGCTGTTGGCCACGACGAGCAGGCTGGACAGGCCCATGGCCAGGGCGGCCACGAGCGGGTCGATGAGCCCGGCGGCGGCCAGCGGCAGCGCCGCGATGTTGTAGCCGATGGCCCAGCCGAAGTTCTGCACCATCACCGCGTAGGTCGCTCGCGCCAGGGTGACCGCG